>OKQC01000155.1_pt1 | contig 16046 bp, 17 predicted proteins | sample 1611761 | NCBI WGS metagenome assembly OKQC01 (sample SAMN04436767, study PRJEB24849) | human gut metagenome | biome: human gut; feature: NICU; material: stool | host: Homo sapiens | place: USA: Saint Louis, MO | collected 2011-05-05
AACTGGACCGCCGCCTGCGCGGCCGCGGCCAGGACGGCGAAGAGGGCATTGCCCGCCTGCCGGAGCCCTCAGCGGTGCAAATGCGTAAAGGCGCGCAGCTTTCCACCTCCATCCTCACCGACTGGAAAGACCGCTTTATCGACGCTTACGACGTGGAGCTACAGGCTTTTATCAACGACGTCAGCAGCGGTTCGCTGACCGGCCCGTCCGCCTGGGACGGCTATGCCGCCTCGGTCGCCGCCGACGCCTGCCTCAAGGCGCAGAACAGCGGCGCTATCGAGCCAGTCGAGCTGCCGCCGCGTCCCGCCTTCTACGATAAGGCTTAATTCCCCGTCCTCTTCCCGCAGCGTCGGGAAGCGCGCGCACTTACGCACTGAGCAATCAGGGAGAACGTTATGAAGATCGCTTTCGATGTGGATGTCATCCGAGACCTGGGCATCACGAAGATGGTTCATCAGGTAGCTGACTGGGGCTACAAATATATTGAACAGTCGCCGCATCCGCAGATTAACCCCTTCTATAAGCACCCGAAAGCCAGCCGGGAGATCATGACGGAGTATAAAAACGCGCTGAAAGCGACCGGCGTCGAGATCTCCTCGTTTATTGTGGTGTACCGCTGGTCCGGCCCGGACGAACTACGGCGCCAGGCGGCGGTAAAAAACTGGAAGCGCATGATCGAGATCGCCGTAGAGATGGGCGTGCAGGTGATCAACACCGAGCTGTCCGGCAATCCCAACGAGCCGGAGATCTGCGAAGAAATGTTTTACCGTTCTATGGAGGAGCTGCTGCCGATCGTTGAACGCGAAGGCATCCGCATCGAAATTCAGTCGCATCCGTGGGATTTCTGCGAGCAGAACAACGAAACCGCCGATATCGTGAAGTCGTTCCGCAGCGAAAACGTGAAGTACGTTTACAGCGTGCCGCACACCTTTTTCTATGACAAAGGCAAAGGCGACGTAAAAAGCATGCTGGAGTACGTGGGCGATGACCTGTCGCACGTACTGGTCGCCGATACCATGAACCACACCAAACACTGCCGCTACATCGTCAATCCGCCAGGCGTGGACGCCGCGGTACATCAGCATGTCGGCGTGGGCGAAGGTGAAGTCGATTTCACCACCCTGTTTAAAACCCTGCGTGAAATGGATTTTGCCAACCGTACCTACAAGGTGGGCGGCGAATCGATTATCGCCTCGGCGCTGTTCGGCTATCCCGAAAAGATGAAGTATCAGGCGGTGGAAACGCGCGAGCTGATCGAGCGTGAGCTGCTGGGAAAATAAGGTGGCGGGCTCTCCTGCGAGCCTGAGCGCGTGGCGGCGAACGCCGCCGTACTGAACAGAGAATTCATCATGAATAAAGATTACGTGAAGCTGGCGATCGCGCCGATTGGCTGGACCAACGACGATATGCCGGAACTGGGGAAAGAGAACACCTTTCAGCAGACCGTCAGCGAAATGGCGCTGGCGGGCTTCAGCGGCAGCGAAGTCGGCAGCAAATATCCGCGCGATCCGGCGGTGCTGAAACCGATGCTGGAGATCCGCGGCATTCAGATCTGCAACGCCTGGTTCAGCACCTTTTTCGCCAACGGTGAAAAGGCGAAAACTATCGACGAGTTCATTAACCACATGAATTTTTTACATGCGATGGGCGCCAAAGTGATCGGCTGCTCTGAGCAGAGCAAAAGCATTCAGGGCACCTCGCTGGCGGTATTCGAGCAAAAACCGGTCTTTACGGAAGAAGAGTGGCGCTTAACCGCCGAGGGCTATAACGAGCTGGCGAAAATTGCGGCGGACAAGGGAATGCAGGTCTGTCTGCATCACCATATGGGCACCGGCATCCAGACACCTGCCGAGATTGACCGCTTTATGGCACTGACCAACGATGACGTTTATCTACTCTATGATACCGGCCATATTTACTACTCCGAGAACAGCGAGCAGGCGATGCTGTCAGTGCTGGAGAAGCATCTGCCGCGCATCAACCATATTCATCTGAAGGATGTGCGCGATGAGGTGGTCAGCGCGGTGCGTAACCAGAAACTCTCCTTCCTGGACGGAGTAAAACGCGGCACTTTCACCGTGCCGGGCGACGGCGTGATTGATTTCAAACCGGTGTTTAAAATTCTCGACGACGCGGGATATCGCGGCTGGATGGTGGTAGAGGCGGAGCAGGATCCGGCGCTGGCTAACCCCTTTGAATATGCGGTGAAGGCGCGTAAGTATATTCGCGAAACCGCAGGCATCTGACGGCATTTTGCGCTGAAAACGGGAACTTATAAGCCTTAAACGACAAAACGCCGCCATCTCTGGCGGCGTTTTTTATGCGCGTAAGCGAGGCGTTTATTTCAGCGTGATGGTGTTAATCACATTTTCCGCTGCCGTCTGCGCCTGCTGCTGATTATCGGCAGGCAGGGTGATTTGCAGCGTCAGCAATTTACCGTCCGCTTTCGCCAGCACGACAGAAGACCAGGCTGTCTGCTGATTGGCGGAGATCACCGTATCCAGCTGCTGCGCCGGTTCGCCCTTGAGCGTAATCGCTTTATTGGCCACTACCTGCAGCTGCGGATCGCGGTTGCGCTGCTGCTGCTCCAGACGCTTCGCCAGCACGTCCAGACCTTCGTTGGTGGCATCGCCATCAATCACGATAATGGCGCGCTGACCGCTCTCATCGGCGTAAACGTGCATATTGTTCGCCTGCGTGCCCAGCTTGCCGCTCTTATCAGACATGCCCGCCGGCAAGTTGAAGCTGAGTTTGCCATCCATTAACGACACCGTCTGCGTTGATGTGCTGGCGCTGGCGCCGTTATCGTCCGCTGCGGCTTTATCCGACTGCTGATCGCAGGCGGCCAGACCTACTACCAGTAAACCTATTCCAAGATATTTTGTAAGTTGACGCATCAGGTTCCCTTTTATTGATTAGCCTGGCAATACAGTACTCAATACAAACTGAATCAGCGCGTAAAAGCAACCAACCGAGTGTCACAGGATCTTAGACGCGCTGACAAAGTATCGCTATTGCCGCTTAGCCGAAATTGTAGCGGGTTTGTCCTGACATTGCCGCCAGGCGTTTTAACGCGGCATTGAGCAGCACGCCGTAGGCAGGCAGGAAAAACACCATGCAGATAAGCACCTTGAAGCTGTAATCGACCAGCGCGATTTCTACCCAATTCTGCGCCATAAAAGCGTCCGGGCTTTTATAAAAAGCGATGAAGAAGAAGGCGAGCGTGTCGCTGATATTGCCTAAAAACATCGCCGACGCGGGCGCCGCCCACCACTGCGGCAACTGACGCAGCCGGTTAAAGACATGCACGTCCAGAATCTGGCCCAGCGCGTAGGCCATAAAGCTGGCGCAGGCGATGCGGGCGACAAACAGGTTAACCTGCTCCAGCGCGTTCAGCCCCTGCCATGCGCCGTTATAGAACAGCGAAGAGACCACGTAGGAGATAAAGAGCGCAGGCACCATCACCGCAAGGATAATTCGACGGGCCAGCGGCGCGCCAAAAATCCGCACGGTCAGATCGGTAGCCAGGAAGATAAACGGAAAGCTGAAGGCGCCCCAGGTGGTATGGAAACCAAACAGGGAAACAGGCAGCTGGACCAGATAATTACTGGAGGTAATCACCAGCACATGAAACAGGGATAGCCAGATAAGCGCATGCTTCCGCTGGCGCGGCGTAAAGGAGATCATAATGTACCTTTTTTACGTTGGGGTGAGGGAACCCAGTGTTTACTCAGCGTTCTGCTGTCTGTTCGCGTTTAGCCTGACGCATCTTGCGCAAGCTGAGCGGCGACGGAACGCCGTCTGTCAGCGGCAGGCAACATCGCCAGCCGCGGCGCATCTTACCGCGTTGTTTCGGCTTTGCAACGGTTAGTTTTCACGCAAACGTTAACCTGCTTTCGGCGGCTTGCGCAACAGGCCGCCGGGCGTAGAATAGAGCGCAACAGAATTCAGTGACGAGACGATAATGAGTGATCCATTCGCAAATCCCGATCAAACCCTGGTCGCGCTGGGCCTGCGCTGCCCGGAACCGGTAATGATGGTGCGCAAAGCGGTGCGCCATATGGAGGAGGGCGAGACCCTGCTGATCATCGCCGACGATCCCGCCACCACGCGCGATATTCCCGGCTTTTGCCTTTTTATGGAACATACGCTGGTGGCGCAATCCACCGATGAGAAGCCCTATCGCTATCTGGTGCGCAAGGGCCTCTCTTAAGCGTCACCAGAGCCAGAGCGAGCGGGCGATCATAAAGTGCCCGGCGAAGTAGCAGGCGGCGACGATGGCGTTATCCGCCGTAAAACGCTTGCGGTAATGGCTAATAAACCAGACCAGATTCGCCAGCGTCAGCAGCGTGGCGCCGGCTACCAGCGAGAAGCTGTAGTCGTTAGGACGGAAATAATAGAGTTCGGCGGCCAGCCAGTTCATCACCAGCGTCATGCCGATAAAAGTGCAGATTGGCCAGCGCAGATCTTCCAGCCGCGACCAGATTATCGCTATCCAGACAATGCCGATAATCAGCATGGTCAACGGGATCGGCCAGAAGAAGCTCATGGCCATATGGCTGGCGAAATTAATGGTGTAGAGCAGATGCGCAAGGAAAAAAGCGCCAATGGCATACATCAGACGCTGACGCGGCAGCAGCGTCAGCGCGTCGCCCGCCATCGTCGCCAGCAGACCGAGCAAAATCAGGTAGTCGCCGGGATTGCGCGTGGGCGCTTGCCAGGCCCAGGCGAGCAGCAACAGCAGCGTAACCGGCTTAAACACCCAGCGCTGCCACTGTGGGCCGCGGTAGGAAGCATCTACATAGAGCCAGCCGGAAAAAAGTACGGCAAGAAATGACCAAATCATTACGTTGTCCTTTTCTGAAAGGGGCGACAGCGGCATCAGTCCTGAAACGCAGCGCCGACGCAGCCGCCGTTTTATTAACAACATCCTGCAATCAGTTTAGGTTAGCGGGATGCAATGTGACAATGAGAGGGCTCCGGTTGTCTGCCTGACGCGACAACCCGCCACAGGAAGCAGAATACGAAGATGAGCAAATCCCCGCTGATTTTTATTATCGTGCTGGCGATTATCGCCGTACTGGCCTCACGTCAGTTTATTAAGCAGCGGCGTGAAAACGCAGCGAACGATGCGGCGCCGGTGCGATCGCTACAGGTAGAGGTGAAAACCAAACGTGAGTTTCCCGCCCCGGATCGGCGTTCACGTCAGCGGGAAGTGATTGCGGGCGAAGAAATGCGCTACGAGGCCTGGTTTCACCCGCTTAACGGCGCGGGCGACATCAGGCTGACGGTGACGGCTAAGGATTATCATCAGATGGATAAAGGCGTAAAAGGCGAGCTTAAGGTGCAGGGTAGCCGCTTTATCTCTTTTACGCCTGAGAAGCCGTAGAACGTTACTGCTTCGGATAGTGCTTTTTCTGCCAGGCAAGTAGCTCGAACACGCCGAAAAAGAAGATCTTAACCTGCGTCAGACGGCTCAGCTTCGCGCCGTCTTTCGGCTGCGTGGCGCGCAGCAGTACCAGCTGCAGACCGTGCATAATCACCATAAAAATCAGCGCGACATTAACAAAATATGTCAGCGGCTTAGGAAAAGGCTGCACGATATTCAGCAGCAAAAAGGCCCAGACGCAGACCATCAACAACCGACCCAGATTAAGCCACATCATCCTGCTCCTGTTTTACGCCTTCGCGGCGGTATAAGCGGTAAGCGACCTGTCCCGCCACTTTTTCCCGATGTAAAAACCAGTTAACCGGCACCGGCGGCGCGCCATTTTCTATTTCGCTTTCAACGTAGATCAGCGCTTCATCGGCCAGCCAGCCGTTGCTTTCCAGCAGTTGCAGCGTCTGTTCCAGCAGACCTTTGCGAAACGGCGGATCGATAAACACCACCTGATAGGGTTCGCCCTGCTGCGCCAGCCAGCTCAGCGTATTGGTCTGGATCACCTGCGCGTTGTCGGCCTTCAGCGTCTTCAGATTCTGCGTCAATTGCTGGGCGACCGGCTTTTCCAGCTCCAGCAGCGTCGCCGATCCCGCGTAGCGCGACAGCGCTTCCAGCCCGAGCGCGCCGCTACCGGCGAAGCAGTCGAGGCAGCGGGCCTGCTGAATATCCGGCGCCAGCCAGTTAAACAGAGTTTCACGTACGCGATCGGTGGTGGGGCGCAGACCGGCGCTGTCGGGCACCGGCAGTTTTCGTCCGCGCCACTGTCCGCCGATAATGCGGATTTGTCCGGCGGCGCTGCGGGGTTTTTTATTCATGTTGCTCACAACTCGTCATAATTTGTTGCGTAGTTTAACGGGCGAAAGCGGTGGAGGAAACGTTAAAAAGGGTGCTGGTGTTGCGCTGGCTGGAAAGTGTTAGACTAATGAATTCTTTATCAGGTTATTTTTTCAGTCCGGCGCGACAGACGACCGGGTGAAAGCCATCGAGGAGTGGTGTTACACAATGGCAAAAGAAAAAAAGCGTGGCTTTTTTTCCTGGCTGGGTTTTGGTCGTGAAGAAACGCCTGCGCAGTCAGAAGAACAAAAAGAGACGTTAACGCAGCAGACCGCCGAGAGCGAAGCGCCCGCAGCAGAGCAGCCCACCGCCGAACAGATCGCCGAAGATATCGTGGCGACCACCGAAGAGGTAGCGCGTCAGGAAGAGGCGCACAGCGCACCGCAGACGGAAGATACGCCGGTTCATGACACGCAGCCGGAAGACGCGGCGCCTGTAGCGATCGCGCCGGTTCACGAAGAAATTCTGCCGGAAGAGACCACGCCGACAGACGTCGCGGCGGTTGAAGAAGAGATTCTGCCGGAAGAGACCGCGCCGACAGACGCCGCGCCGGTTGAAGAAGAGATTCTGCCGGAAGAGACCACGCCGACAGACGTCGCGCCGGTTGAAGAAGAGATTCTGCCGGAAGAGACCGCACCGACAGACGACGCGCCGGTTAAGGAAGAGGTTCAGCCGGAAGCGGCAACATCGAGCGCGTCGCTGCTTAATGAAACCGGTCCGGAGGATGAAACGCCTGCGGTGACCGAAGAAAAAGATGCGGCGATCGCCACCGAAGTCGCGGCGGCCGTCACGCTCACCAGCGCGCCGGAAGATGAAATCCTGCCGGAAGAAGCGCTGCCGCTGACCGAAGATGAACTGACGGCGCTGGCGCTGGCCGATAGTGCGCCGGAAGAAGAAGCGATAGTCACGCCGGTTGAGCAGGAGCGCCCGACGAAAGAGGGCTTTTTCGCGCGCCTGAAGCGCAGCCTGGTGAAAACACGTCAGAACCTCGGCTCCGGCTTTATCAGCCTGTTCCGCGGTAAAAAGATTGACGACGAACTGTTTGAGGAGCTGGAAGAACAGCTGCTGATCGCCGACGTCGGCGTCGATACCACGCAGCGCATCATCAGTAGCCTGACGCAGCAGGCCAACCGCAAACAGCTGCGCGACGCGGAAGCGCTCTATGGCCTGCTGAAAGCGGAAATGGCTGGCATTCTGCACAAGGTCGACGCGCCGCTGGACGTTTCCGGCAAAACCCCGTTTGTTATTCTGATGGTCGGCGTTAATGGCGTCGGCAAAACCACCACCATCGGTAAGCTGGCGCGCCAGTATCAGGCGCAGGGCAAATCGGTGATGCTGGCGGCGGGCGATACCTTCCGCGCCGCAGCGGTCGAGCAGCTGCAGGTATGGGGCGAACGCAACCATATTCCGGTGGTGGCGCAGCATACCGGCGCCGATTCCGCCTCGGTGATTTTCGACGCGATTCAGGCTGCCAAAGCGCGTGGCGTGGATGTGCTGATCGCCGATACTGCAGGTCGCCTGCAGAATAAAGCGCACCTGATGGAAGAGTTGAAGAAGATCGTTCGCGTGATGAAGAAGCTCGATGAGAACGCGCCGCACGAGGTGATGCTGACTATCGACGCCAGCACCGGCCAGAACGCGGTCAGCCAGACTAAGCTGTTCCATGAGGCGGTGGGCCTGACCGGCATTACCCTCACCAAGCTGGACGGCACGGCGAAAGGCGGCGTGATCTTCTCGGTGGCGGACCAGTTCAGCATTCCGATTCGTTTTATCGGTGTCGGAGAAGGCATCGATGATTTACGGCCGTTTAAGGCCGAAGATTTTATTGAGGCACTGTTTGCCCGAGAGGATTAACCAGGATGATTCGCTTTGAAGAGGTCAGTAAGGCTTATCTCGGCGGTCGGCAAGCGCTGCAGGGGGTAGATTTTCATCTGCAACCCGGCGAGATGGCGTTTCTGACCGGTCATTCCGGCGCAGGGAAAAGCACCCTGTTGAAGCTGATTTGCGGCATTGAACGTCCCAGCGCGGGCCATATCTGGTTCAGCGGGCATGACATCAGCCGTCTGAAAAATAGCGAAGTGCCGTTTCTGCGTCGTCAGATTGGCATGATCTTTCAGGATCACCATTTGCTGATGGATCGTTCGGTTTACGACAACGTGGCGATCCCGCTGATTATCGCCGGCGCCAGCGGCGAAGATATTCGCCGCCGCGTTTCCGCCGCGCTGGATAAGGTCGGCCTCCTCGACAAAGCGAAAAGTTTTCCGATTCAGCTTTCGGGCGGTGAGCAGCAGCGCGTCGGCATTGCCCGCGCGGTAGTGAACAAGCCTGCTGTGTTGCTGGCCGATGAACCGACCGGCAACCTGGATGAAGCGCTTTCGGAGGATATCCTGCGTCTGTTTGAAGAGTTCAACCGCGTGGGCGTCACCGTTCTGATGGCGACGCACGATATGGGACTGATCGCCCGCCGCGATTATCGGGTAATGACGCTCAGTCACGGCAGATTGCACGGAGGCTAATATGGCTAATAAACGCATCAAACGCGCGCCCGCGCCGAAGGCCAGGCCGCAGCAGCCAAAAAGCAAAGCGCTGAAGGGCGGCTGGCAGGAGCAATGGCGGTACGCCTGGCGCGGCACGCTGTCGGATATGTGGCGTCAGCCGCTGGCGACGCTGCTGACGGTGATGGTGATCGCCATTTCACTGACGCTGCCGAGCGTCTGCTATATGGTCTGGAAAAACGTCAGCCAGGCGGCGGAGCAGTGGTATCCGGCGCCGCAGCTGACGCTTTATCTGTCGAAAACGCTGGACGACACCGCGGCGGAAAACGTGGTGGCGACGCTGAAAAAAGAGCCTGGCGTGGCAAAGGTTAATTACCTGTCGCGGGATGAGGCGCTGGGCGAGTTTCGCAACTGGTCCGGTTTTGGCGGCGCGCTGGATATGCTGGAGCAGAATCCATTGCCGGCGGTAGCGATCATTACGCCTGATCTGAACTTCCAGAATGAGAAGACGCTGCAAACGCTGCGCGACCGCGTCCAGCACGTCGACGGCGTCGACGAGGTGCGCATGGACGATAGTTGGTTCGCGCGTCTGGCGGCGTTGACCGGGCTGGTCGGGCAGATTGCCACGATGATCGGCATTCTGATGGTGATCGCGGTGTTCCTGGTGATCGGCAACAGCGTGCGCCTCAGTATCTTTGCCCGCCGCGACACCATTAACGTACAGAAGCTGATTGGCGCCACCGACGGCTTTATTCTGCGGCCTTTCCTCTACGGCGGCGCGTTGCTGGGGCTGAGCGGCGCGGTGCTGTCGCTGATCCTGTCGGAAGTGCTGGTATTCCGTCTGGAAGCGGTGGTGGCGCAGGTCGCCAGCGTCTTCGGCACTACCTTCCGCATCAGCGGTCTCTCCTGGGATGAGAGCCTGCTGCTGCTGCTGCTGTCGTCGATAATTGGCTGGATTGCGGCCTGGCTGGCGACGGTACAACATTTACGTCGTTTTACGCCACAGTAACGTTTTTTTGGTATAATCTTCCTCTGCTGCATGACGCCTGTGCGGCAGAGGAAATATCTTATTTTCCTCCTGTCCGCCAGAATCTGACGTCCTTATCTTGTGTATAAAATATTCACGATGTAAATTGAACTTGTGGATAACTTCGCTCTCTAAGAAGTAGCACAGATTGCTTTGGGATTTCGTTGTCGATTCCTGTACCCTGGTGAATCGCGCAAAAGGAAATCGTGCGGCAATGTCGATTAAATATGTGAGGGTTTGAATGACCAAAGAAATGCACACTTTAGCTATTGCTCCTCTTGGTAACCTGGAATCTTATATTCGGGCTGCCAATACCTGGCCGATGCTAACGGCAGAAGAGGAAAAAGCGCTGGCTGAACGGCTGCATTACCAGGGCGATCTGGATGCGGCTAAAACGCTGATCCTGTCCCACCTCCGCTTTGTTGTTCATATCGCTCGTAACTACGCGGGCTACGGCCTGCCGCAGGCGGATCTGATTCAGGAAGGCAACATCGGCCTGATGAAAGCGGTGCGCCGCTTCAACCCTGAAGTCGGGGTTCGTCTGGTGTCGTTCGCTGTTCACTGGATTAAGGCGGAAATTCACGAGTATGTGCTGCGTAACTGGCGCATCGTGAAAGTGGCCACCACAAAAGCGCAGCGCAAACTGTTTTTTAACCTGCGTAAAACCAAGCAGCGTCTGGGCTGGTTTAACCAGGATGAAGTGGAGATGGTGGCGCGTGAGCTTGGCGTGAGCAGCAAAGACGTCCGCGAAATGGAATCGCGCATGGCGGCGCAGGATATGACTTTTGACCTGACCTCGGACGATGAATCCAGCGAAGGGAAAAGCATGGCGCCGGTGCTTTATCTGCAGGATAAAACCTCTGACTTTGCTGACGGCATCGAAGAGGACAACTGGGAAAACCATGCGGCCGATAAGCTGAGCGATGCGCTGCAGGGCCTGGATGAACGCAGCCAACATATTATTCGCGCCCGCTGGCTGGACGACGACAATAAAACTACGTTACAGGAGCTGGCCGATAAATATGGCGTCTCCGCCGAGCGTGTACGTCAGCTAGAGAAAAACGCGATGAAAAAATTGCGTATGGCGATCGAAGCATAACGCGCTAACGCGAAACGGGGCGGCTGAAAAGCCGCCCTTTTTGTTTGCGCGCCGCGTCTTCTTCGGCGCGCGGCGATATCATCCGGCGCGCCCTGTCAGAAACCGTTATTCCCGGTTCAATACCCAGCCGTCCGCCTGGGTACGAAAGCCGCAGGACTGCATAAAGGCGGCGATAACCGGCTGATCGCCTTTGCCGTCATCCGCAATCCACCAGTGCGACAGCGACGGATTCTGCGCCATTACGTCCTCTACTAAATAACGCCCCACGCCGCGACGTCGCGTTACTTCTCTCACCTCCAGCTGCGACAGCGTCCCCTGCGTGCCGCGGATCTCCAGAATTACCGCTCCCAGCAGACGATCGTTAAAGCGCGCTGCGTAGAGCCTGTGGTTCTCGTTCAGCCTGTTTTCCAGCGCGCGGCAGTCGGTGCCCGGCCAGATTTTTTCAATATCGATACAATCCTGATCGCTGAGTTGTTGCAGCCTGATGATAGTCAGTTTCATGGAATAATCTGCGCCCTGATAAAAGGCATATTGTAGCGAAAATGTACGAAAAGGAACGTGTAACCTTTTCTGTACGAAAACAAAGCAATCTGTTTTTTGCTGCCCGGCTGTTCCGAGTAAACACTTATTACTGCGCCTGTTGCCAGCATAACGCGCTGGATAAGTGGCTAAATAGCCACCGTAACTGCCAGATGATTCTCCTGTGATAACCGGTAGTTTTTGATTATCTCAGTTGATTTACAGAATAAAACTCCTGTTTAATGGACTGAAAAATAAAGCGTTATTTATAAAATCGGCGCGGAAATATTCCTAACTCGTTCACATTAAACAAGTTTTGTTCAATAACCCGCCGAACATAATCACAAAGCAAATCACAACAGACACAACAGATGGGGAAGTTCGGATGAATATCAGTAAAGGTCGCGTAATACTGGCTGGATGTGTGGCGCTGGCGATGAGTCATGCTGCGCTGGCGGAAGATATTAAGGTGGCGATTGTCGGCGCGATGTCCGGGCCGGTAGCGCAATATGGCGATATGCAGTTTACCGGCGCTACGCAAGCGATTGCCGATATCAACGCCAAAGGCGGGGTGAACGGCAATAAGCTGGTGGCGGTGAAATATGACGATGCCTGCGATCCTAAACAGGCGGTGGCGGTGGCGAACAAAGTGGTCAACGAAGGCATTCGCTACGTTATTGGTCACCTTTGCTCCTCTTCCACGCAGCCCGCTTCCGATATCTACGAAGATGAAGGCATCCTGATGATCACCCCGGCCGCTACCGCGCCCGCCCTGACCTCGCGCGGCTACCAGCTGATTATGCGCACCACCGGCCTGGATTCCGATCAGGGTCCGACCGCGGCGAAATATATTCTCGACACCATCAAACCGCAGCGCATCGCGGTTGTGCATGACAAACAGCAGTATGGCGAAGGCCTGGCGCGCTCAGTGCAGGAGAGCCTGAAGAAAGCGAACGCGCCGATCGCCATGTTTGAAGGCATTACCGCAGGCGATAAAGATTTCTCCACCCTGGTGGCGCGTCTGAAGAAAGAGAACATCGACTTCGTTTACTTTGGCGGCTACTACCCCGAAATGGGCCAGATCGTGCGTCAGGCGCGCGCGGCCGGGCTGAAAACCCAGTTTATGGGACCGGAAGGGGTGGGCAACGCCTCGCTCTCCAATATCGCCGGCGCCGCTTCCGAAGGCATGCTGGTCACCCTGCCGAAACGCTATGACCAGGTGCCGGCGAACCAGCCGATCGTCGACGCGATCAAAGCGAAAAAACTGGACGCCACCGGGCCGTTCGTCTGGACAACCTATGCCGCGCTGCAGTCGCTGGCCGCCGGTATGGAGCGCAGCAAGAGTGAAGAACCTGCCGACATCGCTAAAAACCTGAAAGAAGGCCAGCCGGTTCCTACCGTCATGGGCGATCTGAGCTGGGATAAGAAAGGCGATCTGAAAGGTTTTGAGTTCGGCGTGTTCAAGTGGCATGCCGACGGCACCTCCACCGCAGTGAAATAAATCGCGGTTCAGGCCGTATCAGAGTGCTGACACGCTCATGAGAGCGTTATCAACCCTCTGTCACAGCCGCAGCCGTATGTGATTTGGCAGTCCGGGGTCAGGCGTGCCTGGCCCCTGTTCTATCCTGCACTTCGTGAAGACGGACGTTTTCTTGCTGTAGGCCGCGCCGCGCAGCTTTGTTGGGGTTTATGTTATGTCCGAACAGTTTCTCTATTTTCTACAGCAGTTGCTTAACGGGGTGACCTTAGGCAGCACCTATGCGCTGATCGCCATCGGCTACACCATGGTTTACGGCATTATCGGCATGATCAACTTCGCCCACGGCGAAGTCTATATGATCGGCAGCTATGTCTCTTTTATCGTTATCGCCGCGCTGATGATGGTGGGGATTGACGTCAGCTGGGTATTGATCGGCGCCGGTTTCCTTGCGGCGATCGTGATCGCCAGCGCCTGGGGCTGGAGCATCGAGCGCGTCGCCTATAAGCCGGTGCGCTCATCCAAGCGCCTGATCGCGCTGATTTCCGCCATCGGGATGTCTATTTTCCTGCAAAACTACGTCAGCCTGACGCAGGGCTCGCGCGATCTCGCGCTGCCAAGCCTGGTGAGCGGGCAGATGACGCTGGGTGAAAGCAACGGCTTCTCCGCGACCATCAGCACCATGCAGGTGGTGATCTGGCTGGTGACCTTCGTGGCGATGCTGGCGCTGACGCTGTTTATCCGCTATTCGCGCATGGGCCGCGCCTGTCGCGCCTGCGCCGAAGATCTGAAGATGGCCAGCCTGTTGGGCATCAATACCGATCGCGTGATCTCGCTGACCTTCGTGATCGGCGCGGCGATGGCGGCGGTAGCGGGCGTGCTGCTGGGGCAGTTCTATGGCGTCATTAACCCCTACATCGGCTTCATGGCCGGTATGAAGGCCTTTACCGCGGCGGTGCTGGGCGGCATCGGCAGCATTCCCGGCGCGATGCTGGGCGGCCTGGTGCTGGGCATCGCCGAAGCGCTGACCTCCGCCTATCTCAGCACGGAATATAAGGATGTGGTCTCTTTTGCGCTGCTGATTGTGGTGCTGCTGGTGATGCCGACGGGCATTCTGGGTCGGCCGGAGGTAGAGAAAGTATGAAGCCCGCTCAATTTATCAATGCCATTATCTCGGCGCTGATGCTGCTGATACTGGCGGCTTTCTTTATGGGGCTGCGCCTTGACCTTGAAGGCACGCGGCTGGTGGTGGAAAACGCGGGCAGCGTGCGCTGGAACTGGATCGCCGTCGGCTGCGCCGTGGTGTTTATCTTTCAGCTGCTGCGCCCGCTGTTCGGCCGCGGCCTGAAGCGCGGCGGTCACGGCGGTTTCGTCCTGCCGAGCTTTGACGGCAGCACGCCGAAACAGAAGCTGCTGGCGCTGCTGTTTATCGTGGCGGCGGTGATCTGGCCGTTTCTCGTCTCGCGCGGCACGGTGGACATTGCTACCCTGACGTTGATCTACGTGATGCTCGGTCTCGGCCTGAACGTGGTGGTGGGACTCTCCGGCCTGCTGGTGCTGGGCTACGGCGGCTTCTACGCCATCGGCGCCTACACCTTCGCGCTGCTGAACCACTACTACGGCCTGGGCTTCTGGCAGTGTCTGCCGCTGGCGGGGCTGGTGGCGGCGATGTTCGGCCTGCTGCTCGGTTTCCCGGTGCTGCGCCTGCGCGGCGATTATCTGGCGATCGTCACGCTCGGCTTCGGCGAAATCGTGCGTATCCTGCTGCTGAACAATACCGCCATTACCGGCGGGCCGAACGGCATCAGTCAGATACCGAAGCCGACCTTTTTCGGCCTGGAGTTTAACCGCAGCCCGCGCGAAGGCGGCTGGGACACTTTCCACCACTTCTTTGGGCTGAAGTACGATCCCAGCGACCGCATTATCTTCCTCTATCTGGTGGCGTTGCTGTTGGTGGTGCTGACGCTGTTCGTAATCAATCGGCTGCTGCGTATGCCGCTGGGCCGCGCCTGGGAAGCGCTGCGCGAAGATGAAATCGCCTGCCGCTCGCTGGGTCTCAGTCCGACGCGCATTAAGCTGCCCGCCTTTACTATCAGCGCCGCCTTCGCCGGTTTCGCCGGCAGCCTGTTCGCCGCGCGGCAGGGCTTTATCAGCCCCGAATCTTTTACCTTCGCCGAATCGGCCTTTGTATTGGCGATTGTGGTGCTGGGCGGTATGGGTTCGCAGCTGGCGGTGATTCTGGCGGCGATACTGCTGGTGGTGTCGCGCGAGCTGATGCGCGATCTCAACGAATACAGCATGCTGGTATTAGGCGCGCTGATGGTGCTGATGATGATTTGGCGTCCGCAGGGGCTGTTGCCGATGCAGCGTCCACAGCTGAAGTTGAAGCGTGATGAACAAGGAGAGCAGGCATGAGTCAGCCTTTACTGGCCGTAGAGGGCCTGATGATGCGCTTCGGCGGCCTGCTGGCGGTCAACAACGTGTCGCTTGAGCTGCGTCCGCAGGAGATCGTCTCTTTAATCGGGCCGAACGGCGCCGGAAAAACCACGGTGTTCAACTGCCTGACCGGTTTTTATAAGCCGACCGGCGGATCGATTAAGCTGCGCGACCATCAATTGGCGGGCATGGCGGGCCAGCAGATCGCCCGTATGGGGATTGTGCGCACCTTCCAGCATGTGCGTCTGTTCCGTGAAATGACGGTGATTGAAAACCTGCTGGTGGCGCAGCATCAACATCTGAAAAGCGGCCTGTTTTCCGGCCTGCTGAAAACGCCCGCTTTTCGCCGCAGCGAAGGCGAGGCGCTGGACTACGCCGCCAGCTGGCTACGGCGCGTCGATTTACTGGAAATGGCGAACCGTCAGGCGGGCAACCTGGCCTACGGCCAGCAGCGACGTCTGGAGATCGCGCGTTGTATGGTGACGCGCCCGGAAATCCTGATGCTGGATGAACCGGCGGCGGGGCTCAACCCTAAAGAGACCCACGAGCTGGATGCGCTGATCGCCGAACTGCGCAGCGAGCATAAGGTATCGGTGCTGTTAATTGAGCATGATATGAAACTGGTGATGGGCATTTCCGATCGGATTTACGTAGTGAATCAGGGAACGCCGTTGGCGAACGGCACGCCGGAAGAAGTGCGCAACAACCCGGACGTGATC
>OKQC01000174.1_pt1 | contig 13480 bp, 16 predicted proteins | sample 1611761 | NCBI WGS metagenome assembly OKQC01 (sample SAMN04436767, study PRJEB24849) | human gut metagenome | biome: human gut; feature: NICU; material: stool | host: Homo sapiens | place: USA: Saint Louis, MO | collected 2011-05-05
CCGACAGGCGATCTTCAGTACAACGGTAAGCAGGTTCAGGTCGATAACGCGACGCAGGAGAGCGCGGTGGGATGAGCATGACCAGGCAAAAGACGATTTGGGGCTGAATGTAAGGCTGCTTCATATGTCCGCATTAAGCCCCACAACGCGCCGCACACACGCTCTGCGACACGGCCACCTCTACACATCAGACGAGGTCAGGGAGTGGTACAGCATCAACGGGAACAGCATCAACTGCAAGTGTTCCCAAATTAGCGTGTTGGTTGATGAGAAGGGCGTCCCGCTCAACTCCAGCGTTATTGATATTGCCAAAAAAGAGTTTGCTCAGACATGGGGCAGGCGCATGGCCACGAATAAATCACATCACTGCTGCAAACACGCGGCATAGACAAGAGTAATCACCCATGACAATGCAGGTTAACGTCACCACAAAGGTGAACAGCCAGTCTATTCGCCGTGAGACGTATAACGGGCGCGAACATCTGGTGCTCCCCAGCTATACGCTGCCGGCAAACGTAGTAATGAATGGCGGGCTTTATCCCGCATCTGAAATCGACGCTCACTATCAGGGTCTGGAAGGCACGCTGGCACCGCTGGGGCATCCCACGGTTGATGGAAAGTTCGTATCTGCTTTCTCTCCAGAGGGAATCAACGTAGGCCACATCGGCGCATGGAACCGCAACGTAAAGAAATCCGGCAACCGGGTTTATGCGGAAAAATGGGTTGACGTTCAGGTTGCTAACCAGAGTGAAGGCGGGCGTGAGCTTCTTGAGCGCGTGGCGGCCATTGAGCGTGGTGATGACGTCCCGCCCATTCATACCAGTGTGGCCGTATTCCTTGATCAACTTGAAGCCAATGAGCAACAGAAAGCTCAGGGCATTGAGTGGGTAGCAAAAATCAACGCGATGGACCATGACGCCATTCTGCTGCATGAGGTCGGCGCGGCACAGCCTGAGCAGGGCGTGGGGTTAATGGTTAACGCTGACCAGGCGCAATCCATCAAAACAAACTCTGGTGCGCTGGTAGGTGAAAGCTATCGCGAGCGTGAGCGCCGTCTTGAACAGGCTGCCCGCGACAAGTTTGCAACCGGCCCGGACGATTATGCGTGGATTGCTGACTTCACTGACTCACAGGCGATCATCATCCGTAACGGAGGAGATGCTCAGGTTTACGGATACACCTCAGAAGGCGGACAAATCACCTTTGACGATACCGGCACCAAAGTCACACGTCAGGAGTCATGGGTCACCATCGTCGCGAACAAATTCAAATCACTTTTCACACCGCAGGATGCTCCTGCAACAAACCACAAAACGGAGGGCGACATGCCTTTAACCAAAGAAGAACTGGAAACGATCGGCAGCATGATTGGTGAGGCTGTGGCTACCAATACGGAGAAGGCAATTAAGCCGCTCTCTGAGAAGGTTGAAGCACTGCAGGCTAACCATGAAAAGCTATCAGAAACGCTGACTGCTAATTCACGCGCTGAAGAGCAAACCAAACGCGCAGCTGTTGCCGCCAAACACGGCGAAGTCGTTGCCAACGCGCTGTCAGGTGAAGCGCTGGACGCGATGTTCAAATCGCTGGGCGAGGCCGCGCCGCTGGGCACCAACTCTGCACAGAACCAGGCAGAAACCGGCGCACCTTCAGCAGCCGAATACTTCAAATAAGGAGCCGGAATAATGTCACGTTATCGTCGCGTTAATATCGACGGGAAATCGCTCTACAAGACCGAAACCCGAATTGCCGCCGCTGCACTTCTGCCGGGCACCGCCGCAACCATCAATGCTGATGATGAATTCGCTCAGGCAACTGACCTGACCGGACGCCTGTACATCATCGACTGCGCATATCATCAGGGGCTTGGTATCCGTGATGCCGTTCCTGCCGGTGACTCTGCCGTAGGTAACTACGTCGAAGAAGGCCGCGAACTGGCGCTGCTGTGCGCGCCTGGCGCGTACAAGAAAGACAGCCCCATCAAGCTTGGTACGTCTGGCCAGTTTACTCTGGCAACCGATGACACCGATTCAGTGATTGGCTACAGCCAGGACGAGTACACCATCGCGGCAAGCTCTACTGAATTCATTCGCGTGCGTATGCGCGTTGGCACCGTCGCAGCAGCGCCTGCAGCGTAAGAAGGAAAAAATATGTATTTCTCTAAAGATACTCTGGCCGCTAACTCCCGTCTGGGTGGCCACTGGAATGAGCTGTGGGCTAACCGCAATATGTGGAATGCCAACCATAACGCCATGATTGCTGCAAACCGCGCTCACATGACTCAGGAGTGGCTGGCAGTCAACGCAGTAGGTGGTTTCACACGCGACTTTTGGGCTGAAATCGACCGTCAGGTTCTGCAGCTGCGTGACCAGGAAGTTGGCATGGAAATCGTCAACGACCTGGTCGGCGTGCAGACCGTGCTGCCGGTTGGTAAGACCGCCAAGCTCTACAGCGTTGTTGGTGATATTGCTGATGATGTGTCTGTCAGCATTGATGGTCAGGCGCCGTTCTCCTTCGACCATACTGAGTACGCCAGCGACGGTGACCCGATTCCGGTATTCACCGCCGGTTACGGTGTCAACTGGCGCCACGCTGCGGGGCTGAACTCGGTTGGTATCGACCTGGTTCTGGACTCGCAAATGGCGAAGATGCGCAAGTTCAACCAGAAGCGTGTTAACTACTATCTGAACGGCGACGCCAACATTCAGGTTCAGTCTTATCCCGCGCAGGGCATTAAAAACCACCGCAATACCAAGAAAATTAACCTCGGCTCTGGCGCCGGCGGTGCAAATATCGATTTGACCACCGCAGACATGACCGCGCTGTTCACTTTCTTCGGTAAAGGCGCTTTCGGCACACTGGCCCGTGCAAACAAAGTTGCGACCTATGATGTGATGTGGGTCTCCCCTGAAATTTGGGCCAACCTGGCACAGCCGTATGTGGTGAATGGCGTCGTGAGTGGCAACGTGCTGAACGCTGTTCTGCCTTTCGCTCCGGTCCGCGAAATCCGTCCGACATTCGCGCTAAGCGGTAACGAATTTATCGCCTACGTTCGCCGTCAGGATGTTATCTCCCCGCTGGTCGGTATGGCTGTTGGTGTTGTTCCTCTGCCGCGCCCGCTGCCTAACGTTAACTACAACTTCCAGATTATGTCTGCTGAAGGTCTGCAAATTACGGCAGATGAGCAGGGACTGTCTGGCGTGGTTTACGGAGCTAACCTGGCATAAAGGATAAATCATGGCTGATAAATACGAAGTAACCCGCCCGTGGCATGGCGTTTCATTGGGTGATGTGGTTGAGCTGGAAAAGCTGCATCCCTCGCTGAAATCGCATGTCCGTAAGCTTTCTGGTAAGGCATCAGCAGAGCTGACTCCGGCAACGCCTGATGCATCTACCGATAAGCAGGCCCGTAAACAGGCAATTACCAAACGCCTTGATGAGCTCGGTATTGAGTACAAAGGCAATCTGGGAGCCGATAAGCTGGCAGAGCTCCTGCCGGAAGGCGAGCTGGAAAAGCTTTTCCCTGCTGAATAACAGCCGCCGCGATGGCGGTTTTTTTATGCCCTCTGCGGAGGGCTGATATTTGAGGTCAGCATGATAACCACAGAACAGGCGAAGGAATATCTGGAGTCGGTTGGCATCACGCTACCTGACTTCATTCTTGCTGCGCTGGTCGAGCAGGCGAACAGTATTGAAGATTGCCTCTCTGCTAACTACACGCCCGCTACTGCACTACTCATTCAGATGTATCTGTTAGGACTGATGGGGCTGGGGCAGGGCGATCGCTATATCAGCTCTCAGTCAGCCCCGTCAGGTGCTTCGAGGTCGTTCCGCTATCAGTCGTTTGCAGACAGGTGGAATGGCTCTCTTAGCCTGTTACGCGGCCTTGATACCAAGGGTTGCGCAACGTCACTTATCCCTCCTGACCCGAATAACCAGGCTTTTGCAGGTATCTGGATTGGGAAAGGTGGCTGCATGTGCAGCGGGGGGCGCTAATGACGTGGAATGACGCCAATCAGAAGCAACCAAAACCATTCGCTCGTGTCTGGATAAAAACCTCTGACGGCCGCCAGGCAACCGGACATGTTAACAGCAGTGGCAAGTGGGTGATTCATTGCCCGCGTATCGCTGCTGCAAACCCGTCTGTAATCGCCTGGAGGGAATAGCTATGTCATCAGTGGCTAACTGGTCATACACCGCCAAGGCAACAGTCTGGCGCCGCTCAGGTGAAGATGAGTATGGTGATGTGTCGTTTTCTCCGCCTGAGGTCATCATGTGCGACTACGGCAGCACAGCAACAGCTCGTCTCGGCGCTATTGGCATTGAGATGAACATCAAAAACACGCATTGGACAGAGTATACAGAGGCGAAGAAGGGCGATTACATCCTCATTGGCGAGTCCGCCGAGGTTGATCCTATTGCTGCCGGCGCTGATGAAGTGATGCAGGTTATCCGCTACGCCGACACGTTCGAGCGAATCGCAGATGACTATGCAATTTTGACTGGAGTCTGATATGGGCGTGAAGATTAAAGGCGTCCGACAGGCTCAGCAAAATTTGGATAAGCTTATCGGTGATATTCAGGGGCGCAAGGCTGCCAGAGCTATTCAGAGTGCGCTGATTATCGGCTCATCTCAGGCATCGATGTATACGCCTATCGACACCTCAACTCTAATTAACAGCCAGTTCCGTGAGCTGAACGTTAACGGCACAAGGCTGACGGGTCGCGTTGGTTACTCAGCATCCTACGCCGCCTACGTCCACGATCCCAACATCCCTCAAAACTTCCGGCGTGCAACAGCTCAGAAAGAGTTCCTGACTAAGGGCTTTGAAGATACACGGGATGTTATCGATCGCACCATCAAAAAGGAAATGGCCTTATGACTCCTCAAATGCACGTCCGTGTGCGCGAGTTGTTCGGTGCTGCTGGCCTCTGCGATAACTCGGTGGTGCAAATGCTGGTCTGGCGAGATACGGGAAATAAGGCTGACCGGTTCATCGTATTCCGCCCTAATGGCGGCTCTGCGATACGCAATGACCTCGGCTCTGAATACTACGTCATGGTCGATGTAATCAGTCCGGTCGATAACTTCCGCACTACTGAAGAAGCGGTTAGCGACATCATCGATTACGTCCAGAAATACCCAATGCCTAACGACTGCATCGGACATATCGAGAATATTGGCGGAATCCCTGCGCCGGTACTCACAACAGAAGGTCGCCTGGTCTGGCGCCTGCAGTTCGCTTGCCTGTATGGCGAGTAACTAAACCCCATCCCCAATACGGCCGCTACTGAGCGGCCTTTTTATTATCTGAAATGAGGTAAGCAATTATGCAAGGTTGCCCAACCGAGAACGGCAAGCTTTTTGGCCGCAACGTTGTGCTGGAGGTGGCGCTGGGCTGCCCTGATACGGTTCCGGCCGAGTCAGAATGGAAAGCGCTGGCCGCCGGTACATCCAAAACTCTCGACTTCTCACCAAACACCACAAACTCCGACGCTGACGACACCGGCGGCTGGGTTGAGAGCATTACCACCAACTCTGACGCAACAATCAGCTTTGAGGGTGAGGTGCGTAAGCGTGATCGCCTGGACCAGTTCGGTTTCGGTAATTTCGTTAACTACTACACCACAGAAATGAGCGCTGCCCGCCAGCCTACCATCTGGGTACGTGTTGAAGTGGGCCCGATTGAATTTCAGGGTTACATGGTAATCACCGCGCTCAGCACCGACGGCGGCACTAACGACATCGTGACTTTCTCCACGGAGTTCAAAGTTGCTGACGGTACGACCGTGCAGGTAACCAAAGTTGAAGACGAAGACACCGTGGCTGTTACTGGCGTGACTGTTACCCCGCAGACCACTTCTGTAGCAGTGGGCGCCACCCGTCAGTTGACCGCTAACGTACAGCCGGCAGATGCCAGCGACAAAAGCGTGACCTGGACGTCTTCAGACCCGACCAAGTTCACCATCAGCAACCTCGGCCTTATTACCGGCGTTGCAGCAGGAACCGGCACAGCAACTGTGACCACAAATGACGGCGCCAAAACTGCGACCACAGCAGTAACCGTCACCGAGTAACCTTCGCCCCGCGTCAGAGAGGACTCCATGGCTTACACATTAATCTCCGGCAACCTGACGGACCAGTCAGGTGCAGCTCAGGCCGGGGCGAGAATCATTATTGTTGCGCAGCGCAACTCCAGTGCTGCATTTAGTGGGATGACCGTTTCGCAGGTAACCGGGCCTGAAGGGGAGTATTCATTCAGTCTGTCTGAGGGTTATTACCGCGTTGCCATCAGCTATAACAACGATCGCCGCACAGTGTCCGTAGGCGATATGAAAATTGAGAGCAACAGCGAGCCCGGCACGCTGAACGATTACGTTCGCTTTGCCGACCCGGTGCTGGCAACGCCCACCATTTACTCTGAAATTAAACGTCTCTACGAGAACGCTCAGAACATCGGTAGCGGCCTTGAAAATAATGTAGCGGTTGTCATAGAACAGACCGGAATCGCCGCTGAGAAGGCTAATGAGGCACTATCTCATGCTGAATCAGCCGCCGCCGCTAATGGTGAGGCATTAAAAGCGAAAGAAGACGCTATTTCAGCCAAAGAGCTGGCGGTGCAGGCCAGCGACCAGGCTAAAGCGACAATCGCCACCGCAGGCCTGAAAAAAGATGTCGCCACTGGCCTGACTGAAACCACCAACGGACAGTTCTTCTCTGTGGCCCAGGGGCCAGAAGCGAAATCCGCAATCATTACCTACCGTAACGATAACGGCAGCGCTACTGAAGTATCGCGCGTTGCGGGCACGACAGCCGTACTGGCCGTGGAAGACGAACAAGCTCGAACGGCGCAGGAATTCGACGATACCTGGGCGTTTGAGGGTGAAGACTCGGACGAATTGCCTGTTATTACTGACTCTAATCTGCGGGTTCTTGTTGGACTGAATCACGAAAACCAGCGCATGAAAGCCTACGGAAAGGATTTGGCCAATAGTGACGATATAGTCCAGTTGCCAGCACTTACCATCGCTGCTGATGATTCGTGGGCGCAGGACGATATTTCGGACGGTCAGATACTGGAGCTTGTAGATTCAGCCGGGCGCGTGATTAAGTCTCTGGATACAGCAACACAGAGTCAGTATATCTTCGGTAAAAAGGTCCTGACCGAGGCATATAAAGCGCCAACGACATGGCCTGAGCTGGCAGATATTCGCTCTTATGGTCAGAGCCTTTCGGTCTCTTTTGGCACAGACGCAGGTATTGAGACGCCAGTTGTTAACAGCTACATGTTTAACGGCGGTATCGCGACATACAACAAAGGCACCACCTCGTTTGTGTCGCTGGCTAACACAACACAGCGCCAGTACCACGAGACCAGTCTGATTAACCAGCTGCAACGCAATGACCCGGACCAGGACCGTAAATATCTGGCTGCCGCGTCCGGCGTGGAGGGTTATTCAATGGCTCAGCTGGAGCCAGGTAAAGACCCATTCACGAAGTTCATGGCGACAATCGACCAGGCTGTTGCATTGGCTGAGGCGCGCGGCTGGCAATACGGCATGCCAGCCCTGACATTCTTTCAGGGTGAGGCTGATGCATATAACGGTACAGGTTACGACTACTACCGCGGCAAAATGCGCCTGATTCAGTCTACAGTGAGCCAGAAAGTAAAGGCAGCCAGCCGGTCAGATAACGACGTGCCGATGATTATCTATCAGATGGCATCGCATGGACGCTATGAGGGTTTGAATTACCCCAGCTCTGATATTCCGCTTGCGCAGTTTGATGAAGCAGTCGGCAACCCTCTAATTCAGCTCTGCACACCAATGTATCAGTTTCCGTATCTGGACGGCGTTCATCTACATAATCACGGCTATCGCTGGTTGGGGTTGTACCGCGAGAAAGCTCTTCGGCACTGGATAGAGACCGGTAAGCCATGGTTACCACTGCATCCTACTGCCGTCTATAAAGTCGGATCGAGAACAGTCGTGGCAGATTTCCATGTTCCTGTCGGTAATCTGCAGTTCCGCACCGATATAGTTAGTCAGGCAACGGATGGAATGAACGGCTTTGAATTGTGGTCTGGCACAACTCGCCTGGCGATCGCCAGCGTGCAGATTATGAGCGGCAATAAAGTCAAAGTGACCGCCACCGCAGATTTCACAGGCGCTGTACAGCTCGCTTATGCCTTCACGCCTGAGAATCGCGGCGATAACGATGGAGCTGGGCGCTATCCGTCATGGAACGCCGGCCCGACGACAGGTGTACGCGGAAATCTCTGCGACTCTGATAATTCCACTACCGATTTACTTAACTCAGACGGTAAGCCCTATCCGTTGCAAAACTACTGTGTCATCTTCAAGAAGGAGGCAAAATAATGCCGCTTTTTACCCGCCTTAAACAGGAAGTCCCGTTCGACGGTGCGCAGTATGTGGATGAGTCGAAAGTGCGTAAAATCCTGACCGTTTCAATCCCGCTGCAGGATGGGTATGTCAACTGGCTTTTCGGCCCTGATGCTGCCAGCCTCAAATCTCAGGATGGTGCGTATACACTGACCGAAGCTAACGGCGCTGTGAGTAAAACCTACGGTGCTAATGTAGTTAACCTGGGCGCTGATGCGGGAACTAACCTTAATGGCCTGCGATCACCATTTGTAGATAGCAATAATTACACCATTTGCGGCGTGTTCAAATACAGCGGTGATCCCGCCATGGTTCTGATGGGCGCTATTGATGGCACTAAAGGCGAATCAATCCAGATGAACTCATCTGGCGTACTGGCGCACAGTCGGCGTAATTCGTCTGGCGCCATCGCTGCAACACCCGTCCCGCTACCTACAGGCCTTAAAGCTGGCGATTATATTTTTATCGCGCTGACCCGCAACGGCGATAACTTCATCGCCAAGGTTGGCGGCGCCACAACCACGCTGGCAGCCACGTCGGCGAAAGCGGTAGGCACTGGCCTTTTTCACGGTCCAGGCAACACCTCAACGCCCACCGCCGGGTACTCCAAAGCATTAACCGTGGCGGAGTTCCTTTACAAGCCATCCGCGGCAACTGACGCAGAGCTGGAGCAGGTTTATCAACTGTCGAAAACACGCTGTGCCGCTCGAGGCATAACGATTTTGTAATTGAGAGGTATGATGACCCCAGTTAAAGAAATTGGCGAATGCCTGATTACTGTGGGCGATGATGATTACTTCTTCCGCCCATCATTCATTAACATGACGCGAATCGGCGACCCTCAGGAGATTGTGCAGGCCTTTTATCATCTGCATAACGACGCGGTGACGCCACTGCTTCAGAAGGCGCTGATGGCTTATGGCGTGGTGCCTGACTGGCTGGTTAAATACATCAGCCGGCCGCAGTGTGCAAAAGAGACCATCTATGCGGCGATGAATGTCATGCAAGCCTGTTGCGATCGGGATGTGTCAGAACTTACCGGAGAACTGGTGCCGGGTAAGAGCGGGAAGTGGGGTATCGTTTACCGTAAAGGTAAGGTGCCGATGCAAAACCTCGTGCTGATTGCTCAGTCGCTGATTACCCACGGAATTATCGGAAAAGCCAAGGTGCGCCAGTTGCAACGCCACGAGACAGGGCAGGCTACAACTGAATTCCGCGCCTTCGACTATATCAATGCCGCACGCAACCACTTCGGAATGAGTCGTCAGGAAGCCGAACAGTTGAGCATGACAGAATTTCAAATGTTGCTGGCTGCAAAATACCCGGACCAGAAAGGCTTCACCAGGGAAGAGTATGACGCAGTGGCGGATGAGTACATGGCTAAGAAGGCGAAAAGGCTCGCAAAGGCGGGGTAGCACACTCAGGTGGTCCTTTTGCTCAAGGCGTTTTGATTACCTAAACGCCTAATACAAAGCCGCTTAACTGCGGGTTTATTGCGTTGCATTGTAAAGATTTAATGATAGGATGTTTCCGATTGCAATCAAAGGAAACACAAAATGAAAAAAGTTTTGGCTTTAGCGCTTGGAGCGCTGTTACTTTCAGGATGTACCGTTCGCGTGGCAGATATGACTGTTGCGAGTACCAAAAATTATAATCTGAACGCTGCCAAGTTTGAGAAGGGCGCTCGTGTTACTGGTGAAGATAAAGCGCCGATCGTTATCTTTCCGCTAGGAATTCCCAATGTCAAAACGGCAATGGATCACGCAATTGAGAAAGACAAATGTGCAGTTGGTCTGAGTGATGTAGTGATTTACCAGTTAAATCACGCTTTCCTGTTCGGCACCTATGGGTTCCGTGTGGAAGGGACGCAGATTATCGACAAATCACAGATGGGATGCGAAAACCACATCTGATATCAAGCCGCCTCCGGGCGGCTTTTTCTTTTGCGTTGCCTTGCCTGACACCTTTGGTAACATCAGAGCCAATTGTTACTGGTGAGGGTGGCGGAATGACAGAGGAAGAGTGGCTTGATGGGCTACGTCATTTAACAGACCAACAAAAGTTGGATGTTCACTTTGGTTTGCAGGAGCAAATAAAAAAGCACTACAAGCTGCGAGATGATCCAAAGCATCTTAAAAAAGCCATTGAGCTGTGCAGGCAGCAAATTGCTTTCGCTCCGCTGGCGCTGCCAGCTCTGAAGGCTGCTCATGATCAAACGGTCGCTGATTATCACGAACATATCAAAAAGCCACATCCTCATCCCGAATTCACACCTCCTGGGCATCATGGATATCGCCAGTACGCCATTATCCTTAGACGGCAAAAGGATTTTGATACACTGCGGATAATTGAAGCTAAGAGAAAATCAGAGGGATGGGCGGAATGAGTATGGGAATAAAGAAAATCATATTGTTAGCATTGTCCGTAACGCTGTTTGGCTGCGGCGGAGAAACTGATGGTAAAGCGATCGATGTAGCAAAGGCTAACTTTAATAAATTTGCTACTCAGGTTGGCGATATTTCGTATTCTGACGTGAAGTTTTATCCAGATAGTGATAACTCAAGTCAGGCAACAAGCGGTTATGTCTGTGGCAAGATTGAAGGGAAGGATAAAAATGGCAAGCATGTCAGTTTCCCTTTTTATGCACACGTTCTGGTTATGGGTGAACAAAAAGAAGTCACAGATGACAGGATTGTTCTCACATCAGATCAAGATGCAGCCAGCGCCATAGCTAAACGATGTAAGTGAAAAAATAGCTTCGATAAACCCAGCTATGCAGCTGGGTTTTTTTATGCCTGGAGAAAATTATGGCAAGCGAAAAGCAACTTGGGAATAGTGTTTATGAGGTTGAGCTAGAGGTCGCAAAGCTAATTGAGGCCCAGCGAGAAGTAAACGCACGATTAGAAAAAATGAGCGGCTCAGCAGTCAAAGCCGGTAGCAGTTTCGATAAGCTTGGGAGGAAAACAGATAGCCTGGGTGGTGGATTCACTAGCCTTGCATCAGCTGTTAAGGCTTACATTACTGTCCAGGCTGCGATGAAAATTGTTGAGACCGCCCAGCAATTTGAGTTGCTTGCCACTCGAGTAGCAATGGCTTCAAAAAGCGCAGAGGAGGGGGAGGCCAATTTCAGAGCCTTACTCGCTATCTCTGCGCAGAACGGTTCGGACCTTAAAGAGACTGTAAATCTATTTACTCAGATGAGCGCGACGTTGAAAAGCGTCGGTGCAACATCAGGTGATGTGCAAAGGCTTGTAAGCACTCTACAAAAAATAGGCACAATTGGCGGATCGTCTCAGGAAGAAATGAATAATGCCTTACGGCAGTTCATGCAGTCGATGGCGTCGGGGCGAATTCAGGCGGAAGAGTTCAATTCAATAATTGAGCAAATGCCTGAACTGGGGCGTCAGGTTGCGGATGGAATGGGGATACCGTTTGACCAACTGCGACAATTAATGCTTGCTGGAAAGCTGGATATTGGTTCTGTACTTGAGGCCATCTATCGCCAAACCGACGAGGTAAATTCCAAGTTTGAAGACATGCCGCGCACAGTAGCACAGGCTAGCAATGCCTTGGTGAATAGCCTTGGCATGGCGGTAGCTCTGGTAGATCAAAAGATTGGAGCCACGAGATACTTTGCGAAGCTTCTTGATGGCGCTGCAATGACCATCAATCTAGTAACAGGCAACGCCTCAGCGGTAGATCAGATAGACCAGAAGCTTATTAAAAACGCTGACGATCTGAAAACTGCGGAGAACTCTTTAAACCTAGCCAAAAAATCCGGTGTCGATTGGGCAATAAAGCAGGCTCAAGCGACTGTAGATCGCCTCAAGGCGGAGAAGAGAATCCTAGACCTATCTAAACAGACAGCCAATGACGTACAGGCCACGACCTCAGGGCAAACATCTGGTAAAGATACTCCAGAATACATAAAAAATTTGGCGGCGAAGTCTGCTAATAGCTCAGCACAAGCCATTATAAGTGCTGGTCAATCAGAGGTTGAAACGCTCCAGGCGCAGCGTACACAGTTAAAAACTAATTACGACAAGAAGCTGCTAGATAAAGACACTTACGCCAAAGCTGATGCAGTTTTAAGCCAAAAGATTTCTGACGCCCAAGATAAGGCGAACAAACCAGCAGCGAACGCTGCGAAGAAACTGGGAACAGAACAGCAGGCAGTTACCGATAAGCTGGAAGCCCTGCGCCAAAAATCTGAACTAGTCGCCGATTCTACACAAGAGTTGTCTCGTTCGCAGGCCGTGCTACAAGCGCAACAGTCTCTTGGTAAGGCTGCAACTGCTGATCAAATAAAGCAAGCCGGAGACTATGCTGCCAAGATTTGGGAACAAGCCAATGCTTTCAAGGCTAAGCAACAGGCAGAGCAGGCTAGTCGTTTCGTTAATCAGGAGGTAGCCGCTGCAAATACTGTGCGAGACCCTTACACAGGCGAGGCAACAGACCCAACAGCTCAAATTGAAGCGGAAGAGCAGAGGAAATTAGATGCTCTTAACAAATATCAGCAGGCTGGTGCAGTTACAGCACAGCAGTATGAAGATGCAAAAACAGCAATCGCAAGAAAAGCAGCTTTAGACAGGGCGCAGATTACAAAAGATGAAACTCAGCGCCAGTTCGACAGCATGAATATGCTACTTGGTGGAATTGGTGATGGCTTCAGCGGCCTTGCGAATATAGTTGCTAAGTCAGCAGGTGAAAGCAGCAATGCTTATAAAGCCTTGTTTGCGGTCAGCAAAGGATTTGCTGTGGCTCAAGCGGGGTTAAACCTCCAGTTAGCCATCTCTAACGCGATGGCTTCCGGCCCGTTCCCGTGGAATCTTGCGAACATGGCTCAGGTTGCCGCTGCCGGTGGTCAGGTTGTTTCTGCAATCGGCGGCGCATCATACGGCGGCGCCCGCGAGCATGGCGGCCCTGTATCGGCTAACTCGATGTACCGCGTTGGCGAAGGCGGTAAGCCTGAGATATTCCAGGCAAGCAACGGCAGCCAGTACATGATTCCTGGGGATAACGGGCGGGTTATCAGTAACAGGGATTTGGGGAATACAGGAGGGAGTGGAACCTCTGTTCA
>OKQC01000182.1_pt1 | contig 13280 bp, 12 predicted proteins | sample 1611761 | NCBI WGS metagenome assembly OKQC01 (sample SAMN04436767, study PRJEB24849) | human gut metagenome | biome: human gut; feature: NICU; material: stool | host: Homo sapiens | place: USA: Saint Louis, MO | collected 2011-05-05
TTTGAATGGCTGATGGACGGCGATGCCCGTCTGGGGCCGGTGTGTGAAACCCTGGCACCGCGCGCGCCTATGAGTTAGGGCAGCAGGAGGGGGTGGTTTCCAGCCTGGTGATGATGCTGTCGGGCGTGGTCACGGTGGTGATCGCGCCGCTGATCGGCCAGCTGATGTGGGCGACGAGCTAAGCGCCGCCTGATAAAAAAGGGCCGCTAAGCGGCCCGAAGAAGATTGAACAATATTAAAGCACGGGCCGCCCCGGTCCATAACCTGAGGGCGGCCCGTGCTTTAGTGGGCTTTGCCCTGATCGATGCCGATGCCGGTTTGCGAACGCACGAACTGGGCGCGGAACAGCTGACGCTCCTGCGCGCCCTGCGCGGAGTGGTCAGTGATCGAGAACAGCCAGGTGCCGATAAAGGCGACCAGCATCGAGAACAGCGCCGGATACTCATACGGGAAAACCGGCGTCGCATGGCCGAGCACCTGCACCCATACCGTCGGGCCAAGAATCATCAGCAGCACCGCCGTCAGCAGTCCCAGCCAGCCGCCGATCATCGCGCCGCGCGTGGTCAGCCGCGACCAGTACATCGACAGCAGAATGATCGGGAAATTACAGCTGGCGGCGATAGAGAAGGCCAGACCGACCATAAAGGCGATATTCTGTTTTTCAAACAGAATGCCCAGCGCAATCGCCACCACGCCCAGTACCAGCACGGTGATTTTCGAGACGCGTAGCTCTTCGCGTTCGGTCGCCTGACCTTTACGCACCACGCTGGCGTAGAGATCGTGCGATACGGCGGAGGCGCCCGCCAGCGTCAGCCCGGCGACCACCGCCAGAATGGTGGCGAAGGCGACGGCGGAGATAAAGCCGAGGAAGGTGCTGCCGCCCACCGCGTTCGCCAGATGCACCGCCGCCATATTGTTGCCGCCGATCAGCGCGCCGGTGGCGTCTTTAAATGCCGGGTTGGCGCCGACCAGTAAAATCGCGCCGAAGCCGATAATAAAGGTCAGGAAGTAGAAATAGCCCATAAAGCCCGTAGCCCAGAACACGCTTTTGCGCGCCTCGCGCGCGTCGCTCACGGTAAAGAAGCGCATCAGGATATGCGGCAGACCGGCGGTGCCGAACATCAGACCCAATCCCAGCGACAGCGCGGAGACAGGATCGTTGACCAGCCCGCCGGGGCGCATAATCGCCTGACCTTTGGGATGCACCGCCATCGCCTCGGTAAACAGCGTGTTGAAGCTGAAGCCGACCGATTTCATCACCATGATCGCCATAAAAGAAGCGCCGAACAGCAGCAGCACCGCTTTGATGATCTGCACCCATGTGGTCGCCAGCATGCCGCCGAACAGCACGTACAGCACCATCAGAATGCCGACCAGCACTACCGCCACATGGTAATCCAGCCCAAACAGCAGCTGAATCAGCTTGCCTGCGCCGACCATCTGCGCAATCAGATAAAGGGCGACCACCACCAGCGAGCCGCAGGCGGAAAGCGTGCGGATCGGCTTCTGCTGTAAGCGGTAAGAGGCGACATCAGCGAAGGTGTAGCGGCCCAGGTTGCGCAGCCGCTCGGCGATCAGAAACAGAATGATCGGCCAGCCGACCAGAAAGCCCAGCGAATAGATCAGGCCGTCGTAGCCGGAGGTGTAAACCAGCGCGGAGATGCCGAGAAACGAGGCGGCGGACATAAAGTCGCCGGCCATCGCCAGCCCGTTTTGAAAGCCGGTGATATTGCCGCCCGCGGTATAGTAGTCGCTGCGCGAGCGGGTGCGTTTTGAAGCCCACCAGGTGATGCCGAGCGTCCCGGCAACGAATACCAGGAACATGATAATCGCCTGATAGTTAGTGCTCTGTTTCTGCACCGCGCCGCTAATCGCATCGGCAGCCAGCAGCGGCAGGGGAAGCAGCAGCGTCAGGCCTGCGGCAAAGCGTTTTAGCCCGATCATTATTTCACCTCATCGATAATCTGTTTAGTCAGGCGATCGAACTCGCCGTTGGCGCGCCAGACGTAAACGCCGGTCAACAGGAAAGAGATCACAATCAGGCCGACGCCGATAGGGATGCCGCGCGTAACGTTGGTGCCCTCATGCAGCGGGGCGCCCAGCCAGTCGGGGGCGAAAGCGATAAGTAAAATAAAGCCGACATACAGGATGAGCATGATGATGGACAGAATCAGCGCGAAACGCTGGCGCTTTTGCACCAGCTCTTTAAAGCGCGAGCTGTTCTCTATCCGGGCATAGATAGCGTCGTTCATTACAGCGTCTCCAGAGGTAAGAAAAGATCGGGGAGATCCCTTCAGGAACTTTTTATAGTGTTATGACGTCTGTTTTACCGGCTGGCCTGCGCCAGCCGTGCCGCTCGTTAATCAGAGGGGCGGCGTTCGCCGCCCTGCGGGTTATGGCATGGCGATGCTCTGTTTCTCCTCCAGCAGTTTTTCCACTACGCCAGGATCAGCCAGCGTTGAGGTGTCGCCCAGGTTACTGGTGTCGCCGGTGGCGATTTTGCGCAGGATGCGGCGCATAATCTTGCCGGAGCGGGTTTTCGGCAGCGAATCGGTCCAGTGCAGCACGTCCGGGGTGGCGATCGGCCCAATCTCCTTGCGCACCCAGTTGCGCACTTCCGCATACAGCTCCGGCGTCGGCTCTTCGCCATGGTTCAGCGTAATATAGGCGTAGATTGCCTGGCCCTTAATGCTGTGCGGGATGCCGACCACCGCCGCTTCGGCGATTTTGGCGTGGGAAACCAGCGCCGATTCGATTTCGGCAGTGCCCAGACGATGACCGGAGACGTTCAGCACGTCATCCACGCGGCCGGTGATCCAGTAGTAGCCATCCTCGTCGCGTCGCGCGCCGTCGCCGCTGAAATACATATTTTTGAAGGTGGAGAAATAGGTTTGCTCAAAGCGCTCGTGATCGCCGAACAGCGTGCGCGCCTGGCCCGGCCAGGAGTCGACAATGACCAGGTTGCCTTCGCAGGCACCTTCCTGACTTTGTCCTTCATTATCCACCAGCGCTGGCTGCACGCCGAAGAAAGGTTTGGTCGCCGAACCCGCTTTCAGCTCGGTGGCGCCGGGCAGGGGGGTGATCATGAAGCCGCCGGTCTCGGTCTGCCACCAGGTATCGACGATCGGGCAGCGGCTGTCGCCGATTTTTTTGTAATACCACTCCCAGGCTTCCGGGTTAATCGGCTCACCCACCGATCCCAGAATGCGCAGCGACGCCCGGCTGGTGCCGGCAATCGCCCGGTCGCCTTCCGCCATCAGCGCGCGGATCGCCGTCGGCGCGGTATAGAGCAGCGTCACCTTATGCTTGTCTACCACTTCCGCCATGCGGCTCGGCTGCGGCCAGTTAGGCACCCCTTCGAACATCAGCGTGGTGGCGCCGCAGGCCAGCGGGCCGTAAAGCAGGTAGCTGTGGCCGGTGATCCAGCCTACGTCGGCGGTGCACCAGTAGACGTCGCTGGGTTGATAATCGAAGACATATTTAAAGGTGGCGGCGACGTAAACCAAATAACCGCCGGTGGTGTGCAGCACGCCCTTCGGCTTGCCGGTAGATCCAGAGGTATAAAGGATAAACAGCGGATCTTCCGCGTTCATCTCTTCCGGCTGGTGGTGCGAACAGGCGCTGTTCATGCGCTCGTGCCACCAGCTGTCGCGGCCGTTCTGCCAGGCGATCTCATTGCCGGTGCGTTTCAGCACCACCACATGCTCCACGCTGGTGACGCCGGGGTTTTTTAACGCCTCGTCGACATTCTTTTTCAGCGGAATAGTGCGGCCCGCGCGGATGCCCTCGTCGGCAGTCACCACCAGTTTGGCGCTGGAGTCGATAATGCGTCCCGCCACCGCTTCCGGCGAAAAGCCGCCGAAAATCACCGAGTGCACCGCGCCGATGCGTGCGCAGGCCAGCATCGCCACCGCCGCTTCCGGCACCATCGGCATATAGATTGCAACGACGTCGCCCTTTTTGATCTCCAGCTCTTTCAGCACATTGGCGAAACGGCAGACCTCACGATGAAGCTGGCGGTAGGTCAGCGTTTTGCTTTCGCTGGCGTCGTCGCCTTCCCAGATGATGGCGGGATGATCGCCGCGTTCGTGCAGATGGCGGTCCAGACAGTTGGCCGCCAGATTGAGCGTGCCGTCCTCATACCAGCGAATGCTGATATTGCCCGGCGCGAAAGAGGTATTCTTCACTCTGGTGTAAGGCTTGATCCAGTCCAGCATTTTCCCTTGCTCGCCCCAAAAAGCGTCAGGGTCCTGTACCGATTGTTGATACATCGACTGGTACTGTTCCGCATTTATCAGCGTATGTTCCGCAATGCTGGCGGGAACGGGATGTTTAATGATTTGGCTCATGGCTGGTCTCCTTGAAGATGTTAATCATATGTCAATCAAAGGTTAATAACAGCGAGGAGCAGCGCTTTGTTTCTTTTTTGCGCGACAGATCACGGGAATAACAAACGCGATGAAATGTGCAGGTTTTCGCCAGCCTGGCGGTAGGGAATCGCTTTACTTCTTTTCCATTAAGTGTAGGTAATTACGCTCGGCGCTGTTGAAAAAAACAGCGATCGATTCACATCTTGTAATGCATACCTATGCCAAAAGAAGAAGCTATATTACTTTTCATAACATAGAGTTACTGGTTTGATAACCGGAAGGCATTTATCTTGCCGCTTCCTGGACTGACGAAAGAGATCGCCGCAAAGGTTGCTTTTCGCCCGTTGATAATGGTACTTATCAACGGCCCTTTCCGGGCGCTACCATCAATAACCCTCGATTTTACCGGACTTTGTCCATTTCCCTTAGTGTGTAAATATCCGCGCTCCTGTGCGGAACCAGGGTTTGTTAAGGAAATGAAACACTATGAAAGGTTTTAAAATCAGCCTTGCCTGGCAAATACTGATTGCATTAGTGCTGGGTGTCATCGTTGGTGCGATTTTGCATAACCAACCTGAGGATCGTGAATGGTTAATCACCAATATCCTCTCGCCTGCCGGTGATATCTTTATTCATCTGATCAAGATGATTGTGGTGCCAATTGTGATTTCTACTCTTGTGGTAGGTATTGCAGGCGTGGGCGACGCAAAGAAGCTTGGACGAATCGGCGTCAAGACAATTGTCTACTTTGAAGTGATTACCACCATTGCCATCGTTGTAGGGATTACTCTGGCGAATGTCTTTCAGCCTGGCACCGGCATTGATATGTCGACGCTGGCAACGGTGGATATCTCTAAATATGAAGCGACTACCGAACAAGTGCAGAGCGGGGCGCATAGCCTTGTGGTCACCATTCTGTCGCTGATCCCGCAGAATATTTTCGCGGCCATCGCCAAGGGCGATATGCTGCCGATCATCTTCTTCTCGGTGCTGTTTGGTCTCGGCCTCTCGTCGCTGCCGTCCGAACACCGCGATCCGCTGGTGAAAGTGTTCCGCTCAGTGTCGGAAACCATGTTTAAAGTGACGCATATGATCATGCGCTACGCGCCGATTGGCGTGTTCGCCCTGATCGCTGTGACCATCGCCAACTTTGGTTTCTCCTCGCTCTGGCCGCTGGCGAAGCTGGTGCTGCTGGTGTACGCCGCCATTCTGTTCTTCGCCTTCGTGGTGCTGGGCGCGGTGGCGCGCATCTGCAAGCTGAAAATCACCACGCTGATGCGCATCCTGAAAGATGAGCTGATCCTCTCTTACTCCACCTCCAGCTCCGAAACGGTGCTGCCGCGCATTATGGAGAAGATGGAAGCCTACGGCGCGCCGAAGGCGATCACCAGCTTCGTGGTGCCGACCGGCTACTCGTTCAATCTCGACGGCTCTACGCTCTATCAGAGCATCGCGGCGATCTTTATCGCGCAGCTCTACGGCATCGACCTCTCCCTGACGGATGAGATCGTGCTGGTGCTGACGCTGATGGTCACCTCAAAAGGGATTGCGGGCGTGCCGGGCGTCTCCTTTGTGGTGCTGCTGGCAACGCTGGGCAGCGTCGGTATTCCGCTGGAAGGCCTGGCCTTTATCGCTGGCGTCGACCGTATCATGGATATGGCGCGCACCGCGCTGAACGTGGTGGGCAATGCGCTGGCAGTGCTGGTTATCGCCAAGTGGGAAGACCAGTTCGATACCGCTCAGGCGGAGAAATATGAGCAGCAGCTGCGTATACAAACCGCACGCTAAGCCGCCTCATGCATCCTGACGCCGCCCCTGCTTCCGCTCGGGCGGCGTTTTTTATCCGTTGTTTTGTCCCACCTCTCCGCTTAAGCGGTTCCATTCTGGGAAAGAGTTGCTCATTATATTGCGCGGCGCAGTTCGCCTGCCGCCGTCTCTGTCCGCCTTATAAGGGAGTAGCTATGAGTCTCGATCTGTCACGCATGATCACCGAAAGCCGCAATCCGGCCAGCGAAAACATCGATGAGCTGTCTACCGAAGCGATGCTGCGCGTCATCAACAACGAAGATAAAAAGGTCGCCCTGGCGGTAGAGGCGATTGTGCCGCAGATCGCTGAGGCGGTAGATGCCATTACCGCCGCGTTTCAGCAGGGCGGACGCCTGATTTACAGCGGCGCCGGCACTTCCGGGCGACTGGGTATTCTCGATGCCAGCGAATGTCCGCCTACCTTCGGCACGCCGCGCGAGCAGGTGGTGGGGCTGATTGCTGGCGGCCATACGGCCATTTTGCAGGCAGTGGAAAACGCGGAAGACAATGCAGAGAGGGGCGCGGCCGATTTGCAGGCGATTGAGTTCAGCGCGCGCGATGTGCTGGTCGGCATCGCCGCCAGCGGGCGCACGCCTTACGTACTGGGCGCGCTCGACTATGCGCGGCGTCAGGGCGCGACCACCGTGGCGCTGACCTGTAACCCCGCCAGCGAAATGGCGCGCGTGGCGCATATCGCCCTGACGCCGGTGGTGGGACCGGAAGTGGTGACCGGTTCTTCGCGCCTGAAAGCCGGAACGGCACAGAAGCTGGTGCTGAATATGCTGACTACCGGCGCGATGATTCGCAGCGGCAAGGTGTTCGGTAATCTGATGGTAGATGTGGAAGCGACTAACCAGAAGCTGGTGCAGCGCCAGATCAATATCGTCATGCAGGCGACCGACTGCGGCGCGGAAGAGGCGCAGGCGGCGCTGGCCGCCTGTAACGGACACTGCAAAACCGCCATTCTGATGGTGCTGGGTCATCTTTCCGCGCCGGAAGCCACTCGCCTGTTGGCACAGCATCACGGCTTTATCCGCCAGGCGCTGCGTGAGGCGGTTTCGGGACGACCGTAACAGAAAAAAGGCTTCTTTTTCAGCACGTCCTTGCCTGAAGAAGAAGCCTGTTCAGACCCCATTCGCACCTTCTCCTAAATAAATCTTACGATTTATTTATCCGCAAATTTCCCCGGTTTTCACTGCTGTGCCTTAGATGCTGCTTAAAATGCGACCCGAATCAAGCTAATCCTGGTTTTTAACGCTAAAGATCCCGCCTGCGGCTGCCGAAATTATAAAAAACATAATCTATTCATCGCATCTGGCTCCGCGCCTCTTTCAAGGATTATTTCATGCGTAACAACCAACCCGTTACCCAACAGGCGTTCGCGTTTAGCGATGACGCAACGCTGATGACGACGACCGACCGCAACAGCCGTATCACCTACGCCAACGACGCCTTTATTGACGTCAGCGGCTTCACGCAGGAGGAGATTGACGGCCAGCCGCATAATCTGGTGCGCCATCCCGATATGCCGCCGGAGGTGTTTGCGGATATGTGGGCCACGCTGAAGCAGGGACAGCCCTGGTCGGCGCTGGTAAAAAATCGGCGTAAAAATGGCGATCACTACTGGGTGCGCGCGAATGCGATCCCTGTGATCCGCAACGGCGCGGCGCAGGGGTATATGTCGGTACGTACCCGGCCGACAGCGGCGGAGATTCAGCAGGCGGAAGCGCTCTACAGCGATTTCAGGGCGGGCCGACATAAAGGACGTAGATTACATAAAGGGCTGCTGGTCTACAGCGGCTGGCGAAGCTGGCGTTCGCTGTTTAAAACCCTGCCGCTGCGCTGGCGCATACGATCCACGCTGTTGGCCCTGTTGCCGCTCAGCGTCGCGGGCGTCTGGACGCTGGGCGTTAGCGCGGGCGCGCTGGGTCTGTTCAGCGGCGGCATGGCTAGTCTGTTGCTGCTGGCGAGTCTCTGGCTGGAACAGCAGATTTCGCGTCCGCTGGAGCGCGTCTGCCAGCAGGCGCTGGATGTCGCCACCGGCAACAGCCATAAGGTCGACGCCCCCGATCGGGTGGATGAGATCGGCATGACCCTGCGCGCCATCGGGCAGCTTGGGCTGATGTTTCGCTGGCTGGTGGATGACGTCAGCGGCCAAGCGATCAACGTGCTGAGCGCCAGCGACGCCATGGCGCGCAGCAATGAGGAGCTGAGCCAACGTACCGAGCAGGCGGCGGCCAACGTGCAGCAGACCGCCGCCACCATGAACGAGATGACCGCGACGGTAAACAGTAACAAAGCGCGCGCCACGGAAGTGGACCAGCTTGCCGCCACCACCAGCGAGGCGGCGCGGCAGGGAGGTGCGGCGATGCAGGAGACCATCGGCATGATGGGCGATATGACTGACAGTTCAAAGAAAATCGCCAGCATTATCAGCGTTATCGACGGCATTGCCTTTCAGACCAATATCCTGGCGCTCAACGCGGCGGTCGAGGCGGCGCGCGCGGGCGAACAGGGCAAAGGCTTCGCCGTGGTAGCAGGCGAGGTGCGCAATCTGGCAAGCCGCAGTGCGAAGGCGGCCAGCGAAATCAAAGCGCTGGTGGAGGCGAGCGTGAAGCGGGTGGAGATCGGCGCCGGGCAGGTGAATCATACCGGCAGCACCATGCAGGAGATTGTCGGGCAGGTGCAGACGGTATCGGAACTGATTGGTCAGATTAGCGCCGCCACCGCCGAACAGGCGACCGCGCTGAGCGAAGTCAGCCTGGCGGTGGAAAACCTGGACGAGATCACCCATCAAAACGCAGCGCGCGTGCAGGAAGGCGCCGAGGCCTCAGGACGCATGACGCGCCAGGCGACGCGCCTGGTCGAAGCGATCAGCGTGTTCCGCTAACCCAAAGGCTGTCGGGCCCAGGCGTCCGACAGCCCGCTCCTGCGGGTAACCGCCAGGCGGTTACGTCCCTCCTCCCGCGTAAGGTCGTATGCCGCTCAGGTTTGCGTCGGGCCCTTAAAAATGCAGACGATATCTGGCAATTCCATCCCTCGGATCTTTCCGTATCTTAAATGTGTTAGCCCGCTTTCCGCCTTATTTCGTCATTGATCCACCCGTCCGGCTCGCCTTTCTTGCTGACTAAGCGCCTGCTTTTTCAACTACAGTTAACTTTTTGCGCCGCCGCGGTTGGGCGCGTCAACACAAGAGAGGAAACCATGAGTCAGTTTTTCATGAACGAAAAAAGCGAGCTGGTGAACGAAGCGATCGAGGGCGCGCTGCTGAGCACGCCTTTTCATAATCTGAGTCGGCTTGAGGTTGGCGAAGGTATTCGCGTCGTGGTGCGCAACGACTGGGATAAGCGCAAGGTGGCGCTGATCTCCGGCGGCGGCTCCGGCCATGAACCGGCGCACGTCGGCTTTGTGGGAAAAGGAATGCTGACCGCGGCGGTATGCGGCGACGTGTTCGCCTCGCCCAGCGTGGACGCGGTGCTGAGCGCCATTATCAACGTCACCGGCGAGGCGGGCTGCCTGCTGATCGTGAAAAACTATACCGGCGACCGCCTTAACTTCGGCCTGGCGGCGGAAAAGGCGCGTGCGCTGGGTTATAAGGTCGAACTGGCGATTGTAAAAGATGACATCGCGCTGCCGGATAATCCGCAACCGCGCGGCCTGGCGGGCACGGTATTAATCCATAAGCTCGCAGGCTACTACGCGGAACAGGGCGCCTCGCTCCAGGAAGTCACACAGCGCGCGCAGCAGGCGATTGATGAGACCGCCAGCATCGGTCTGGCGTTCTCTACCTGCCATATTCCCGGCGAAGCGCCCGATAACCGTGTGGCGGAAGGGGAAAGCGAACTCGGCATGGGCATCCATGGCGAACCGGGCGTGAAAACGCTAAAAACGCAGAACAGCCGCGAAATCGTACAAATCATGACGGAAAAGCTGGCGGAAAAGGTGCCGCAGGATAAAAAGGCGCTGCTGTTGATAAACAATCTCGGCGGCTTTTCATTGCTGGAAATGGGCGTGCTGGTGCGGGAAACCGTAAAGACACCGCTGGGCGAACGCATCAGCCATCTGCTCGGCCCCGCCACGCTGGTCAGTTCGCTGGATATGAAAGGCTTCTCTCTCACGACGCTGCTGTTGGATGACGAGCGGCTGAAGGCGCTACAGGCGCCGGTCGAGGCGAGCGGCTGGCAGCCGGTGCAGAGGTTGCAGATGCCCGCAGCGGTTAAAGGCGAGGCGATCAAACGCCAGCAGGAGATGTCGCCTTCAGACAATGCGGCGGTGCAGCGCGTGGTGGACATCGTGTGCCAGACGCTGATCGATCTTGAAGGCGAGCTGAATAAGCTGGATGCCAAAGTCGGCGACGGCGACACCGGCTCCACCTTCGCCGCTGGCGCGCGCAAAATTCTTCAGGGGAGCCAGCAGAAGGCGCTGCCGTTTAATGAACCGTCCCGCCTGCTGACGTTGGTCGGCGAGCAGCTGGCGGTAGTGATGGGCGGCTCCAGCGGCGTGCTGATGTCAATTATGTTTACCGCCGCCGGACAGCAGCTGGAAGAGGGTAAACCGCTGCCGCAGGCGCTGATGGCCGGACTGGATCGCATGAAGCACTACGGCGGCGCACGCGTCGGCGATCGCACGCTGATTGATGCGCTGGAGCCTGCGTTGCAGACGCTGATCGACGGCAAAGGGCTGAGCGCCGCCGCCGCCGCCGCGCAGCAGGGCGCGGACGCCACCGCCAGCATGGGTGCGGCTAAAGCGGGACGCTCCTCCTACCTGAATCAGGAGAGCCTCAACGGGGTGAAAGATCCGGGCGCTTACGCGGTAGAGCGCGTGTTCGCCGCGCTTAAATAGCCTCTTCTTTTCCGGCGGCCCGATCCAGACGCGCCGCCAGCTGGGTGACATACTGGCGCTGCGGCGTTTCCCGCAGCGCCAGCGCCAGATTAATGTTCTCCATCACCTGCGCATTTTCCGCCAGCTCGTCGCTCAGCTTGCCGTTTTCGTGCAGCCAGCGCGCCACGCTTGCCCAGCGCCAGAGCGGCGAGTGTCCGGCAAGGCGCTGAACCGGCGCCGGAAAGCGGCCCGGCCCGCGCGTGCCGTCTTTCAGCATGGCGACCGCCTGACGGGAGAGTTGGCTGCGCTGGGCGATATCGCTCAGACCAAGCAGCGTGGCGTCCACGGCGACAACGCGCGCGGGCAGCGCGCCGCCTTCGATATCCGCAATGGCGCTCAGCACCACCTGCTCAAAGCTGTCGCCGTCACGATCGAATTCCAGATAACCGCTGTCGCCGTAAAAGCAGAGCAGGGCGTCGTCGCAGCCGCATTCGAACAGGGCGTTTTCCAGCCCTGGCGTATGGGCCTCAACGCCGGTAAGGATGAGCGTGAAGTGATAAATCATCAGTTCCTCCTGATGTGGGGCGTAACATCCAGCGCGCAGCTGTTAACTTTACGGCGAATCTGCTGCGCATGGCGTTCAGGCGCGCGCGGCGTGGACCAGACGCTCATCTGATGCTCGCTGTGTTCGGGCACCGCATATCAGCCTGCCGAAGGCGTGCCCGTTGGAAGGGCGAAATTGCCAGCCGCACAGCAGGGCGTACTCGATCGCGGCCTGAATATGTTTATTGGGATGCTTTTTCATTATCCATCCTGGACAGTGGCGAAATTACAGGCGGTGTTGACAACTGTCAACATTTTTTTGTTCCTGCCTTTATCTTTCACCAGCCGCAGGCGGAGTAAAAGCGAAGAGCGGATTAACTGCCTGTTATTTGTTATTTTTCCGCGTTATCCCTTAATTCCGCTGCAACGCCTCCTGTCGGTTTTCACCCTCGATAACGCGCTCAAAGCTGCGCAGACGCTTGTATATCGACATCAGCGACACCAGCGTCGACCACGAGGTGATCAGGTACTGGAACGCCTGACGCACCTGGTCGAACACGTTGGTGATCTGTTGCAGCAGCCCCAGCGTCAGGCCGCCGGCGATAATGGTTGGCAGCAGAATAAACAGGCCAAACATGCTATCCACCTGCAAATAAAGGATGCGCGTCACGTTGAAATAGAGATAGTGAAACCAGAGGCGGAAATAGTTGTAGCGCACCCGGCTAAACAGCTCGCGCACCGTGGCGGGGGCCGCCCGGCGAGCATCATCTTCACCGTAGACCAGTTCCTTACGGTAAGCGGCTTCCACCCGCTGATTACGGAACTCCGTTGACCATCACCCAGTCCGCCTGGCGGCCACTGCACCTGCTGCTGGAGGAGGTATGGCAACGCTATCAGCGTCCGATGCTGCTGGCAGAACAGCGCCGCCAGCACCAGGCCATAAGGCGTGTGGCCGAGGATCGGCACGCTTTTTACATGCTGCGACAGCCCCACCAGCACCGGCAGAAACGCCACCAGCGTCATTACCGCCTGAATAAGGCTCACGCCCCAGTCTTGCAGCGTGCTGGAAAAACGCATCGTATCTTCCTGTACGCGCTGCGCAGCACCTTCTACATGTCGTAGCTGCTGCCAGTGCGCCATATAGCAGTCGTTCATCGCGGTGCGCCAACGAAATATCCAGTGGCTGATAAAAAAGGCGTTCAGCACGCCGATCACTACCGCAATCAGCGCGATGCTAAGAAAATCGCCGATCTGCTGGTAGAAATCGGCCATAGATACCGATCCCGCTTTAGTCAGCGCGCGCTGAATAAGATCGTAAAAAGGGCCGTACCAGGCGTTGATGGTGACGCCGACATGCACATCGAACCAGGTAATAAACAGGATTAGCGCCGTTCCCAGCACCGACCAGCGTTGCCAGGGATGCGGACTGGCGAACGACCAGACCGTAGCGAACAGCGCCGTCAACGCGGCGAAGTAACAGTAAAACCAGAGATCGTCAGGCTGGAGAAAGCGCCATGCGCTGTCAGGCAACGCTTTGCCAGCGTACCGCGCAAACGTCGGCAGATGAAAGACCAGCTGGCTGGCGCCGTCGAACCAGAGAAAAACCGCCGCCAGACTGAACAGGGCTGCCGTGCTGAAAAACAGCGCGGGCCGGGGGAAAAAGGAACTGAACATAGCGACTCCGCAAAAAAGATTCGCTTCTTTATAGCCTGCGCAGTGATTAACAGTCTGTGGTGCGTT
>OKQC01000192.1_pt1 | contig 12433 bp, 11 predicted proteins | sample 1611761 | NCBI WGS metagenome assembly OKQC01 (sample SAMN04436767, study PRJEB24849) | human gut metagenome | biome: human gut; feature: NICU; material: stool | host: Homo sapiens | place: USA: Saint Louis, MO | collected 2011-05-05
TTCAGTTTCATACCCCTACCCTCCCCCAAACCATCAATACTCGCTTCATCGCCGGGCTGTTGCGGCACCCCTGGCAGATCACGTTTGCCTCTGTACGCTGCACCAGCTTCGAATTTCCCTTCGGCATGGCCGGGATGGTTTCCGGTGCGTATTTCATGCCGTAGCTGGTCAGCCGATACAGCCGCTGGCCGTGCTTGCCTTCGAACTCGATCAGGCCGTCTGCTAACAATGTGCTTAACGGGCCGGAAATCTTTTTGGTGGTCATGCCGATCATGCTGGCAATACGAGCACTGTTCAGGCCCGGGTTATTACGCAGGGCTGCAAGAATCTGCCCACGAATTGTTATGGTCATCAGAAGCCCCCTTTCTTTTTAGGCTGCTGCTCGCGTACGCGGCGTTCTGCGGCTGCGGCCTGCTGGTCTGTGTCGTAAATTGCACCGTTGAGCTGATTGCAATAAACCGTTCCGGTACTGCCGTGGCGGTTGAGTCGCAGGATTAACTCGGTTTCTCCCGGCGGCACGCTGTCATCGAAAGCACCTTCCCGGTGGATGCCAACCCAGTAGTCGCAGTCCTGCTCAATCTGTCCTGTATCGCGGGAATCGCTCGGTAACGGGCGTTTATTCACTCGCTTCTCCAGTTCTCGGTTGAGCTGGGTCAGCAGCACGACGACGCAGCCAAGCTCTTTGGCGAGGTTCTTCAGACCTTTGGTGATCATCCCGTAGGCCAGGTCGTTACGATCGGCCTTTTCGGCAGTCATCAGCGTCAGGTAGTCAACCAGAATCATGCCTACGCAGCCCTTCTCGCGTTTGATTCGGCGGCTTTCGCTAACGATGTGCGCCAGTGACAGGCCCGGAGTGTCGTCGATGTACAGCATGTCGATTTCACTCAGTCGCCCGGCTGTGGCGATCGCCTTCTTAAAATCGCCGTCGTAGTCGCCCTGGTACTGGTCATCGGCATCATCCGTGGCGGGCATGTAAAAAATGCTCGGGTTTACGCCGGACTTCTGACCAACCAGTTTTTCGAGGATCTGGTCGCCTGGCATTTCTAGGCTGAACATCAGCGCTGGTTTTTTCTCGCGAATCGCGCAGTTGATCGCCATCTGCCCGTACAGGGTTGTCTTGCCCATCTTTGGCCTTGCGCCAATCACGAACAAAGAGCCTTTAACCAGACCTTTAGGCGCCAGCAGCCGGTCGAGTGACGGGATACCGGTACTCATACCGCGCTGTTCGCCTGAAGGGTCAAACCGTTTCTCCAGATCCGCTACCCAGTCATCCATAACCTCGCCGAAAGACCTCAACCCACGGCGACTGCCGGTTTTTGAATGGTCTGCGAGCTGGGTGAAAATACCCTGAATGGCCTCGTACTTCTGCGTAGCGCTCATGCCGTTGCGGGAATACAGCAGTTCAGTAGCTTCGGTCAGGCGGTTGATACCGTAGCGCTCCATTGCGGCTTCCCGGACTGATGCAGCGTATGCCACGATGTTTGCAGCGCTGGGAGTGTTCTTTGCGATCTCTGCCAGGTAAGCAAAGCCACCTACCTGCTCCGCGAGACCTTTTCCTTCAAGCGCGTCGAACAATGTCAGCCCATCCACTGGCTTGTTGTCGCGGAACATCTGGCGCATCTCGGCAAAGATCAGCTGGTGAGGTCGGCTGTAGAACGACTCAGGCTTGAGCATCGCCAGAACCTTCTGGACTCGCTCGCTGTTGTCATCATCCAACAGCAGGCCACCGATAACGCTCTGCTCTGCTTCGAGGTTTTGTGGTACAGCCACAAATTCAGCGGTCATCACGATCCCCCTCGCGCACTTCGATGTAGAGCTTTTCGGTCAGGAACTTATCGAATTTCATGCGGCGCCAGGTCTTCCCGGATTTCTGGTCTGGTCGGTCTTCAAGCATCCAGCGGCAGTTCTGAGCGATGTAGCGCAGATAGCTTCTGAAACCGTCCATATCCATCGGCTTGCCGTCCAGGTTGCGGGAAATCTTGTTAGCCTTACCCCAGAAGGTGCGGATCAGATTGCGCCGCTCATCAGTGAGGCATCTCCATCCCCGGGCTTCAGGCAGTTCGTCTTTCAGGCATTGCCATACTTCATCGCATGACAAACGGGACTTTTTCTCTTCAGCGGATTTCTGGTCATTTGCGACATACTTACTACCGTTAGGTAGTAAGTTATTTAATATATTGTTATCTGTGGACACTGGCTGGACATCGGCTGGACACTCCACCTCCACAGGCATTGATATAACTGCGTTTGCGCTGGACACTGGCTGGACATCGGCTGGACAAAAATTTGACTGATATTCGTCATATTTGACCACTTTTAGAACAGTAAAACGGTTGTTCGATTTGGTGGTGATCATGCCCAGGTTCTGGAATTTACGGAGCAGTGATTTAACGCGATCAGCGGTCAAACCCGTTTCCATTGCCAGCGTGTTACGCCCGGTGATGAACTCGCCGCGCTCGCAGATCACATCGCCAACATCAGTCGATACCAGTGTCTGTTCGTGATTAGCGCGCAGGAGCAGGTGAACCCATAAATGAGCCGCCTCAGCGTCCTTGTAGAACGGCACATCCATAATTTTACGGTGCAGCAAGGCAAACCCCTTACCGTCATTCGTGCGCGGTTTCTGGAGCCTTCTGGCCTCTCTGGCTTCGGCTAAATTGGATACGTTACCCACGGCCACTCTCCTTACGTTTCAGTTCTTCCAGGATGGCGCGCATCTTCTGCAACAGCCAATCGGTGGCTGCTACAGATGCTCATAGAGCACGGCGCCGAGGTAATAGCCTGCGCCAAACCCGACGATAACGTCGTACAGCCCAGCGGCTGACTCGCTGTTACGCATCATTCAGATCGTGGCGTTAACATAGTGCGTTCCTGCCAGCAGATAGCTAAAGTTAATTGATGCATACACGATTATCGCCTGAACAGGCGGCCGCTTACAGATAAGGGTAAAAGCATGAAAAAAATCGGATTCCTGTCGTTTGGCCACTGGGGAGCCTCGTTCCAGTCGGCGACGCGCAGCGCGGCGGATGCGCTACAGCAATCGATCGAGCTGGCGGTCGCGGCTGAAGAACTTGGCGCGGATGGCGCCTGGTTTCGCGTGCATCATTTCGCCCGTCAGCTCAGCGCGCCGTTTCCGCTGCTGGCGGCGATTGGTGCACGCACCAAACGTATTGAGATCGGCACCGGCGTGATTGATATGCGCTATGAAAATCCGTTTTATATGGCGGAGGACGCGGGCGTGGCGGATCTGATCAGCAACGGACGTTTGCAGTTGGGGATCAGTCGCGGCTCGCCGGAGCAGGTGATCGACGGCTGGCGCTATTTTGGCTATCAGCCGCAGGAGGGCGAAAGCGATGCGGATATGGGACGCCGCCATGCTGAAGTATTGCTGGACGTATTGCGCGGCGAAGGATTCGCCAAACCCAATCCGCAGCCGATGTTCGCTAATCCGCCCGGACTGCTACGACCGGAGCCGTTTTCCGAAGGACTGCGCGAGCGTATCTGGTGGGGATCGGGTTCTAACGCCACGGCGATATGGGCGGCGAAGCTGGGCATGCATCTGCAAAGTTCGACCCTGAAGGATGATGAAACCGGCGAAGCGTTTCATATTCAACAGGCGAAACAGATCCGCGCCTGGCGCGCCGCCTGGTTGGAAGCGGGACATGCGCGCGTGGGGCGCGTTTCGGTTAGTCGCAGCATCTTCCCGTTGATCAATAATCAAGACCGCGCTTATTTTGGCGCCAGCAGAGAAGAGGGCGATCAGGTCGGTTATCTGGACGAGAAGACGCGCGCCATCTTTGGCCGCAGCTACGCCGCCGAACCGGAACGCCTGATCGCGCAGCTGAAGCAGGATGAAGCGATCGCCGAGGCGGACACGCTGTTGCTGACGATTCCCAATCAGCTTGGCGTCGATTACTGCGCTCATGTGATTGAAGCGGTATTAACGCAGGTCGCGCCGGAACTGGGCTGGCGTTAGCGGACAGCGAATTTGTCGTTTGTTCGGCCGCCGCGTTCGATACAGGCTGAAACTGTGTGTTATATGGCCGGTCTTTATCGACCGGCTGGATTTACTGGCGGAAAACCACGCCGTTACGTCTGTTTTTTTGACGCGTCTACGTTCATTTTGCAGGAGCATGGTGCTGTGAAGTTCACAGAATTCACGTAGCGCGATCTCACTAACATAAACGTTTTAAATTTGAAATCGTGGTTCGTGAAAAGGACTGGACGATCACTCATTTTTTATATAAGTAATGGGGTACTATGATAGAAATCGTAAGTGGTTCAAGGATATTACGTCTTTCGCCATTCGAAAGGCAAAATACCCCAGACGCCCCCAAATATGACTGGATAAGAACATACGTTGAATATCAACTTCCTGAATTGCAGCCACAATATCAGCCATCATTTTGTGTCGGTGAGCTGACTGATTTTAGGAGAAATATAGCTTCTGTTTATCAGGAGTTGATTGATGGGAGCAGGCCACCTGAGGTGATCTTCTATAGTACAGAAAATCAGTTAAATCTTCGATTTTTTCCTATGTCTGGCAATTCTGTCGCAGTGGATTTAATACTCAGGCCTGAAAATCCAGCGGAAAGTGTCATTGTAAAAGATTCTTTTGGCATAGATCAAAGCTACTTCCCAGCATTGCTGTCCGGCCTTGACGAGATGATTAACTGGCAGAACTGAAAGGCTTTCGTTCTTGGTCAGCCTGTTCCCGTTACCACAGCCTGTATGTTGATGAAGTGGGAAATCTCCAAAAGATGAATCCGTTCACTTGCGCCAGCGATGTGGCGGTGCGTTATCAATGTTGCCCCATACGTTTAAGGGCGTTCCGCTAAAAGGATTGGAAGCGGGGCAGGACTCAGATTATGCAGCCAGCTGAACGGGCTAAACGATTGGACGACCTGGGTCAGGCAGTTACACCAGGCAATAAGACGCAAAGGGATAGGAAGGAAACAGGTAGCTATTTGCGGGTACATAAGCTGATATCTAATTTAACATAATATACATTATGCGCACCAAGGTAACGGAGGCTCAAAGTTGACGTTTATTTGTGGTTCATTATTCAGGCTATAGCGGAGAGCGAAAAGCAGCTCTCCAACTGAGTTAATCATATAGCCAGCGACCCGCTTTAGCGGATTCAATTAGCATGTTGATGGTCAGTGGCTTTGCATCTTTACGATTTTTCACAGGAAAATAGATACTGAAATCGAGATCGGCATGTTTGAGATTAAACTCAGTAAAAATCTCATCAAGCAAATCCTGCGCCTCTTCTTCGTCCATGTTCATGGTGTGGTTTAGTGATGTATCGCCATTTAAAGAAGGCATTTTAAATGTCAGCCATGAGCGTCCATTCCACGGCCGGACAATGTCGTAAACCCGCTTTTCAACAGCATCTGCATCTATCATATTTTATCGTTTCCTCTGGCTATGCGGTTGTAATCCCTGACTGTACGGTACGCTATTTGTGAGACATCAGACGCCAGAATAATCCAGCCCAGCACAGGTATAGCCCTGCCAGATAACGCTTTTGCGCGTCGTACCTTAGCCCAATCTTAAAATACTCAGCCAGGGCCAGGCCAGGCCAGGCAGACGAGCAGTTTTACATTTAATGATTTGTTGCTTTCTTCGCAATAACTTAATGATTCAATGAACGATTTTAAATCCATAAAGGGACAGTTCTGGGATTTGATATTGAGCTATAAATTGAATCATGTTTGCCTTTTGTAGAAACCAGGTCAGCTTGTAAAGGTAACCACCACCCTTAATCCGCCCAGCGTCGGACTACGTTCCAGCGTCATCGTCGCGCCGTGCCAGACGCAAATATCCTTCACCAGAGCTAAACCGATTCCCGCGCCGGGCTGTGTACTGCCGTGATCGAGTCGGGAAAACGGCTGTAAGGCTTTTTCCTGCTCGGTGCCGGAAATGCCTGGGCCGCTGTCCTCGATCGCTAACCTGCCCGCCTGTAAACGCGCCGTAACGACCCCGCCGTCCGGCGTATACTTAATCGCATTATCCAGCAGATTCGCGCACAGTTCGCCAAGTAAAACCCCGTCGCCAAATACCTCGCATTTCTCATCCCCCTCATAGCCGAGGTCGATCTGCTTATTTCTTGCGGCGGTATAGCTGCTGAAACAGGCGTCACGCAAAATTGCTGCTAAATCGACGCTGACGCGCGGCAGTTCTTCGCCGTGGTGCACCTTAATCCGCGCCAGCTGAAGTAACCGATCGGTAAGCAGAATGGTGTCATCCAGCGTATGCCGCATTCCCTGCAAACTCTCCTGCCACTGTTCAGGACGATCGCTGCTGAGCGCCACGCCTACCTGCGTTTTCAGGATCGCCAGGGGCGTGCGGAGCTGATGGGCGGCGTCAGCGCTAAAACGATCCTGCCGCGCCAACAGGCTGCGTAAACGTTCAAGATAACGGTTAAAAGCGATAATCAACGGTTGCAGTTCAGTCCAGGGCAACGAAGGCAGCGGCGTTAATTCACTGCCGTCGCGCCGTGACAGAAGACGCGATAACTGGCGCAGCGGACGTAAAACCCGGCGCAGCATCAGTCCCGCCAGCAGCAGCGTCACCAAAACCAGAAAAGTTTGGCTGAGCAGCGCGGTATGCAGCAAACCGTCGGCAAAAGCGCGGCGGGAATTCAGCGTTTCCGCCACCAGTACCAGCGCCATGCCGTTAACGCCCTCCTCGCTCACCGGCTGCCAGAGCGCGGCAACCCGAATGCGTTGTTGGCGATAGCGCGCATCATAGAAATGCACCAGCGCCGGATAAAGCTCTGAAGGCGCGCTGGCTGGCGGAATGGCCGGTAGATCGTCGTAGCCCGACAGCGTTTTGCCCTCCGGCGAAATCACCTGATAAAAGAGCTGATCGTTCATATTGCGCTCGAAACTGTCGAGCACCACCCACGGCACATCCACTTCGATATGACCATTTCTTACCACCAGCCGCTCAGCAACGGTTCGCGCCGACGCCAGTAACGAGCGATCGTAAGCCTGATTCGCCGCATGGACAGCGCTTTGATAGTGCGTATAAACCGAAAGTCCCCACAGCAGCAGCAGCGGCGCGCCGAGCCAGGCAAGCAGTTCGCCGCGCAAAGAGTGAATAAGCCTCACGTTAGCGTTTCCAGCGTATAGCCAAGGCCACGCAGCGTTACGATTGCCACATCACTTCCCGCCAGTTTTTTACGTACCCGGTGTATATAAAGTTCAATGCTTTCCGGGCTGACATCATCAGCGAGCGTAAAGGGTTGTTCATAAAGATGCTGCCGTGAAACCGGCCTGCCGCGTCGCTGCATCAGCGTCGTCAGGATGCTGCTTTCTCGCGGCGTAAGGGCCAACGGCTTCTCGGCCAGCAGAAAATAGCCTTCGGCATCAAGGACTAACTGCCCCAGCGCCTGTTGCTGTGATGAATGATTCTGGCTACGCCGCAGCAGCGCCCGCAGCCGCGCTTCAAGCTCATCCAGCTCGAAGGGCTTGGTCAGATAATCGTCAGCGCCGAGATTAAGGCCGCGCACCCTGTCGTCCAGCGATCCGCGCGCGGTCAACAGCAGTACCGGCATATTTTGTCCGCGCCGCCGCAGCCGTGAGAGTACCTCAAGGCCATCCATACGGGGCAATGCCACATCCAGCACTACCAGAGCGTACTCCTCGCTATGCAGCATATGGTCTGCCGCGACGCCGTTCGCCACCCAATCGACAGCAAATCCTTTTTGCGTCAGCGCCTTCTGTAACCAACGCGCCAGCTCAACCGTATCTTCAACCAGTAAGAGACGCATATCACATCCTGACATTAATTCCGGGTAATGAAAGGTAAATGAAAGGTAGCTGCTTTAACAATTTGGTAACGATAAATTTTCGGCAGTAATCACACTCTGGAAGAAGAATGGAGCGAAAGATGAAAATTATAACGGCCCTGACCTCAACCCTGATGGCCCTTTCCGTTTCAACCGCCTTTGCGGCAGAAGCGCCCTCACGTACCGAATGTATCGCCCCCGCTAAACCGGGCGGCGGTTTCGACCTGACCTGTAAGCTGCTACAGGTCTCGCTACAGGAAACGAAACAGATCTCCTCGCCGATGCGCGTTACCTATATGCCCGGCGGCGTGGGCGCAGTGGCCTATAACGCGATTATTGCGCAGCGTCCGGCCGAAGCGGGCACCGTCGTCGCCTTTTCAGGCGGCTCGCTGCTGAATCTCTCGCAGGGCAAATTTGGCCGCTACTCCGTCGATGACGTTAAGTGGCTGGCTGCGGTCGGCACCGATTACGGCATGGTCGCGGTCCGTGATGACGCCCCGTGGAAAACGCTGGGCGAGCTGATGACGGCGATGAAAAATGATCCGACCAAAGTCGTGGTCGGCGCCGGCGCTTCGATTGGCAGTCAGGACTGGATGAAAACCGCGCTGCTGGCCAGCAAGGCGGGCATCGATCCGCGCAAAATGCGCTATGTCGCTTTTGAAGGCGGCGGCGAACCGGTCACCGCCCTGCTCGGCAACCATATTCAGGTGGTATCCGGCGATATGAGCGAAATGGTGCCGCATCTGCAAGCCGGCAAGCTGCGCGTGCTGGCGGTCATGTCTGATAAGCGCCTGCCAGGGAAGCTGGCCAGCGTGCCGACCGCCAAAGAGCAAGGCTTTGACGTCGAATGGCCAATTATCCGCGGCTTTTATCTGGGGCCGAAAGTCAGCGAGGCCGACTATCAGTGGTGGGAAGAGACCTTTAAAAAGCTGGTCAATACCCCTGAATTCCAGAAGCAGCGTGATATGCGCGGCCTGTTTGAGTTCAACCTGTTTGGCAAAGAGCTCGACAGCTACGTAAAAACGCAGGTGGCGGATTACCGCGAAAAAGCGAAATCGTTTGGGCTGGCCAAATAAGCGGAGCAGATAATGAGCGATCGTATTTTTGCAGCGCTGTGGCTTGCGCTCTGCCTTGGCGGCATGGTGGTAGCCTGGCAAATTCATAGCGAATACAGTTACGAACCGGTCGGCCCACGCCCGTTCCCTATGGGAATACTTGGTCTGATGGCGATCTGCGCTCTGCTGATGCTGTTTCGCAAACCCGACGTTATTCACTGGCCCGCCCGCAGCACGTTTAAACGTTTAGTGGCGCTGGCGGTGATGATGATGATTTACGGCTGGCTGTTTGAAACCCTGGGCTTCGCGCTTTGCACTACGCTGCTGACGTTTGGCATCGGCCTGCTGTTCGGCGCGCGTTGGTGGGCGGCGGCGATTTCCGGCGTGGTAATGGGCGTGGCGTTATTTTATGCCTTTGACAGGCTGCTGGAAGTGACGCTTCCGGTCGGCAGCTGGCTGAGTTAAGGAGAGCGTTATGGATACCTGGTATTTTTTGATGCAGGGCTTCGGCGTTGCGCTGACGCCGGAAAACCTGCTGATTGCGCTGATCGGCTGCTTTATCGGCACCATTGTGGGGCTGCTGCCGGGACTGGGGCCTATCAACGGCGTGGCGATCCTGATGCCGCTGGCCTTCGCCCTGCACCTTCCTGCGGAAACGGCATTGATCCTGTTGGCGACCGTCTATCTTGGCTGTGAATATGGCGGCCGCATCTCCTCCATTCTGCTCAACGTGCCCGGCGATGCGGGCGCGATTATGACGGCGCTGGATGGGTATCCGATGGCGCAACAGGGCAAAGCGGGCGTAGCGCTCTCTATCTCGGCGGTAAGTTCGTTTATCGGTTCGACCATCGCTATCATCGGCATTATTTTGTTCGCGCCGCTGCTGGCAAGCTGGTCGCTGGCGTTCGGCCCGGCGGAATATTTCGCGCTAATGGTCTTCGCCATCGCCTGCCTGGGCAGCATGATGAGCCATAATCCGCTGAAGTCATTCCTTTCGGCCCTGATTGGGCTGAGCATGGCTACGGTCGGCGTCGACGCCAATACCGGCGTTTACCGCTTTACCTTTGACAGCGTCCACCTTTCTGACGGCATTCAGTTTGTGGTGGTCGTGATCGGCCTGTTTTCCGTCAGCGAAATTTTACTGATGCTGGAGTCGACCAGCACCGGGCAGAAAGCGGTGCGCGCCAGCGGACGCATGATGTTCAATATGAAAGAGGCGGCCATGTCGACCGGCGCCACCCTACGCTCCTCGTTTATCGGCTTCTTTGTCGGCGTGTTACCTGGCGCAGGCGCAACGATCGCCAGCGCTATCGCCTATATGACCGAGAAAAAGATCAGCGGCAGCGATCAATTCGGTAAGGGTGATATTCGCGGCGTCGCGGCGCCGGAAGCGGCCAACAACGCCTCAGCCTGCGGCTCTTTCATTCCTATGTTAACGCTGGGCATTCCCGGCTCAGGTACGACGGCGGTGATGGTTGGCGCGCTAACCCTGTATAACATCACGCCCGGCCCGGCGATGTTCGTTGAGCAGCCTGATATTGTCTGGGGCCTGATCGCCGCGCTGTTAATCGGCAACGTGATGCTGCTGATTATGAATATTCCGATGATCAATGTCTTTGCCCGGATGCTGAACATTCCGCTGTGGTTTTTAGTGCCGGCTATCGCCGCGATCTCTGCGGTGGGCGTTTACGCGGTCCACAGCACCACCTTTGATCTGATGCTGATGGTGGGACTGGGCATCTTCGGCTATATCCTGCGCAAGATGGATTTCCCGATGTCGCCGCTGATTCTGGGCTTTGTATTGGGCGAAATGCTGGAACAGAACCTGCGCCGCGCGCTGTCGATCAGCAACGGCAACCTGCCTATTTTGTGGGAAAGCCTGATCTGTAAGGTGTTGCTGGCGCTGGCCATCGCCGTGTTGTTAGTGCCGCCTTTATGGAAACGCTATCGTCGCAAGCGCATGAAGCTGGCGGCTCAGGAACTGTTCATCAGAGAAAACCCCCGTAGAACGTGACGGGGGTTTTTCTTTTACTCTGCTTTTCCGCCGGATCGCCGACGCAACGGTAAGAATCTGTGCGGCCTCACCGCTTAAAATTCAGGCGGCGCATTTTTGAGCAAACGCATTTTCCACGGATGTACAGACGTCTGGATGTATATTATAGTGATTTCCTAACACTTATAAGGGAACACCATAAATGAAAAAAACACTGCTCACGGCCCTTCTGGCGGCGTCCGTCACTCTGCTCAGCGCCTGCAATAAAGAGGAAGACAGCAAAATTAAAGTGGCGATCAATACTGGCCCGGATCAGGCGCTGTGGGAAACCGTTAAGCAGGTGGCGCACGATAAATATAAGCTGGATGTCGATGTGATCGCGTTTAACGACTATGTACAGCCTAACGAAGCGCTGTTTAACAAGGATGTGGACGCCAACGCCTTCCAGAGTCTGCCTTATTTAGAGATGCAGTCCAAAGAGCGCGGCTATCGCTTCGCCGTAGTCACCCATACCTTTGTCTTCCCTATTGCAGGCTATTCGCGCAAGATTAAATCGCTGAAAGAGCTGCCGGACGGCGCAACGGTCACCCTCTCCAACGAGGCGACGACGCTGGGCCGTAGCCTGTTGTTATTACAGGCGCAGGGACTGATCACCGTTAAGCCTGAAGCGGGCCTGCTGCCGACCACGCTGGACGTTACCTCCAACCCGAAAAAACTGAAGTTTGTCGAAGTGGATACGCCGCAGCTGGCGCGCACGCTGGACGATCCGCAGGTCTATCTCTCAACAACAATTTCGCGGCACTGGTTAATCTCTCCGCCTCGCGCGACGGCATGTTTATGGAAGGCAAAGCCTCCCCATACGTCAACGCGATTGTGGCGCGCGAAGATAATAAAGACAGCCCGAACATTCAGAAGCTGAAGCAGGCATTCCAGTCGCAGGAAGTGCTTGATAAAGCTAACGAGCTCTATAAAGGCGATATTATTAAAGGCTGGTAATCCTGCCCGTTTCCTGTGATGAAACCGCCCTGCGTGGCGGTTTTTTTATGGCATGCGAAAAGCCCATGCGCGGAACAGGCAGGCCCGTCTGCTCTGCATCTATACTGTGGTCAGGCTGACCTTAAGGATTTTCTATGCTGACGCGCTCCCTTTCATCTTTTCCTTCCGGCAGGCAGAGCCTGACGATCCTCGCCGTGCTTTTCACGCTGCTGGCCGGTTTCTGTTGGTGGCACTGGAGCGCATTTCTCGCCTGGAGCCTGACGACGCAGATTACGCTGCACCGCTATCTGGTGCTGCATCTGCTGCAAATCAATAACGGGCAGTACGGCGGCGGGCTGTGGCTGCTGTTCTTTACCTTTATTTATGGCGTGCTGCATGCCGTCGGGCCGGGACACGGCAAATTTGTAGTGACCACCTGGCGCAGCACCCAGCAGGCGCCCTCATCCGGCGCACTGCGCGCGGTGCCGCTGGCGGGCTCACTGTTGCAGGGAGTAAGCGCTATTTTGTTTGTCTTTATTCTGGCGGTGGGCTTTAACCTGGTGGCGGGCGATCTCAGCCTCAGCCGCTGGTATTTAGAAAAGGCCAGCGCCC
>OKQC01000193.1_pt1 | contig 12388 bp, 14 predicted proteins | sample 1611761 | NCBI WGS metagenome assembly OKQC01 (sample SAMN04436767, study PRJEB24849) | human gut metagenome | biome: human gut; feature: NICU; material: stool | host: Homo sapiens | place: USA: Saint Louis, MO | collected 2011-05-05
GGCGGTGGGAAGCGTTTTACATACTTTTGGCGAATCACAGGGGAACGCCGTCGCTCTGCGCGCATTCCCCTGTTCAGACAGGGCGTTAGCCGCCCTGGCTCGGCTGCACCAGCAGCTGCCCCGCCGTGCCGCGGTCGGCCATTTCCAGCGTCTGGCTGTAGTAGACGAAGGGAAAATGTTCAGAGGAAGGCTGCGTAAAGGCCACCAGCAGTTCGACTTCGCCGTCGATCCAGACGGTATCTTTCCAGCCGCGATCTTCGCCGAACGGCTGCGCGCCGTTGACGCTTTTTACCAGGAACATGACGCCCTGAATATGAAACGCCTGCGGCGTGTCGGCATGGACGATCCAGCGCTCATAGGTGCCCTGCTGCGCCTGGATATCGATGCGCGACATATCCCACAGCGCGCCGTTGATGCCCGGCTGGGCATCGCCTAAACGCAGTTCGCGGGTGCGCACCGGCGTGCCGTCGAGGATCTGATCGGCCAGCAAACGCATCGGCAGGTTGTCAGTGACCAGCGGCAGCAGGCCAGTAGGACGCAGCGTAAGAATCAGCGTGGAGGTGAGGATGCTGGAAGGTTCGAACAGGCCGCGCAGGCGATCCATAATGCCTGCCGCTACGCCAGCAGTGATGGAGACCTCTTCGCCCTGCGACATATCCAGCAACACTTCGCGGCGTTCGCCTGGCGCCAGTGACAGCTGCTGCACCGCCACCGGCGCAGGCAGGAAACCCTGGTCGCTGGCGATAACGTGAAACGGACGGCTGTCGCTCAGCATCATTTCATAGCGACGGCAGTTAGAGGCGTTCAGCAGCCTCAGGCGCACCCAGCCGCGCGATACTTCGACGAAGGGGTTCTGCACGCCGTTGACCAGCAGCGTATCGCCGACCAGTCCGCCGTTCTCGGGCGGGTTGTAGACCGGCGCGCCGAAGTTATCGAGACGTTTGTCCTGAATGATCAGCGGAAAGTCATCCACGCCGTAGTGTTTCGGGATCGGCAGCGATTTGCTAACCTCATCCTCAATCAGCCACATGCCCGCCAGCCCGTTATAAACGTGCTGCGCCATGCGGTTGGGCGTGGTGGCGTGATACCAGCAGGTAGCGGCGCGCTGACGCACCGGCAGCACCGGCGCCCAGTCAACGCCCGGCGACATCATGCGCGGCGCGCCGCCGCTCAGGGCGCCCGGCACCTGTAAGCCGCCGACGCCCATCGCTACCGGCTCATTCAGCCGGTTGTTGTAAATCAGCTTTACGTCGTCGCCGCTCCAGACGCGCACCGTCGGCCCCAGGTAGAGGCCATTGACGCCCCAAACCGGCACCTTGTTGCTGTCGCCAGAGAAAGACCAGTGGCTGCGCTGCATAGTCAGAAACAGCGGCTGGCCACGACGCGATTCCAGCAACGGCGGGATCGGTAACGGCGTTTCGCTGCCTGCCGCCCGCGCGCTGAACGGCAACGCGCCCGCGCACAGGGCTATGCCCGATGCCTGTATAAATTGACGTCGACTGAAAGACATAACGACTCCATAGCGGTGCGCGTGGCGCCAGGCTGACGCGGTCCGTTTTTATTGTTGTTCAGGGATTGCTGTGCGGGCCGCGACTGCGGCCCGAATGAATTATAACTTGCCGCTGGCTTCCCGCTCGGCGACTTCGGCATCCAGTTCGTTAAGCTTGGCCTGCATCAACTCGCGACAGTGCGTCGCCAGCTTGCGCACCGACTCTTTCTCAAAGGCGGCGACGTCAACCGGCGGCAGCATTTCCACAATGACCAGCCCGTTTTTCCAGCGGTTCAGCTTGATTTTATTATGGGTGCAGCTCTGAGGCTAGACCTGCGTTCTTCTTCAGCTGCGCGGTAATCTGGTCGGCGCTTGCCAGCACTGATTTCTGCTCTGCAGTGAGGGTTTTCTTTTCCTTCAGGTTCGCCAGCTGCGTCTCCCATTTAATGAGAGCTTGCTGCTGTGAATCCAGTTGTTCGCCGGTGTGCAGCTGAGCCATCAGCAAGGTCTGTTCTTCCCGGAGTTGCTCGAGGATGCGTTGGCCAGCGTCCTCTTTGGCTCCGCCGCTACCGGCTGGCGTAATCTTGGAGGCTATTTTACTGGTTTGTAATACTGTCGACCGGTAGTCCGTCAGCTGCTTGATTAGGTTGTTAGTTCCGTTGCTGCCAGCGCTATCTATCTTCTTCCATGCCTCATCGACATAGGTGCTTATTTTCGACAAATCTCCGTCGACACTGGTGCTAACGTCGCTGAAAACTTCTTTAATTTTGCCGTATGCGTCGATAGGGTGAGAAAGGTCGATGTCCTTAATGCCCTTCCAGATGTCAACGAAGCCGCCGATGGTCTTACTTACGCCCATGAACGCGCCGCCCAGCACAACCGCGGCTTTGGCCAGATTCTTCAGCCAGTCACTTAGAGTGCCGCTAATGGCCGTTGCATCGACGGCGTTGCCGGTGAAGTCAAACACGTTGCTAACCAGGTCAGACAGCGTTGGCATCAAGCCTGCTGCGATCTGATTTTTAAGACCGCTTAGTGCCGATTCCGCGAGCCAGCCGACAGTGCTCAGCTCCTGCGCGGAACGAATGGTTTTATCGTCCAGGATGATGCCTAGCTTTTGTGCCTGGTCTGCCAGCTGGTTCATGGCCTGTCCGTTGTTCTGCAGGACTGGCAGCAGCGCCGTTCCGTCATTGGCGATCGCCTCCATGTAGAAGGTCATATCGGCCTGTGACAGGTTCGCCTTCTGCAGGCTGTTAACATACAGCTGTAGCGCCTGCGGGCCTGAAAGGTTGCGGAACTGGTCAGCCGTCACGCCAACACGCGGCGCGATGTTTTTGAAGAAGTCAGCCATTTCGCCGCCGCCGGTGTTCATGAAGTCACCGACTTTATCGTTCACGTCTTTCAGGATGTCAGAGAGCTTTTCCTGAGAGATACCGACTGCGCCGGCTGCGACTGCATAGCGCTGGAACTCTGTGTTAGAGGCGTTAGCGATGCGGGATAGCTTGCTGATTTCGACGCCGGCATCAGCGGTTGATTTAATCATCGCGGCTAGGGCTGCTGTGCCTGTAATAGCGCCTGCTGCTACGGCTGCACCTAATGCTGCTCCCAGCTTGCCTACAGCGGCCGTGGTTCGCTCGCCCTTTGTGGTGAGTTTGGTCAAGGCATCAGCGAGAGAGTCAGCGGAACGGCGTGCTCCGGTGCTATCGAGAACTATGGCGAGGCGTGAGGTTTGTTCTGCCATTTTGGGATCTCCAGTTTACCGAATAAGAGGGCGGTCAAAACCGCCCTGCTTAATCAGCCTTTGGTCAGAATGAACGCCATAGGCACGGCTTTGCGCTCTACTACGCGCCCCCAGTTCAGAGGGTTGCGCAGCTCCGCAAGAGTCGGACTATCGCCGGCTACTGCCGCTTCTTTCCAGGTGAATCCCAGCGGGTGCATGGCGATGTTGATGCGAGAATGCAGAATCTGCATCCCGCCACCATTACCTGCATCAGGCTTATTCTCGATCTCGGTGCCGTCAGCGACTCGAGGGGCTGCAATGCCGTAGCCGACAGCACCATTCCCGAACAGCACAGAGGTGTAGATGCCATCAGCATCCGGCAGGAGCTGGTCATCCACGATTACAGCCATACCGCGATAGGTGTTCATCACAAGCGAGCCCTGGCTGTCGCGGATCTCCTGAATGAGGTCTTGTTTCAGCAGGGAGATGTAGAGCGCTGAGTGCATGGCAATGGCTTTAACCGCGCCAATCTCATCGCCGAGCGTGCCGGCGGCGTCGATAACGTTGGTTGCGCCGAGGTTCTCGGTTTTAGCGTCATGAACCATGTCCCCACCGTTGTTAGCGATATTGTCATCAACGATGCCGCTAATTGAGGCCAGCAGGCGCGTCTGTGCCTGCCGGGTCCAGTAATCGGATACGCGGCTCTGAATGCGCTCAATCGCATCTGAGCCTGCCAGTTCGCTGGCGAGGTTCATCGCAGACCAGCTCTGATGCAGGAAGGATTTGCGAATCAGCTGTTGGGTGCTGCCGATTTTCTTCGGAGTTGACAGTTCATCTGGATCGTCGCTTACAACGTCCGGTTCGTCGTCACCGAGATCTAACCAGTAGGGAACCTTAAACATCGCAGCGCCAGCCTGAAGCTGAGACACGATCGCTTGGTTGGTAACAGCTACGCCTGACTGGAACAGCGCGGATTTTTTCATGGTGTTCTGGACTTGGTAACCAGTAAACACCGAAGGAACGATAATGTCGGAAATGCGAGTAGTAGACATGTTATTAGCCTTAAATCAGTATTGGATTCAGGCGGTCAGCACAGCTTAACGCGGGATTTTTTGGCCACAGGCCGAGGTTTACTGCAGGGGTGTGGTCACAGACCGAAGAGGTTGGCAGGTCATCACAGAATCACTGCCAACACTCTGATATTAATCACTTCTCTATTTCAGACCAAGCTGGCCAGCGTAATTTTTAACGGCGTTGCTTTGGTTCTGCTGCTGAGAGCCACCACGACCTTTCTGCCCTGCAGATCCGCCGCCTGATGCGTTGCTCATTGAGTAGATGATGCTATCCAGCGCGCCACCGGAAAGATGATGAAGCGCATCATGTAGCCCCTGATGGCTGAATTTCACCTCATACTCTTCGCCTGGAACATTGACGGGCTCACCTTCCCTGACGCTCACACTACCCGGCCCCGTCAAAATTACCGGCTTACCATCTTTGCCAACAATTTTGATTTCTTCGCCATCCAGAACGAAATCAACGTATTGGGAAGCTATAGACCGCGCCACTTCAACAGGAAGTGACACTGTCGCCTGCAACAGCTCGTCAACGGGTCGATTTAATCGGATGTCCATCAGCTGAGAATGCAGCTGATCTCGTTCAGCCTGCAGCTCTTCAGCCCGGGAACGATGGCGGCGTGATTCTTCGATAAGCTCGCGGTTCTTCTTAACCAAGCCTTCGTTGGCGTTGGTTGTCAGATCTTCACGGTTATCTTGGGTTTCGGGAGTGTGAACGTCAGTCATCGCAGATGCCCTCAAGGAGACGTGGTTAATGTTCCAGCAATGATAACAAAAGATAACGTTGTTATCACCTGTTATCACTCGGAAAGCTATCAGTTATCACTTGTTTTCATCAGTAAAATGGGGATTATCAGTGCGATAACGGCGTTATCATCCTGAGCCCATTTTTGGGCTTTCGGGAAAATCAGTGAGTTAGGGGAATGTATGGCGGGAAGTAACTTCATAGCGTTCAGGGTTGACGATGAGCTGGCAGAGGCAATCAACCAGGCAGTAGCAGCGTCAGGCATGAGCAAAACGGACTGGCTAACAGAGGCCATCATGATCCGCCTGGGAACAGATAGCCCGGAGGCGCGTCTCGCTAACCTTATCGAGCAGCTGGAGACTGTTGCGAATAAAATCGCATCGTCAGACCAGCGTAATACTCACTCAGAGCCATCAGGAGAGGTTTTTCAGCCTAATACGAACGAAACCATTACCAAGCCCAAAAAATCGCGTCAGAAGCGCACAGGAGAGCTTACTGAGGCACAGCTGGCGATTATTGAGCTACAGCGAGACTTTGAGGCGCAGGGTGCATCGAGAATTGACTTCCTTATTGCCGACGAACTTAATGCACGCGGACTTCTCACGGCTACCGGCACGAACTGGGATAATCGCAGAGTGATGAATGCGAAGGTCAGGCTTAAACAGAAGGGCGCGCTGTAGTTTACAGATGCCTCTTCCTGTTAATTCCTGCTATCACGAAGCTATTTCAGTAGCTCCGGGGATGTAGTTTTGTCGGCGGTAGTGACAAAACATTTCCTGCCCACGACACGTCCGCGAAGATTATTTAGGAGTCAGTAGCGCAACGGGCAGGCGTTTTTCCATAGCTCCGCTACTCCTGACGAGCATCACAAAATGACGCTGCAAGCCAAGAGTAGCGAAACCGTGCCAGCTTTGAGATCCCCGTCGTTTCCCCCGGGCGCTCCCCTGATTGCGTCCTGACATCCCACCATGCACTTTTGCCGTCAACAATCCGCCTTTTCCCTGCTGGGCGCGTGGCGTTTTCCCATTCCTCACGCTTTCTGATGATCGGCTTTCTGTTTAGGTAGTCGCTCCAACGCTGGGCTTTTTAATCAGACTCCCCGTCTAGCCCTGCTGTTGCTGCCTGACTATGACAAACTCACGCTTCCAGTTCGTCAGACACGGCAGAACACCGCTAATGGCAACAGCCAATGCGGTAACAGGACTTGTGCGGGAACGTGCTTAGAATGCGATTAGGCGAAAAGCGCCTAATGCCGGCTTGAATGCTCTGCGATTGGCAGATACACTGAGATTACATATTTGGTAGCTGTTCCCGCAAAGTCGCAGTTACCTGGTGATAAGAGCGCCAACTCTGAATCACCCGACTAAACCGCCCGCCAAGGCGGTTTTTTCGTTTCTGGCCGTTACCTTACCCCTTTCATCGCTTTCCTGGAAGATCAGCCTCCGCTTTTTTGCCTCGTTTTTTCTTTTGAATGTCCGGTTTTGTTAGGTTTTTTGCGCTGATGCCTGATTCGACCTCAATGATGCGGAGAATGGTAGAATCAAGGGGACAGAGAGGAAGAGGAGGAAGGGACAAGGAAGGGTAACCATTATCAGGGAATTAGTAATAATCTCTATGTATATCCTAAAGTTGCGTCATCATTTAACACTCGTTGACTTCGGTGAAATATAGGGACGGATTGCCCATCCCTTTAACGCTATCTGATGCCAATAGAACGGCCTGAAGTGTAGTTGGCGAACTCTTCTCTCATGATGGCCACCGCAGCCTCTTTCTGGCTCTCCGGAACGATAATCGAGTCGTGTACAGGCAAGCAGACAAAGCCAGCATCGAGGCAGCGTGTGATCACCTTCTCCATGATTCTGGCGTCATGCCACTGCAGGCTAACGCCAAGTCGCTCTTGGCCAATAAAGTCAGCCAGCTCGGGGAAGGCCGCGTTAATGGCGTCAATGAACTCAGCGCCTTTGTAGTGATCTGGAACTCCCTCGATATACCCGTCAAGAAGGCCGCAGCGTGAGTTTGGGTGCTTTTTGGCAAACTCCTTTGTGTTGGGATTGCCAGACTTCGTCACCGTCCGCTTAAAGCCCTCGTCGCTATTCGAGTTGAGAAGCCTCAGGAGCAGATTCTTCACTAACCCCCTGTCTAGCCCTGTCGCGTCCTGAATCGCCTTGTAGACGTCCTCAGGGGCCTCTCTATTGGCCATCCAGAAGAGAAGGTTTGGATGTATAGCGGAATAGTCGATTTCCGTGGTTGGCTCGCCGTCGATGGTGATCGCCCGACGCCCCGCCTTAGGCATGGTCTGGTGCATAGCGCCATAGAAGCGCCCGCCGTGCTTCATGTCCTCGTTAAAGATGCGGTGCAGGTAACAGGCTATTGGCAGTCCTGAGTAGCGCACATCAACCTTATCCAGCTCAGTGTTGTATCTCCGCACCAGTTCGCCGGCGCGCATGTACTCGCGTCGTTCTGCTGCCTTTGGCTGAATGGCTTCATCCCTGCCGTTTTTCTTTGTCCGCAAAATCACTGGCTTGTGATTGTCGGCAAGCCTAATTGACCATGTATCCGGCAAGTTAAGTAACATCAGAAGGGCTTTGGTAGGCGCACACCACGATGAATAGCGGTCGTTCTCGTTCATCTGCTTAGGCTGAATGGTGTTTATCACATAGCCCGCTTCAGACAGGAACTTGATGAACTCCAGCACCGTGTGATCCTGCTTGTTCTTATCCCGCGAATAGGTCACCTGACAGCGATGTTTGCCGGCCAAGTAGAGGTTGCTCAAGACCACTGGCGCCACGAATGAGCGGTATTTGCTCGGCAACCGCGAGAATCCCTGTATGCGTCTGAATTCTTCTATCAGGCGGTCAACGATATGGTTAGATACCAGCGTCTCCTTTTTGCCGTAGCCGTAGTTCATTGACGCCGGCTCTAAAGCAGGGATAACGAGGTTGATATTGAACTGCAGCCCATGAACTGACACCTCAGGTAAATAAGCCGCAATCCCTTGCCGCGACTGGTCTGGAGCCTTATTTACCTGACCTATATTTGCCTGAATTAGGGGAGTGAAGTTGTAGCTCCTCTTCTCTTCTTTTTGAGGAAGAAACTCGGCAAACAAGTCCAGCTGCTCCTCTGCCCGGCGCGGCAGTCCTTTATCCTTTCGCGGCTTTCTTTTCGATGGCACGCCAAGCGATCGCAGACAGTTACTGATGGTCTGATGACTGGTGCCGAACATCTTCGCAATCTCCGGCATGCTCAGCCCGTTCTGATGATTCTGTAGAATCTCAAACTTCTGCTTTTCGCTTACTCTGATTCCCATAACAGTCCTCAGCGGTTTTTTATACTTTAACTACACGATTACAGCATATTGCCACACGTTGCCAGCAAGATGTACAATAAAGCCTCACCAACCAACAGAGGACTAAATCGTCTGCCTGTAACTGGAAAGTGAGCGTGTGGTTAGAAAGAATGGGCATCCAAAGGGAGTCACCATAATTGGCGACTCCTTTTTTTACCGTATGTCCATTCCGTCAACTAAGCCGCTATCGCTTCAGCCATCTTCGCCTGCAGATTCTCCACGATAGACGACAGCCCCAGATAGCGCCGTGTTACCTCTGGCGACCCGTGGCCAAGAGCAGTACACGCAGCCATAAGGCCAGACTGTCCAGCCTTCTCTGCAGCCTGATACATCGCATAGGCAAAGCACTTACGCGCACTGTAGGCGCTTAGTTTCAGCTTGGCGTTAACTTCCTTCGCAAACCACGCAAAAACCGCTGTGAGACGTTTCCAGACAGCCTGACGGGTTACACAACCCTCCTGCCATTTGGAGCGGTTAGATTCGGTCTGGCTGCGGCTAAAGACGTAATCATCCGAGAAATTTCGCGCCTTACGCTCTTTCAGTTTGGCCAGCAACGCTACCGGAATTTTTTTCCGGTCAGTCTTCACCGGCGCCGCGGCTACCAGCTCGGCGATCATCGCGTCTTCCTCAGCTGTCAGGCCGTCAGCGAATGACTCTACCGGCGCGGCATCTAAGCGCATATATGTGCTTGGGTCGTTATTCAGCAGGGCCTCACGCTTGCGGGACTCCTTCACCATAAGGAGCCCTTTGCGATAAGCACGGCTCTCCGCACTCAGGGTCTGCTTGGACACGCGGATAGTAGCGGTGCCGTCGTTCCAGTCGATATTTGAATAGGTCAGGCGGCAAACGTCTGACGTGCGCCAACCTGTGGCCACGGAGATCTGCCAGAAAAGCGCCAGCCACTCGGGCTGGGTGCGCTTAATATGGGCCATCAATTGTTGCTGCTCGGCTGCTTCATAGATGGGCTGCTTAGTTTTGCTGCCTACAGTGGACGCTCCTGCAGACTGACCACGGAGGGCGCGGAATTTCTTCAGTAATTCGCTCATTATTTTCTTGCCTCATCTACGAGTTTGTCGATTTCTTTCATAGCTTCATGCACATAATCAAATGCAGCACTGACCGCCCAGCCTATTTCTTCCGAGCCATCTTTCGGTAGCCCATCCTGGACAAGGCAGATCACAGCCCGAGCTTTTTTTAGTTTGTTGTTCAGTTCGTCTAAGTCAACGAAGCAGATTGGCTTACCCATTATTCGCCTCCTGTACTGAAGGCTCTGAATAGAGGCGGAACGCGACACTTCCGGCAAGGCTTGCAGCCAGTCTCGCTACAGCTTCAACTTCTGACTTTACCAGGTTATCCGTACAGTGGAAGAGCATCGTCATCAGCACTTCAACCTGATGCGCTTTATCGTCCGCTTGGGCCAGTGTGATTTCATGCGACATGCTTCACCTCCCGCATAATCTGGACGGCATCCAGCAGGAGAGACAGCTCTGCGCCTGACAGGGCGGGGATGGTGATGCGATCACCTTTGACTAACGCGGCAGCAAGCCGCATAATGCAGACTGCATTCATGATATAACCTCGACCGTTATGATTGATTGCCAGCCCCGAAGTGTTACCAGCACTGTCGGGGCTTTGTTTTTCTACTTCCGAACTACAGGAAGAGACTCGGCGTAGCGACGGATTAGCTCAGCGACCGTAATCACTTCACCTGTTTCCATCCGCTGACGCTTAGCCTCTTCCTCTAACTTGGCCTTCTCTTCCGGCGTCAATCGAATTGTCATTGTCACAGTCTTGGACATACTTAAAAAGCTCTGAATGTTTTACATGTATTCACTGTAAGACTTGCAGCACAATCCGTCAACGGCAAATTTAAGATAAATCCCCCGCAATTGCCCGCAAAATCACAAAACCCGCAAATTAGTGGTTTTGGTTTTTACCGTCTCCTGAATCGGTAAACTCGGGGCCAAAACTTAAGCCCCGCTTCGTATTAGTGGTGACTCTGGTAGTTATCCAGGTCATGTCCCTCCATGATCCCCTTTATTGCCGGATTCTTTGGGAATACATACCCTGTCCGCTTATTTTGTCGCGCCTCCATCTCTTCTGCCGTTCCTTCAGGCTTGGCACCGCACAGCTCATCCATGATGGCCGCGATAATCATGTGGTCCATGTTCTCATCTGTCGGCGTGTAGAGCGCCATCTGAGCCTTCATGCGCTTGATAACTGATTTACTGGTCATTTGGGTTCTCCCACTTAACCCGGCGCGGATCGCCTTCCGGGTATTCTTCTGTGATGGTCTCTCCAGGCTTGCCGCACGGCACGTACATGCGTCCGACAATCATGTTCCCGCCTTCCGCTGAGGCATCTACAATGTTTATCTCGATGCCCTCAATACGCTCTGCCGGCTGATACATTTCGAGCCTGCTGCGTAGCTCCTGTAGCGTTTTACGAATGGTCATTCTGGATTTCCTCGACGCTCTTCTGTAGTTCTTCCAGCTCGCGTCGGATCTCGTCTACCTCGGCGACCTTCGCCGCTGCCGCGATACCCGCGATAATTTGCGTGCCAACGTCGGGCGCTACCTGCCCCTTTGAGATTGCTGCAATCACTGATAGAGCTGCTCTGGTCAGGTCTGTTGTATCGCAGAGAAACTCAACCGGTTCAAAGGTGCTTTTCGGGCTTGGGTCACATCGCTCCGCCCATATGCGTAGGCAAGTAACATCGCCAGCCTCAATCCCGCGTTTAAGCGACGCTACCGCTTCAGGAGTCATTTCCATTAGCTGCCGACGAATAGCGGCGCCCTTTCCGGGACGCCCACTCGGATTGCCTGACTCGCCTGGCTTCCATCTCGTCGGGTGATCTTTTTTTAGTTTTCCTGCCATAGAACTTCACCGATGATTGTTTCTGTAAACTAGCGTCGACCTTTCATGAGAGTTGAGAGATATCCGCCGTCTCCTGTGTCTCGAGCCAAAAGGGCTCGATAACGCTGGTCTACAAATGCGCCTAACTCCTTCCCGAATGACTGCAGGCCTGATGGTGCGTCCGTTTTGGTGTTGCCGTCGCCAGTGATGTACACGTTCACCTGTGGCGCCGCGCCTGTTGCTGTGCCGGCGCTGTTGTTGTTCACCATACGGACGCCGAGTGATCCATCGGAGGAACGGGCTAACGGCATAATTGCCTCCGGGCCTGCTTCTCCGAATACGCCGGCGCCCTTAGCGAACGCGAACAGTTGAGGTGAGTCATATACCTGGTTGCTGAAGGTGCTCAGAGATGGCGAGCCAAAAACACCGCCTTTGGCGAATTTGGGTATGTTTGCGCCCAGACTTAACCCTGAATAGTTGCCGCCTGAGATGGCCGTGCCTGCATTTCCTGTGGTTGTGCCGCCGCTAAACAGGCTACCCACGCCTGAGACAATGCTGCTGCCGATGCCTACCAGTGCCTGACGTGCGGCAATCCGGGCAAGGTCTGACAGGACGGATGAGGTAAAGTCTTTAAAGGAGGCTTTGCCTGTTGTAACGAAGTTGGCCACCGCGTCCTCCATGCTCGAGAAGGCATTGCCTAGCAGCTGCTGAGAGATGGCTGAGGCATTGGCAGCGCTGTCGGCATACTCTTCCCATGCCATGCGAGCACCTGAAGAGAAAGAGCCGCGCAACTGGTTCATCCGGGCAATATGCGCGTCGTAGTTCCCCAGCTCGCGCTGCAGGGCGTCCTGCTGCTGTTTGATCTGCTCATCGAGCTCGAGTTTCGAGGACTGAGTGTCTGCCGCTGCGCGCTGCTGCCGCAACTGTGCGATACGGTCGCTATATTCCTTCTCCAGCTCGTAGCGCTGCTCAAGCTGCTGTTGAACGTACTGGCTGAGGTATCCGCTAGCGGTTAGCTCTTCGTTGCCATACTGGCCTTGTCGGCTGCTGATGTTGCGGTCAATCTCTCCCTGTGACTTCTGGAGGTTCAGGATCCGTTCGCGCGCCTGCAGCTCTGAGGCTAGACCTGCGTTCTTCTTCAGCTGCGCGGTAATCTGGTCGG
>OKQC01000201.1_pt1 | contig 11716 bp, 12 predicted proteins | sample 1611761 | NCBI WGS metagenome assembly OKQC01 (sample SAMN04436767, study PRJEB24849) | human gut metagenome | biome: human gut; feature: NICU; material: stool | host: Homo sapiens | place: USA: Saint Louis, MO | collected 2011-05-05
GCCACTTGGCCCAATAATCACTGGAAGACCAGCAAAGCTAATTGTTTTGCCTGCTAAAGCAGTAATGCTGGGATGCACTAAGGCCATCGCCAAAGCAACCGCTAAAAAGGGATTAGTATTGAATTTTTTAGCAGCCGTAAACGCTAACATAATTGGTAAGAAAGTAAATAAACCATCTGCAATCGAAAAGAGAACAAGATATACGCCTGAAGTGTCAGCTAACCAGCCCATAGTTACAGCCAATGTTAAGAAGCCTTTTAGAACCCCAGCGCCGGCCATTGCACCTAAAAACGGTGTAAAAATAGAAGAAATAATATCAATTAAACGGTTAAAGATATTTCCGCCACTTTCTTTTTCTCTATTATCAGAATCATTACCTAGTCCACTGTTGGCCATCAAATCCTTATAGACATCACTAACGTGACTGCCAATAACCACTTGATATTGTCCTGCACTTTGAACTACCTGAATAACATCTGGGTCAGCATTCAATGCAGCTGTATCTGCTTTATTTTCATCTTTTAATTTAAAACGTAAGCGTGTAGCACAGTGAACAACACTATTAACGTTGCCTTCGCCCCCAACAGCTTCAAGATAGTGTAATTTAAATTGGATTCGCGCAATACGTTGCGTGCTTGGCGCTCACCTTGAACATAGCTAATCGGCAAGTTGTCGAAGGTCCATTTTTCAAGTGCTACAGGGAGTTCACCAGAAAGTCCAGCCATGGACACACCGATAACACGGCGTATATTTTTGCGGCTCAATGCTTTCACGATGGACGCCATATCACTGCCAGACTCCATAGCACCTACAAATACAACCTCCGCATTTGTTACAGCTTGTTCTAATTTACCAGGATTTTGGAACGAACCTTCAATCACTGTAACACGTTCATGGTCGATAATCTCTGGAGGTATACGTGTTTTCAACTGACGACCATATAATGTAATGTGCATATCTGTATATGTTAATAGTGTAGCAGTCAACTTTTGAGCTATTTGGCCCGCAGCTCCTAAAATCGTAATATACTTATACATAAAAAAGACCTCCTATGTTCGGGCATAAATATTTAATGAAATTTTAACATACATATATGACAAATACGTGAGAAAAAATTATAAAAATCTTTGTATTATTTTCGTAATTTAATTGATGCTTAATATTTCGTTTGTTGTTTTTAGCTGCGCAAATCGATTCCGCCAAATCTTTTCTTTGTAAAAGGATAAGATTGTATCGGCGGATAGATGATCATTATCAAAGGTTGAGATAGCATCTTCGACGATGGTGATATTATAACCATATTCAAAGCCTACTTTCACAGATGTATCAATGCAAAATTCCACCTGCATTCCTACGAATGTTACATCGGTAATATTTTTTCGGTTTAAATATTCCTTTAATTCAGTATCCTTGAAGATGCTATTGTAATATTTATTGAAAATCTTTTCGTTTTCTTGCGGTTTTAATTCGTGATAGACTTGCCAATTATCACTGCCCGTTGCTAATAAGCCTTCATCTTCAGAATGCCTGATAAAAATGACTTCTATATTTTGATCTCTGAAATGTTGAATGATTGCTTTTGTATTCGCGATAAGATTTTTTGCATCGTAAGGGCTTTCCTTAACTAAGCCTTCTTGTATATCGATTACGATTAATGCTTGTGCCATGATATATTTCCTTTTTTATTCGTAAATAAGTATCTATGCGCATTATATCATAAGTATATAACAAGAAAAGGAAGAAAGAAGTATCATAGATGTTGATAGTAATTTTAAAGGGTGCTGTAAAATTTAATGTTGAATTTACGCGATAATTTAACTACAATAGTGATAAGATATTAGAAATATGAGTAGTATATCACTATAGTACTCTGGAGGTGATAGTATGCCGAATATAAAACCTATTTCAGATTTACGAAACTATTCTGAAGTTTTACGTGATGTTACTATAGATAGTCCCGTATTCTTAACTAAAAATGGTAGAGGCCGATATGCAATTATGGATATTCAAGATTATGAACGTCTAATGGCTACGATAAAACTTATGGGCGCTTTAGAGACAGGTCGTAAATCTGGTGAAGAACAAGGTTGGATTTCATCAGAGCAACTAAAGAGTGAATTGGGGATTTAATTATGAATAATCAAATTAGCTATGCACCAAAAGCACTATCATTAATAGATGGTGCTTTTTTTATGGGCTTTACTTGAAGTCCCTTGATAGTCTCTAGGCTTTCACAAATTCTCGAAGAATGATAAAATAAATCCATATATATTTTTATAGAAATGAGGCTATTATGGAACGGATTCAGGATCTTGTGTACACGCATGTGCAGGGTGGCCAGTTTAGATGGGTTACTGTCAGCACATTGATGCTCGCATTGGGCACGATATTGCATTTGGTGAGCCCTAGTGTGGCTGGGGTAACGCCGAACTGGACGATTGCTACGTACTGCGTAGCTATTTTATTGACTCGTCCTAGTTTGAGTCAAACCTTGGGGATTGGTCTCGTGGCGGCTCTCATCAATGTTTTGACGTCTAAGTCAGCGTTCCCTTACGGCAACTTATTGTCTGAGCCGGGTGGTGCTTTGACGGCGGCTCTCGTAACGCGCGCTATGTTGTCCATGAAGTTCCGTAAAATTGGTGGTTTTGATTTAACGCCTGTCGTGTCTGGCTTCTTAGCAACTGTTGTATCTGGCGGTATCTTTGTTACCATTTTGTGGCAAGTGCTTGGGTTGCCAAATAATGTGTACATGTACGGTATGTGGCCATTGGTACTTATCGTAGGGGCTTTGAATGGTGCCATTACGCCAATCTTATATATTCCGGCACAACGTCTATTTTCTAAACGTGGCATGTTGCCAAATGCAGATCAATTGACATCTGATCATAGTCGATTGACTATCTTGCCTGAGCGTCAAGCTAAAATCTCTATTGAGCACGTAAATTACTATCATCCTAAGGCGACTACACCATCCCTTGAAAATATCAATCTCGATGTAAATGAAGGTGACTTCCTCGTTGTCACAGGCCCTGCTGGTTGTGGTAAAAGTACCCTTTGCATGGCGATGGTAGGGGCGGTGCCTAAATTCTATGGTGGACGGCTAGAAGGTATGGTCTTCGTAGATGGTCATGCGACCACGCAAATGGAAATTCCAGAACTAGCGAACCATATCGGTGTAGTACTAGCCGACTACGATACACAGCTCGTAACGATGACAGTTCGTGAAGAAGTAGCCTTTGCTATGGAAAACCGCGGTTATGACCGTGAAACTATTAAAGCTCGTTCTGAAGAGGTGTTTAAGCAAGTTGGCCTTGTAGGATTAGAAGATCGCAAGATTACAAGTTTATCTGGTGGTCAACGCCAACGTTTAGCTATCGCTTCCGTATTGGCTACGAATCCAACCGTACTTGTTCTTGATGAACCGACAAGCTCCCTCGATCCAGATGGGACCGCTGAATTATATCGCCTCGTAGGTGATTTGAACCAAAAACACGGCATTACCGTTGTTGTTATAGATCATGACTTGCATGCCGTATTGCCGTATGCAAACCGCATGGCCCTCATGGTAAATGGTTCTATTGCTTGTGACGATGATGTACCTACTACGCTTCGTTACATGTATGAACACAATATTCACATTGATGCATTGCCATCCGTGTTTACAACCTATATGGAATTGGAACAAGCCGGCTTTCACAGTGATGAACCTTGGCTCAGCATCGACTCTGCTATCAAGGGCTTGCACCAAATTGAAATGGCTCATGCTATTCAAACCGAGGTGCATGGTAAAAGCAATTCTCCAGTTAATCAAAGAAATACAGTAGATAATCTTGCTGATCAATCTAATATAGTAGAAAATAGACAACCAGTTCAACGTGTTGATGATGTACTAGGAAAGGACGGGGGCGCTCATGCTTAAGGTTGAAAAGATCCGCTTTGGCTATGTGCCATCCGTAGATATTTTCCGAAACGTGACTTTCACCATCGAAGGAGGCGAATATATCGCTATTGGTGGCCGTAATGGTTGCGGCAAAACGACTATTACGCGTTTGCTCGTAGGCCTCGAAAAGGCTAGGGAAGGCCACATGTATTATAACGGCAGAGACATTACGTCCATGCCACCGTCTAAACGGGGGCAATTTATCGGCTACGTATTCCAACAGCCAGATCGCCAAATGTTCAGACCTACCGTAGCCACAGAGGTTGCCTTCGGACCTGAGTCCTTGGGACGCAGTAAAGCCGAAGTGAAGCGTATCGTTGATGAAGTATTGGAGCGTACAGGCATCGGCCATTTGCGTGAAGCCTATCCTCCAACATTGCGCCGCGGTGAAAAGCAGCGTGTTGCCATTGCTTCTGCGCTGGCTATGCAGTCTAAAATCCTCATCCTTGACGAACCAACCAGTGGTCAAGATGGTAAGGAAACTAAAGAGTTATTAGCATTATTGCGTCAGCTTAATTCAGAAGGTATCACAATCCTTCTTATTACACATGATATGGAAATCATGGCTAGCGAATGTAGCCGTGCTATCATCATGGGTAACCAAACCGTTGCCTTTGACGGTAGTCCAGAAGAATTATTCAAAAAATCTACGGATGAATTGCAAGACCTAGGCCTTACAAAACCGCCAAGTGTAGAACTTTCATTAGCGGTACCAGCCTTAGGTTATTGCAAATCTATGGATGAGTTGAAATCCAAGTTAGTGGCTCAGTTGAGCGGAAAATAGGAGGGGCATATGGAACGTTTAGTACCGTTAACAAAAATCTTGATGACCCTCGCTGTATCCGTGTGGGCCATCCTGTTGCGCGACTGGGTATCTCTATTGGCATTAGTCGTAGTAGAGCTTGGTGGATTGTTTGTGGCAGGTTTGTTGTTCAAACAACACAAAGCAGTGCTGGCATTAACTAGCTTTGCTGTATTCCTTGGCCTCATCCAATTCCTTGGCAGTGGCGATATAACATCTGCCATCGTATCCGGCTTGCGAATGTTGGCTATGACACTTGTCTTTATAGGTCTGTTGGCAACTACAAAATTACAAGATCTTACGGCCGCGCTCGTAACACAATGTAAAATTCCTTACGAATATGCATTTATGTTCACTGCCGCACTTCGCTTTGTGCCTGACTTCATTGCTGAAAGCCATGCTGTACAAGAGGCGCAAGCTTGCCGTGGCTTATCTCTAGAAGGCAACTTCATTAAGCGCATCAAATCCTATGCATCTGTTATTCAACCATTGCTGTTAAAATCCTTGGGACGCTCCGAAACAATGGCGTTGTCCTTGGAGCTACGTGGTTTTGGTGGTCCCACACACAGCTTTGCTGCATCCGTAGGATTGAAAAGAATCGATTATACTGTGATTGCAGGCCTTGTGGTAGTAACGATTATTTTATTTGTTATTGCAGCTTAGTTTTTTACTGATCAAATAATATAATTAAAAGGACGAGTTGTAGCTCGTCCTTTTTCTTGCGTATGTGGGCTATTTTTATATATTATGTTAAATAGAAATAATATTTTTTAGGATACCTACAGTTTTGAGGAATACTTATGAGTGAATTAGTAATACGACCAATTACAAGGAATGATATAGCCCCTTGTTTAGATATTTATAATTACGAGGTTGTAAATGGCGTAGCTACGCTTGATCTTGAACCGCGCACATTGCCAGAGTGGCAGGAGTGGTATGAGTCTCATAGTGATGAACACCATCCTATTGTGGTAGGTACCATTGATGGGCTTGTAGCAGGCTATGCATCGCTTTCACCATATCGACCTAAAGAGGCCTATAAAAGTACCGTCGAATTATCTATCTATATCCATCAAGATTATCGCGGTAGGGGAATCGCTACACAGCTGATGGCTCATATTTTAGAAATAGCAAAAAATGATCCGTTATTGCACAATGTGGTATCCGTTATTACGGCTGGCAATGAAGGCAGCACCAAGTTACACGCGCGATTTGGCTTTACCTATTGTGGTTTAACGCCTCAAGTTGGATTCAAACATGGTAAATATCAGGATACCGAAACATACGCATTATTGGTATAATAATTAGTATAGTAAAAGATAAATATTAATACGTTATACTAATGATGTATAGATTATAGATAAGGATTCGCCAGGGGTTAGGGCGAATAGGGGTGATTGAATGAACATGAAAGATGAACGGCAGTTCGTTGGATACAGTAAGTATCGTAGCCGTCTCGTGGACGGTCATGTGCATACGGAGTTGTGTCCACATGGTAGTGGGGACCGAACTGCGATGATGATTGAGAAGGCCATCGAGTTGCGTATCGAAAAGGTATGCCTTACAGAACATGCACCATTGCCAATAGCTTTTGCTGCAGAATATGGTGGTGATAAAAAGGCCTATGACACAGCGTCTTTGAAATTAAATGAAGTTGATACTTACTTAGAGTTGGGTCGTCAATTACAACGTGCCTATGGCACACATATCGATATTTCTCTCGGTTTTGAAGTCGATTATATTCCAGGCTTTGAATCAGACATTCAAGAGTTCTTGGATCGCTATGGTCCGTTGACGGATGATAATATTTTATCCGTTCACTTTATGGAAGGCGTTAATAATGCCTTTTACTGCTTAGACTACAGTCCTGAAGAATTCGAAAAAGGCTTCGGCCCGTGGATCGAAAAACAATATGAGTTATATTACAAGTATTATTCTACAGTGCGTCAAGCCGTGCGTGCTGACCTCGGTGAATATACACCTAAACGCATAGGTCATTTTGATTTAATCAAGAAATACCAACATCACTTTGGATTTGAACGTCATTTAGATCGTCGCAATGCGCAGGTGGTGAGCGATATTTTGCATATCATGCGCGTTCAAGGTCGCGAGCTAGACTACAACATGAGCGGCTTCTTCAAACCTGACTGCCGTGAAATGTACCCAAGCCGTTTCATTCAAGGCATGGCGGCTATCATTGGTGTGCCATTTGTATTGGGCTCTGATGCACATAGCGTGGCAGATATAGAACGAGTTTGGGGCTAGAGTGATGAGAAAGTTTTGGTTTGGGTTTATTATTTTGATTACTTTAATAACAGCTTTTATAGCTTTTATGTTTTATCATGAATCATCATCAGATGAGCTGGTTGGTCGTAGTGTAGTTTTAGAGTTCGGGCCTAAGCATGAGATTCATATTAGCAAATTTGGTAGTCAATTTATTGTATCTGACACTAGTTTCTTTAACTCTAAATTTCCTTATCCTTTTGACGCCTATGTAGTAAAAAATAAGGCAGAAAGCTCGTATCTTTACTTATTATGTAAGGATAATATGATTGTCTTTGATAATAATATGAATTGTGTTTTATTTTTTTCCAGACAGAACAAAGAGTCCAAAGCTTTATTAGAGCATGTACGGAAATATTATTATTTTAACGACAGCAAAATTAAGTATAAGATTGAAGATTTAGATGAAGTTGATAAGTCTTCATATCTATCATTACAAAGTCAAAATTAATCCTTAATTATATTTTATTTAATTATGATCCATGAGAGGATATAAACTATGGATGGATTATTTTGATAGTAAATATATGAAATATTAACGGTTCTATTGACAATTCTATAGAACCGTTATATTATGATTTCATACTTTAATAAAGTAAAGCGATAAAATAGAAAAGTATCGATATAGGTAAATTTTTTCTCATAGTAAACTGAATAGCTAGATGACTTAAATCGTCATATAACTTAAAAGGTTAATATAGGTATATAGTTTTCAAAAACACGAGAAATGATATGAATCAATTGATAGAAAGGATGTTTACGATGGTACAGCAGCAATTACCTACTGGTTTCCGCGATGATATAGGGATCGTAGCAGAGCGTAAGGATGATGTGAGTCAATATGTACTCGGTCTTTGTCGAAATCGTCAATACACAAAGATTTCTACGCCTCTCGTAGAGTACAAAGATGTATTCAATGGCTATGCAATGGGGCGCGGTCAACATATGTACGAATTCATGGATAGTTCTGAAGTGTCCGTCGTAATTCGTCCTGATTTGACAATGCCTATCGGTCGTTTCTTGGCGACTACAAATATTGAATTGCCTCGCACGTTCTACTATTTGGGCGATGTATTTATGAAAAATAAAAAGCACCGTGGTGATGTTAACCAAGTGACGCAAGGTGGCATCGAGATGGTAGGCTACGAAGGGCTTGAGGCTGAGCAAGAGTGCTTCAAGATTATTAAAGAGGTGAACGAAGCTCAGTTGGGTAATCATTTGTTGCTCGAAATTGGGGATGCTCGTTTTTCTCGTGCTATTACCGATGCTCTAGGACTCAGCGATGATGAAAAAACGGAGCTCTTAGAGGCGTTATTCACTAAATATTTGCCACGATATAACGAGTTGATTTCTGACTTTAAAAATAGTGCGCTATATCCTTTCTTAAATGTATGGCCTCGCTTGTTTGGTACGGTTCAAGATATAAAGGATGAGCTTAATCAAATTATCTTGCCTGCAGCGGCACAGCGCATTTTAGATAATCTTGTAGATATGGCAAATCAAGTGGAAGCAACGGGGCAACAGGTTCGCATCGATGTATCTACGGAACCGCTTCAATCCTATTACACAGGCCTTACTTTTAGAGGCTATGTGGACGGCGTGTCTCAATACATCGTCAGCGGCGGTCGCTATGATGGCTTGCTATCTAGCTTTGATGGTACGCCAATGCCTGCTGTAGGGATGGCTTTCAATATCGACGTCTTGACTGATATTACCTTGCAGGGTGAAAGCAAAGCTCAAGATAACGATACATTACGCATTGCTCTTACGAAGGGGCGCGTAGAAAAGGATTTTATTCCACTCCTAGAAGCATGTGGCATTGACTGCGAGTCATTACATAATAAGGCGCGAAAGCTCATTATCTCTTTGGGCGATTCTATGGAGGTCATCCTTGCAAAGGGGCCAGATGTAACGACGTACTTGAAAAATGGTGTTGTTGACCTTGGTATCGTGGGTAGCGATGTCTTAGATGAACAAGATGACACGAGCTATGAAATGCTAGATTTACAAACGGGTAAATGCCAATTTATCTTGGCGTCCTTAGCGGGCTATGATCCTAAAGAAGGTCGCCGTCAACGAATTGGTACGAAATATCCAATTGTTACAAAACAGTACTTTGGAGCTCAAGACGTGGAAATCATCAAGATTGAAGGATCTGTTGAGCTGGCCCCACTTGTAGGACTAGCAGATGCTATCGTAGATATTACGGAAACGGGTACCACTTTGCGTGAAAACAATCTAGAAATCTTTGATTGGTTACAGCCCATATCTACACGCTTAGTAGCAAATCCATTAGCATTAAAACAAAAGCGAAACACCATTTTTAAGTTCATAGATCAGCTTTCAGAAGCAATTAATAAAAATTAATAAATAAGATGTAGAGTGAATCATATATTTAACTAGCAATACGGATAGCTCAAATAGGAAGAAGGATGACAGATGAAAATATATAAGGAATCATTAGAGACGATGCTTGCCATTGTACGGAATTACACACAGCAAACCACGGATATGGAAATTGAACGTCGGGTGTACGATATCATTGCTGATGTCCGCACTAACGCTGATGCGGCGCTCAAAGCATATTCTGAAAAATTTGACGGTGTTTTCATTGAAGATTTCAAAGTGCCTCAAGAGGAAATCGACGCAGCTTATGAGTCTTTATCTGATGATTTGAAAGCCGCATTATTAAAGGCAAAGGCAAACATTACAGAATTCCACAGCCGTGAAATCGAGCAAGGTTTTGTGGACATGGACACACCAGGCATCATCCGCGGTCAAAAGGTCATTCCCTTGGCTCGCGTTGGTCTCTACGTTCCTGGAGGTACGGCTGCGTATCCTTCAACCATTATCATGACTGCTTTGCCCGCAAAGATCGCAGGTGTAAAAGAAATCATCATGGTTACGCCGCCTCAAAAGGATGGCATTAATCCTGCCGTATTAGGTGCTGCAAAGCTTGCCGGCGTTGATGCGGTATATCAAGTGGGCGGTGCCCAAGGTGTGGCGGCCCTTGCTTATGGCACGGAAACGATTCCAAAGGTAGATAAAATCGTAGGTCCTGGCAATATTTACGTGGCAACGGCAAAACGTCAAGTGTTTGGTCAAGTCGATATTGACATGATTGCGGGACCAAGTGAAATCGGTGTTATCGCCGATGACAGCGCAAATCCAGTGCATCTCGCAGCAGATCTCTTATCCCAAGCGGAACATGACCCTCGTGCGCGCGCCATTATGGTGACTACCAGTGAAAGTTTAGCAAATGCCGTATCCGATGAGGTGGAACGTCAACTTAAACTGTTACCTCGTGAAAGTATCGCTCGTCCAGCCATTGAAAACAACAGTTACATTGCCATTATGGACAGCATTGAAGATATGTTCACGGTGATGAATGAAGTAGCTCCAGAGCATTTGGAAATCCAATTGCCAGATCCAATGAATTACATGAGCCTCGTTCAAAATGCAGGCTCCGTATTCCTTGGCGCTTATGCATCTGAACCATTGGGCGATTATGTAGGTGGTACGAACCACGTATTGCCTACTAGTGGTACAGCGCGATTCTCGTCTCCGTTAGGCGTATATGATTTCGTGAAACGTACATCCTTTACACAATTTACAAAAGAACGTTTAGAAGAAGTGGCAAAACACATTACTACATTGGCTCGTACGGAAGGTCTCGAAGCGCATGCTCGTGCCATCGAAGTACGATTTGAAAAATAGCTTATAAAACATATTAGAAAATAGATTTGGCATCTATATTTATATACATATTTAAAATATACAGTGAAAATATAGATTAGAAATATAGATTATAAAAATAGATTTGAAGTATAGAGGTCGCTATGATACGCACAGGTACGGTGCAACGCACCACTCAAGAAACAGATATTACAGTAAAAATTACCCTTGATGGGGCGCAAACGAGCTCCATCTCGACCGGAATAGGCTTCTTTGACCATATGTTGACGCTATTGGCGAAGCACGGCCGTTTTGGACTTGTGGTACAGGCAAAGGGCGATACATATGTGGACGCTCATCATACGATTGAGGACGTTGGACTTGCATTAGGTCAGGCCTTGGTGAAAGCCCTTGGCGACAAGGCTGGTATCGAGCGCTACGGCGACGCCTGGATTCCTATGGATGAAGCATTGACGCAAGTTGTCATCGATTTAAGTGGTCGTCCGTACCTCGTTTTCCAAGGGGAATGGAGTACGCCCGTTTTAGGTGGCAACTTTGAAACAGAGTTGGTGGAGGACTTCTTCCAAGCTCTTGCGATGAGCGCTGCTATGAACTTACATGTGCGCAATTTATATGGTCGCAATACACATCACATTATTGAAAGCATGTTTAAGGCTACGGGCCGTGCATTGCGCAAAGCAGTTACTATTAACCCAGATATTCAAGGCGTAAATTCTACAAAGGGCGTTATTTAATACAGTCATTTAATAAAGGAGAACCTATGATTTTTCCAGCTATAGATTTACAAGATGGGCGCAGTGTTCGCCTCTATAAAGGTGACTTCGCACAGGAAACGGTCATCAATCCTGATCCCGTAGACCAAGCGAAACAATATGAAGCAGCTAAAGTGGGAGCCTTGCACCTCGTCGATTTAGATGGTGCCAAGGCGGGCAAGCCTGTATCTTCGGTTTGGATAACTTCTGCGGTGCCGTGACCTTGTATAAAGGTAATAGCGT
>OKQC01000202.1_pt1 | contig 11702 bp, 8 predicted proteins | sample 1611761 | NCBI WGS metagenome assembly OKQC01 (sample SAMN04436767, study PRJEB24849) | human gut metagenome | biome: human gut; feature: NICU; material: stool | host: Homo sapiens | place: USA: Saint Louis, MO | collected 2011-05-05
CAGCGGTGGGCAGAAAGCCGGGGAGTTCTATACCCCGCCGGAAGTTTCGGACCTGATTGCAGAACTGCTCGATCCGCAACCGGGTGATACCATCTGCGATCCAGCCTGTGGTTCCGGTTCATTATTGATGAAGTGTGGGCGTAAAATTGTCTCCGGGCATGATAGTCGTAACTATGCATTGTTCGGTCAGGAAGCGATCGGTTCTACGTGGTCGCTGGCGAAAATGAATATGTTCCTGCACGGGGAAGACAACCATAAAATCGAGTGGGGCGATACCATTCGCAACCCGAAGCTGCTCGATAAAAATGGCGACCTGATGCTGTTTGATATCGTGACCGCTAACCCACCGTTCAGCCTCGATAAGTGGGGCCATGACGAGGCCGAGAACGATAAGTTTGGCCGTTTTCGTCGCGGTGTACCGCCGAAGACTAAAGGAGATTACGCTTTTATCTCGCATATGATCGAAACCCTGAAACCGGGAACTGGCCGTATGGGCGTGGTGGTGCCACACGGTGTGCTGTTCCGTGGCTCCAGCGAAGGCAAAATTAGGCAGAAACTGATTGATGAAAATCTGCTGGATGCGGTGATTGGTCTACCAGAGAAATTGTTCTACGGTACGGGGATTCCGGCTGCGATTCTGATTTTCAAAAAGCAGAAAGTTGATGACAAGGTGCTGTTTATCGATGCCAGCCGTGAATTCAAGGCAGGTAAAAACCAGAACCAGCTTAGCGAAGAAAACATTAAGAAAATCGTCAAGACCTACCGTGATGGCGATAACGTCGAGAAATACGCCTATCTCGCCAGCCTGAAGGAGATTCAGGACAACGACTATAACCTCAATATCCCTCGTTATGTTGATACCTTTGAGGAAGAGGAAGAGATCGATTTGCTGGACGTTCGCGCTGAGCGGGAGGAATTGAAAACGGAACTGGCGAAGCTGGAAACAGAGATGGCAGGTTATCTGAAGGAGTTGGGTTATGGTGCCTAAGGGTTGGTCCAGTTCGCAGCTCGGTGAGATCATGTCATTCAAAAATGGACTGAATTTTACAAAAACAGATAATGGCGATTCTGTAAAAATCGTTGGTGTCGGTGACTTTAAAGACTTATCCGAGCTGAGTTCTACAGAGCATTTAGAATTGATTAGCGTGGCTGGTCGTATAAGAGATGAAGAACTTTTAAATAATGGCGATCTTCTCTTTGTAAGATCAAACGGTAATAAAGACTTAATTGGCCGTTGCATGTTTTTTCCTGAGGTAAGAGAGAGGCTTTCATTTTCAGGGTTTACAATTCGAGGTCGAGTAATAAATGAGTCGACTCTTCCAGCCTATATGGCGATAGTCGCAAGGTCTTCCCAGTTCCAGATGCAAATATCAAAAGCAAGTGGGGGGACTAATATATCAAATCTAAGTCAGCAAATATTGAATGATATCAATCTACTTTTGCCTCCTCTTATTGAACAAAAAAAAATCGCGGAAATCCTGTCAACCTGGGATAAGGCGATTTCGGTGACGGAAAAGCTTCTCACCAACAGTCAGCAGCAGAAAAAAGCCCTGATGCAGCAATTGCTTACTGGGAAGAAACGCTTGCTGGATGAGAATGGGGTGAGGTTTAGCACGGAGTGGGAGTTTAAAAGAATAAGTGAAATAGCAACGCGAGTTCAACGTAAAAATGATGCTGCCGAACATCCTATTTTAACAATATCATCTTTGTCCGGATTTGTCCGGCAGGATGAGCGTTATAGTCGTTATATGGCGGGAGAAAGTGTGAAAAATTATATCCTGCTTAAAAAAGGTGAGTTTGCATATAACAAAGGAAACTCAAAAACATACGAGTTCGGATGTATTTTTGACCTTGAAGCATATGAAGCAGGACTGGTACCCCATGTCTATGTTTGCTTTAGATTAAAAAATGGGCTCAGTCACCGTTATTTTAAATATTTATTTGAGGCTGATTATCTCAAGCCACAGTTAGGGGCGTTAGTTAATACTGGGGTCCGAAATAATGGTTTATTAAATATCAAACCGACAGAGTTTATGCAAACAAAAGTCCCTGTTCCATGTTTTGAAGAGCAGGAAAGCATCGCTGATATGTTATATAACTCCAGCAGGACGATACGTGTTCTTCAGGATAAACTCGCCTGCCTGAAAGACGAGAAAAAAGCCCTGATGCAACAGCTACTGACTGGCAAACGTCGTGTTAAGGTCGATGAGGCGGTTGCCGTATGAAACTGACGAAAAGCGGTCCACTGACTGACCGGGAAATCGACTGGCTGGAAGAAATATTAATGAAGTATGGAATGGATGATTCTGTACTCTGTTTCTCTGAGCTGGATGGATTGCTGACGGCGATTTTATCAGGTCCAAATATGGTTTCACCCAATATCTGGCTGAGTGCTATTTGGGGAGGAGGCGATTATCATCCGAAATGGTCATCTGAGAGAGAGATGAAGCGTTTTGTCAGTCTGTGTTTTCAGCATATGAACGATATCGCTGGTTGCCTTTATGACGCCCCTGAACTGTTTGAGCCGATTTTCAATGAGCGTGAGGTAAAGGGGGAAAAATATACCATTGTGGAAGAGTGGTGTTTTGGTTATATGAAAGGAAAGTCACTGGATGACTGGTCTGGTCTTCCCGGTGAGTTACGGCCTTCTCTGGAAGTGATCGCTCTTCATGGCGTGGAGAAGAATTTTCCTGTACTTGAGAAAATGACCGGTGAGCAGTTTGAGAAAAGTATTTCCCTTATTCAGCCTGCTGCACTGGCACTTTATCAGTACTGGTTGTCAGTGAGAATGTCAGAGGCATCATCCCGGCCTGTTCCAGTGAAGGGGGCAGAAAACATGCCCGGGCGAAATGACCCGTGTCCGTGTGGCAGCGGTAAAAAATTTAAGAAGTGCTGTCTGCATTGATGAATCTTCATGTGACCAGTAGCGAGTAGCGCCAGAAAGAAAAGGATTAATGATGAACCAGACGTACACGCCAAAATTCCAGGAAGAATACAGCGCCAAAATTCCGGCACTGACGTTACTGACCAGCCTCGGCTGGACGTTTTTATCTCCGAAACAGATTATGGATTACCGGGGCTATAAACAGGATGAGGTGGTGCTGCGTCCGGTTCTGCGTGAAGAGCTGTCGAAGCGTTCCTTTATGGCGGGTGGCAAAACCTGCCAGTTATCGGAAAAAGCACTGGATAACCTGATATCACAGGTCTGTTCTCCGGCGCTCAATGAAGGGCTGCTCAAAGCCAATGAACGGATGTATAACCATCTGCTCTACGGTATCGCCGTCACGGAGTTTGTCGATGGCAAGAAGGTGAACCCCACCATTGCGCTGATCGACTGGGAACATCCGGAAAATAACCAGTTCCATTTTACCGAAGAATTTACGGTATTGCGGTCAGGCGGTGTCGAAACCCGCAGACCGGATATTGTGTGTTTTGTGAATGGTATCCCGCTGGCCGTCATTGAAGCGAAAAGCCCGGCGGGTCACGGCAAGAAAGGGCCAACCATTGACGAAGGGATATCCCAGAGTATCCGCAATCAGCTCAACGACGAAATCCCGCAGCTGTTTGCTTACAGCCAGATATTACTGTCGATTAACGGGCATGACGGGCGCTACGGTACCTGTCATACACCAATGAAATTCTGGGCGGCATGGCGCGAAGAAGATATTACTGATGCGCAGATGTATGCGCTGCGCAACCATCAGTTATCGACTGAACAAATTCATGCGTTGTTTGATCATCGTCCTTCAGCCGATCTCGACTGGTACCAACAGTTAATCGCCGCTGGTGAACTGGCCGTCAGCGGGCAGGATAAGCTGCTCATCAGCCTGCTTTCACCGGAACGTCTGCTGGAGATGACCCGCTTTTTCACCCTGTTTGATAAAAAGACCGGGAAAATTGTCGCCCGCTATCAGCAGGTGTTCGGGATTAAAAGGCTGTTGGAACGCATAAGCACCCGCAGACCGGACGGGGGCAGAGAAGGTGGTGTGATCTGGCATACCACGGGGTCCGGTAAATCGTACACCATGGTGTTCCTCAGTAAGGCGCTGATTCTTCATGACAGCCTGAAGCAGTGTCGCATTGTGGTGGTGACGGACCGCGTGGACCTTGAAGGGCAGCTCAGCGGCACTTTTGTCTCAGGTGGCGAACTGGCAGGGAAGGATGATAAGGCCAAAGCGATGGCGACCTCAGGTCAGAAGCTGGCACAGCAGATTGGCTCTGGTAAAGAACGTATAATCTTTACCCTTATCCAGAAATTTAACTCAGCGACAAAATTGCCTGAATGCATCAACACCAGCCCCAACATCATCGTTCTGATTGATGAAGGACACCGTAGCCAGGGGGGCGAAAACCATGTGCGAATGAAACTGGCACTGCCGAACGCCGCCTTTGTGGCATTCACTGGTACGCCATTGCTAAAAGAAGATAAGACCACCAATAAATTCGGGCCGATTGTCCACGCTTATACCATGCAGCGAGCGGTAGAAGATAAAGCCGTTACACCTTTGCTGTATGAAGAACGTATTCCCGACCTTGAGGTTAACGATCGGGCAATAGATGCCTGGTTTGATCGTATTACCGATGGGTTAAGCGAAGCGCAAAAAGCCGACCTTAAGCGTAAATATGCCCGTAAAGGTGAGGTTTATAGTGCAGATGATCGCATCCGTCTGATCGCTCTCGATATCGCCACGCACTTCTCGAAGAATATTGATGAGGGACTGAAAGGCCAGCTTGCCTGCGACAGCAAGATTTCCGCCATCAAATATAAAAAGTATCTTGATGAAGCCGGGTTGTTTGAGTCAGCTGTAGTTATCAGCCCACCGGATACCCGGGAAGGGAATACCGAGGTGGATGAAAGCAAACTGCCGGAAGTGACAAAATGGTGGAAGGATAACGTCGGCACGCAGGATGAGTCCGCGTATACCCGCAGTATCATCAGCCGTTTCGATACTGATGATAAGCTCAAATTACTGATCGTTGTTGATAAACTGCTCACCGGGTTTGATGAACCGAAAAATACCGTGCTGTATATCGACAAGCCGCTTAAGTCCCACAACCTTATCCAGGCGATTGCCCGGGTAAACCGTCTGCATCCACTGAAAAAGTTTGGCCTGCTGATTGATTATCGCGGCATTCTGGCTGAACTGGACACCACTATCGGTAAATATCAGGATCTCGCCTCCCGAACCCAGGGAGGATACGACATCAAGGATATTGACGGGTTGTACAGCGCCATGAGTTCTGAATATAAACGTCTGCCGCATCTGTATAACCAGCTGTGGGCCATATTTGCCGGTGTCAAAAACAAAAATGATACTGAGCAGTTACGTGCGGTACTGGTGCCTAAAATGGAAGAACGTGACGGAGAGATGGTCGATATCCATCAGAAAACCCGTGATGATTTCTTCGAGGCGTTAACGGCCTTTGCCGGATGCCTGAAAGTGGCACTGCAGTCCGCTACCTTCTTCACCGACAAGAGCTTTACGGAACAAGACCGAAATCTCTATAAAGAAACCGTAAAACAGATGTCCAGCCTGCGCCAGTGGGCGATGCAGGTAAGTGGAGAGCAGGTCAATTATGACGACTACGCTGAGCAGGTGAAAAAACTGCTGGATAAGCATGTCACCGGCGTTGAGGTTCGTGAACCGGATGGCGTGTATGAAGTCGGTAAAATGGGCAAGAGCGAAAAGCCCGAAGAGTGGGACAACAATAAAACCCGCAATGAAACCGACATCATTAAAACCCGTGTGACAAAGATGATTGAGCAGGAGCTGCGTGATGACCCGTATGCTCAGGAGGCCTTTTCCAGACTCCTGCGTATGGCAATCGAAGAGGCTGAAAAACTGTTCGACCATCCACTGAAGCAGTACCTCTTATTCCGTGAGTTTGAAGAGCAGGTTGAAGCCCGTAAGCTCAGTGATATCCCGGATGCACTAGCGGTAAACAAACATGCTCAGGCATATTACGGCGTATTTAAAAAAGAGCTGCCTGAGGTTTTTGCGGTCAACGACGTTCAGGTGCAGGAGAAGTGGACGAAGCTGGCTTTTGAAGTGGACAATATCATCGTCAAAGCAGTGGCAGAAAACTCCCTGAACCCTCAGGATATCGAGAAAGCAGTCAAGACAAATCTCTTACCGCTGCTATTTACGGCCTGCCGGGAAATAGGGGCCGGAATGAACCAGGTAAACCGTATTGTGGAAACTATCATCCAGATACTGCGCGTTGGTTTGATGAAATCATGAGTGAAAAAGAGTCGCCAGCAATGAAAGTTATACGCATTGTCTATGGTGATGAGGTCATCGTCGTACAGTGTGTTCCGCGTCAGGTCGTTAAGGGCAGGGTGCTCATCAAGGTGCATCCGGACTGCCGTGTTGTTGCCTCTGTACCACCAGAAACACCTGAGTACGAGGTGTTGTCTGCGCTGAAAAAAAGAAGTCGCTGGATATACCAGCAACTGCGTGATTTCAGGGAGCAACAGACACACATTGTTCCGCGTCAGTATGTCAGCGGAGAAAGCCATTATTATCTCGGTAAGCAATATCAGTTGAAAGTGACAGAAGACGCTACTGTGCCGCAACGAGTGAAAATGTTGCGTGGGCGTCTGGAAGTGACTGTCAGACACAAATCGGCAGAAAAGATTAAAGCCTTGCTGGCTGAATGGTATCGGGAACGTGCCAGAGATGTTTTTCAGCGCAGGCTTGATTTACTGATTCCGCAGACCCTTTGGGTCAGTGAGCGTCCTCCGATACGTCTGCGGGCGATGCAAACGCAATGGGGCAACTGTTCAGCAAAAGGCTGTCTGACCCTGAATCCATGGCTGGTTAAGGCATCCTCAGAATGTATCGATTATGTTTTGCTACATGAGTTATGCCATGTGGCTGAGCACAACCACAGCGAGGAGTTTTACCGTCTGATGGGGCAGGTTATGCCGGGCTGGGAAAAGGTTAAGAAGCGACTGGATGGTATGGCTGGGATGTTGTTGACGGATATGTGATTTTGGGGCTGATTTTCATTTAGAAACTAACCGGGGAAGTTATGTATTCGCTATCGAAGTATGTTTTTTATACCACTCTGATTCTTTATGTCCTGACATTACTAACTGTCAGCTATGTTGGTGTCTATTTAACTTATGTGGCTATTCCGGTGATTGTTGTTTCTGGATTATTAATGAAACTTCTCGGTAAAAGAAAGAGTAAATCAGGAGAAGTATCAAATGTTGTAGCCAGGGTGCTCAATGATACAAATGTCGGGCTGGAACGTTTTAATGAAGGCATGCACTGGTTCAATGAGAAAAACAGAATCATAAATGAAAAAACAAAACCTCTTAACGAACAAATTCATGCAATAAGAATGAAAATGATTGAGCCGGAGGTAAAGTTAAAATATGAAAGTGACCCTAAAAAAAGAAAAACACTTAATGCTTTAATTGAAAGTATGGAAAAAGATATCAGGATTATAGAATCCCAGAAAGATGAAATTAAAATGGCGAGAGAGATAGATATTGCCCGCAAGAGGATTAATGAATAATGTTTGAGTTTTCTGCATGGATATTGATTAACAGTGACAGTTTTCAATAACTAAAATATCAAACAAATGGCATAGTAAACATGATTGTTAAAGGGAGGTTGAATTGCATTCTGAAGCGTTGACTATCGAATTTATTGAACAACTGAAAGGCATCTCGGTTGAGGATGATGTTGAATTCATTTTTTTTGAATTGGGAGGTTCCGGATATCTCGAAAACCCAACAACGGATTTGATGGCTTTGTTTATGGGAGCCCAGAAAATGGTGCCGCCATGGTTGCTAAAAGCATTGTTATGTTGCCTGGATGATTCCCTCGATGTTGATGAAATTGATTTCACCTCTCTGGAATTAATGAGAGAGGCCAGAACAGAGGATGGGAAATATCTTGATATTCTTATCAGACATGATGAATTCATCATAGGTATTGAGCATAAAGTTTTGGCTGATACATATAATCCTTTTCCCAGCTATGTAAGTCTCATTGATAGTTACGGCGGCAACAATCAAAATCTATTTCGCTGTATATTAAAGCCTGACGGTAACAGTGCTAAAGGCGTAGACGGTTGGCAACTGATCAATTATTCACTGCTGCTGGAAACCGCCATTCGACGTCTGGGGTTGGAGATGATGAATCAAGAGTTCAGCAAGTGGACTGTTTTTTATCAGGAGTTTTTAAGTCATCTTAAAAAATTGAGTGAGGTTAGTATGGATAAGGTATCTGATAAAAATGTGGAGTTTGTCACTGAAAATTTCTCAACTTTGATAAAATCGGTTCAACTGCTGGAAATGTACCAAAATGCTATCACCGAGGAAGCTAAATCGGTTGTCTCAGAGGTATTGCCTGATATTCATATTGCAACAGGTATTAATAACTGGAAGGGTTACTATAAAGCAATTCATCTGATGCCGGGATGCTGGGGGCAAGGTAAAACAGGAATTACGTTAGTTTATCGCCCTTCAGAGGATGGTCGAGATGAAGCTGAGTTCTACGTATATGGATGGATACATTCAGATGATTACCCTGAAGTTAATGCACTAAAAGAAGAAATAAGAGTTGCTTTAAGTGCTGGAGATTTCATTCCAACAGCTAGCCCTGAGGACTATGAAGTATCAATTACTGGGAAGGGGAAAGTGCTTGAACTGAGTTTTTGGGGGAATACGAGAAGCAAAAAAGATGCACTGGTTCTTCTTAAGGATATGACTAAGTGGATGGACTCAAAAATAAGAACATAAAGTAATATGACTGAGTGATGACGATCTTTTTTAAATTGTGGATTATTAGGCTGGTAATTGAAGCGCCGAATAGACAGATATTGGAATAAAAGGAGAATATTCAAATGATTTATCAGTGTGATACTTGCAGTAGAACGACTTTTGAGATTAATTGTCCCTGGTGTAGTGGAGTTTCGCCTGTAAAAACGTCTGCATGGGGTTGAGCATCATCGACCGCACAAGCAATAGACATACAACGTATGACACCATTGAATCCATCGTTTTATCCCGAATTTCAGTATCGTTCAAAGGGTGTTCTAAAAGATCTATTTGGGAAAAAGAAAGAGCAAACTCAGCTTAATCAATTGCTTGAAAATGTTCTCGAAAAATACTCCAGTTTAAAAGATCCATATTTTACTAACTTCATTTACACTTCCAGATTCTCACATAATAATAAATCGGAAGCAGATTACTCAACAGATAATGGTACATACTCCGAATTACAACTTTTCCGTGAGGTGTTGGTCAGAAAAGGGTTCAATGAGCTTGAGCAGTTACCTGAGCTATTAGATAAATTACTCCTTACCACGTCATTTAACGCTCTTTATTATGGTTTCGCTAAGGAAGTTAAACGGCATATTAAATCCACACTTACTGAATCCTTGAAGTCATGGATTGAGGAAGCGGGTACCACTTTTAGGGCAGATCTTTCACTGTTTCTATTCTATATATGGAGCAATAAAATAGAGTTCTCATCAGTAGAGTTCAATGAAAAAGCGGAGGCTACGCCTGGTGTTCCTTTAGTTTCATTTGATGAAGTTAAAAAATACTTAGCTGTGTGCGAACATATTTATTTTGATATTCTGGTTGATAGATTAGCTACACGGCTCGAACATTTTAACCCTAACAAATTCGTCACCATGTATTTAGTTGATGCAATGGACGGTTTCCAGTTTGAAGATTTCCTTGTGGAAGTATTCCAGACTATGGGCTATGACGTCAAAGAAACCAAGAGAACGCAAGATCAGGGGGCAGATCTCTTCGTCACTCGATTTGGTAAGGATATGGTTATTCAGGCGAAAAATTATTCTGGTTCTGTAGGTAACTCGGCGGTGCAGCAGGTGATCTCTGCTAAAACATTCTATGGTTGTGATGAGGCGATGGTTGTGACTAATTCCTACTTCACACGCTCTGCGAAAGAGTTAGCTGAATCAGCCTTGGTACGTCTGATCGACAGGGATGAACTGCAAAAGTATCTGGATGATTACAATCAGAAGATAATCGAAGATTTTCAGTCGAACTCATAATGTTTAAACATTGCAGCATTGATGGTAGGTACTGGCAGGTTTTGCGTTGGTAACTTTAATTTACTAAACCGCCTTAAAGGCGGTTTAGTAAAAAAATCGAACATTTAAAATGCTAAGTAATCATAAAGACATAATAATTTTCTGAAATCCGTGTCACACCGTCCGGAGTGTTCTTCAAGATAATTCTTTAATTCTTCTATTGATATATTATCATCCATAACAGAATACATGATTCCACCGATGACTTTCCAGTCAGGTAAGTTATCCGTTATGTCAGTTATTGTTGAGTATTCATTTCCGCATTCTTTAACATAACCCTTTAAGTCAGCGATAATTTTATCAACTTGGCGATTTTTATATTTTTCTTCATTAATGAGATTCTCACAAATTGAACTGAATGCGAAAACCGGGAACCTTTCACGAGTTGATATGACTTGCTTATTCAGTAATGATATAAGTTGTGAGTTTGCTTCATCAACTATTTTGAAATAATTTTGAATCATTTCAGTTTTGGTTTGGAATTCATATTTAACAGTCCGTTCTGAACCAACGGCTAAAACCATATCTTCATTTTTTAGTTCATCGATGTTTTCTGTTATATTTACCTTTATTTCTCCGCCGCTTTTAATAGTATTCCAAACTTTTTGCACTTTCCTGATGTCCATCGCGGAAACTGGAAGGACTAGTTTTGAAAGTGCATCATATATAGCAGTATAGTTATCTGTTTTGATTTTATTGATGCGGATAGTTGCCATGCTCTCAATATCAATATCAATATCATGCTCGGTTATTTCTGTCGTATGATCACCAGGTGCATATTCAACTAGCAGGAAGTTATCGCGAATCTTCTTTGCTAGTTCAGTGTTGACATTTACATATGAAAAAATAGTTTTTAACAGGGACTTAATGTTTGAATCACTTATGCTATAGCCAATAAATATAATAGGGTTGTGTATGAAAATAGAAAGGAGTTGGGCCCTGATTAATTCGTATTTATTATTGAAGTTATTATAGTCGTCTCTTGTTATAATTATGTTGTCTGAGTCGGTTACACAACCATGTATTTTGTAAACTGAGCCATAGGGGTTGCTAAGAAGAATATCATTCCCTATTAACGGGTTGAACTCAAAAACTTTTTCACATAAACGATCGTAATTCGTGGTTATGACGGAACCAATGTTTTTACGTGCTCTAATTAGAGCGTCAATTTCATTGCTTTTTTCGGGTCTTATCAATAAGCCGTTAAGTATTTCTGTTATATAAATTTTAAAACGGCTCAGTTTCTTGCCTTCTTTCATGTTTTTATAAAAAATATCGTTAATGGCTTCGAATTTGCCATTCCGATCAGTTGCAAGACATTTGTTGAATTCTATCTCAAGCCTTGTTGCCAAAAGGTCATAACTATATTCACCATCCTCCATTGATTCTGCTTTAAGGTCATAGTAAAACTCCTCATTACCCGTGAGTTCATTGGATATAAACTCAAGTAATTCATTCCAGCCAAAAGAGTTTTGAAGATACCTAAGACTAAAACCGGTGCCGATGAAAAGCACTGGATGATTTTTATAATGACCTACAAAATCTTGGATTTCCATACCAATTCGGCTTTGTTGAATAAATCAGATTTCGGGTAAGTCTCCCCCGTAGCGGGTTGTGTT
>OKQC01000215.1_pt1 | contig 11152 bp, 9 predicted proteins | sample 1611761 | NCBI WGS metagenome assembly OKQC01 (sample SAMN04436767, study PRJEB24849) | human gut metagenome | biome: human gut; feature: NICU; material: stool | host: Homo sapiens | place: USA: Saint Louis, MO | collected 2011-05-05
CGGCGGCGCAATTCGGCACGCAGCGCCATCAATACATAAAAAATCACGCCCACGCCCGCCAGACTTTTACTTGGGAAGCCGCAGCCTTTTTGGTTCGGATTGACGATGATGCAGGCGGGTACGGTTTCAGCGGGCAGGTGGTGGTCGGTTACGATCACGTCCAAACCCAATTCCTGCGCCCGCGCCACGCCTGCGATGCTGGCGATGCCGTTATCGCCCGTAATCAGCAAATCCACGCCTTGCGCGGCGGCGATTTCGGCAAGTTCGGGCGTTAAGCCATAGCCGTGTTCGAAGCGGTTGGGTACGAGGAAATCCACCGCCGCGCCCATCGCTGCCAAGCCGCTCATGCCGACGGAACAAGCGGTCGCGCCGTCGGCATCGTAGTCGGCGACAATCAGGATTTTTTCTTTGCGCTGGATGGCATCCGCCAAACGGCGGGCGGCGGCTTCGCAATGCGTCAGCGATTGATAAGGCAGAAGGCCGGCGAGTTTGTCGTCCAATTCGGCGGGACTCTGCAATGGATAAATACTGATACTATTAGTTTTTTAAATTTGCCCATGTATTAGAATATCTAATTGTTATAAAAATTCATACTACAGTATACTTAAGCTGATAAGTTATTTGTTATTAGGAGGGTTCTATGAGGGAAACTAAAAAAACATTAATGTTAGCAGTATGTTTGAGCTGTGGTATGGTGGCAACAGGCTTAGCGGCGGATGATAGTACGCCGGTCAATCCAAGTGCAAGCGCACCGGCAATGACATTTATGGATTCAAAACGTTCAATTTTTATTGGTAAAGATCAAGGGTATACGAATAAAGGGTGGACCTCAAATATATTAGCAATAGGGTATGGTGGCTATGGATCTCAGGACAAACTCGCAGCGGATACGGTTATCCTAGGCAATGCGAGTGGTGGTAATGCACGTGGCGCAACTGTTGTGGGTCAACGTGCTGGTACAACAGGGGAAAACTCAACCATAATTGGCTCTAATGCCTCTGCTTCTATGTATAGTACAAAAACTACAGGTGCGGTTGCTGTGGGCAGCTATAGTAAAGCTTATGCTACAGAAAGTCAAGCATTGGGGTACTTCTCCGAAGTAGATGCTAAAAATGATCGAGGTGTAGCTCTGGGGGCACGCTCTAAATCAACTGTACAGGCTGGAGAGAAAGGCTATCTCATTAAAGATAGCGATGGGAATGCTGCTGCTTGGGTTTCTAAAATGGGTGCCGTTGCAGTAGGTTCTAAAGATTACGGTAATCGCCAAATTACAAATGTTGCAGCTGGTACGCGTGATGATGATGCGGTCAATGTAGCGCAACTTAAACGTGTTCGTGAAGATGCAACTTATACAGGCGGTGTAGGGACTACGGTTACCGATGATCATGCTGTTAATGTCAATGTAGGAGAGGGATTACACGTAGAGGACAATGCACTAGTAGCAGATGTGAAAACAAGAGATATTGATGCCATCAAGCAATCTATTTCCTCTAGTTCCGGTGCAATTCAGCATATCGATACAGATATCAAACGCATTGATTCTAATATCAACCGATTAGATACGAATATTAATCGAGTAGGTGCCATGAGTGCTGCCTTAGCAGGGCTTCATCCTGTTATATCCGATGATGGTACAAAATGGAATGTCGCTATTGCTGGGGGCGCTTATAAAGGGGAAAAAGCAATGGCTTTAGGTGCCTTCTTTACACCGAATAAGACTGCGCAATTTTCTGTAGGTTCTACGGTAGGCCAAAATAGTACGATGTTTAATGTAGGGGCTTCCTTCAAAGTGGGACCAGCAGGAGAAAAGGTAAATTCACCAGATAATGGTGCTATTCGTGCATTAACTCAAGAAGTAGAAAGCTTGAAAGCACAACACGAAGCAGATGCTGATCGTATTGCAGTCTTGGAAGCAAAAGTTAATGCATTGGCAAAATAAAAATACTTATAAGATGGCAAGAGAGGGTGCTAATCTGAAGGTTCTACGGAAATCAAGATATTCGTTACAATGGTAATATCTACGATTTAGGATAGAAATATATAATTTTATTATATAGTGTATATTATGAAATAACTTATCTATGTAGTGTAAGGTAGGGATATATCTGAGTTAAGATATATCCCTATTTTTTACATTAAATTATATAAATTTTAAATACCCACTATTGACATAGGTTTTTAAATAATATAATATAGGTTTATATTCATATTGAGTTAGTAGGAATAGTTGAGGGATATCACAAAAGCTTTCACCATAAAAAGTGGAATAAAGCTAATGGGGATGACCTTTATAAGGAGTATAGAATGAGTGAACACGTAGATGTAAGTAAAATCAAGGATCCTACCATTGCGGCGGCTCGAAAAGAAGTTGAGTTTCAACGCGCTATGAATCCTTGTCCTATCGATTTTTCTGAGTTTCAATCTAGTAACCCTCGTTCTCAAGGGGAGCAGAAGGAGTATGAAGGTAAAGATGCATCGAATTTTAACCGTCGTCAAAAATATTCTGATAGTGAAGAGCCTCAATTCACAACACCTTTTGGCAGTGAACCAGGGTTTCTACCTGTAGAAAAGGACCGTTACCGCCTTGTATGGTCTAAGCATTGCCCTTGGGCTCACCGTATTGCTATTGCCATCGATTTGCTCGGACTAGATAAAGTGATTTCAAAAGGTACGGTTGATCCATTGCGTCCTGCAGGTGTAATTGCAGACTGGTTCTTTACCCTTGATAAGGATGAGAAGGACCCTGTATTGGGCATTCACTCCTTAGGTGAAGCGTACCGCAAAGGCGACCCTAACTACGATGCACGCTCCACAGTACCGGCTATCGTAGATGTTACAACAGGTGCGGTAGTAAACAATGACTACCATGCGTTGACAACTGAGTTGGCATTGGGTTTTAAAGATTTCATCTCCCCTGATGCGCCAGATATTTACCCAGAAGAATTGCGTGCTGACATCGATGCATTGAATGTTATCATCTACGCTGACTTCAACTTGGCTGTAAACTTGGCAGCTCTTGTAACAAACCAAAAAGATTACGAATATTACTATGATCGTATCTTTGCTCGCTTAGATTGGCTCGAAGAACGCCTTAGCAAGCAACGTTACTTGATGGGGGATACCATTACAGACCCTGATATCCGTATTTTCCCAACATTAGCGCGCTTTGATCTCGTGTTCTACCAAAAATATTTGGTGAATAAAAAACGCCTCGTAGACTATCCAAATCTTTGGAACTATGCGAAGGATTTGTACTCTAATCCAGCATTCGGTGGCACAACAGACTTCGACTCCATGCGTAAACGCTTCTACTATGTAGACCATACGCCATTTGAAGACCTACCACGCCTCGTTCCAAAAGGTCCAGACGACTCCATTTGGTTAGAACCAAATGACCGGGCTGAAAAATTTGGTAAATAAAATAAACAGTAAATTCATATGTTGGATGAGCTGTATTTAGTAAATCTTTTACTATGAAATCTGATATATTACTGACGAATCGATCAATATATTTAATTATAGATAACTGAAAGGAAGGCTCCATGGATTCCGTAACACAGACGATTGTGAACTACATAGAACAAACGGATGTGACGAACCGTGAGGACCTCCTGTCAGTGGCTCGCATTGCTTTTCTAGATTATTTGGCATCTCTAGCGCCGGCTGAGACGGAACAGGCCGTTCAAAATTTGGCTCGGTTCATCGGGACTAATGGAGAAAACGTATCTAAAGCCGATAAAGCTTTGTATTATGGTTTTGCTTCGCATTATCTTGATTTTGATGATGCCCAGGCAAATTTGGCAGGTCATTTCAGTACTGTTTTATATTCTGCTTTATTGGCAGTGCTGGATCCCACCGATACGTGGCACGAATTCTTTCGGGCCTATATCATTGGTGCCGAGCTAGAGGGGATTGTTGGTTCCCTCATCAATCCTGCCCATCGGACCCAAGGATGGCATTCTACGGGGACCGTTGGTGTTATTGGGGCGGCGGCCGCTATAGGCGCTTTGCGAGGCCTTCATGGTGAAAGCTTAGCTCAGCTCCTGTCTTTGGCTGCTACTCAATCGGCGGGCATGTTCTTTCAAAGTGGTACAGATGGTAAGCCGCTCCATGCGGGGCTGGCAGCACGCAATGGCGTATGGGCTTACGAACTGTTACAACATACATCACTTCGAACAAGTATAAAACCTTTTGACCCCAAACGGGGTTGGTTTAAAACTATCGGTAATATTACCGTTACATCAAATGACATCGCTAGCCGTTGGCTAGCACCAGGACAACTCATTGATCCTGGTTTGTGGATGAAAGTCCACCCGTATTGCTCGGCAGCCATTTGTGGCGCTGAAGCAGCAGAAATCGTGGTACATAGACTATATACATCTTCTTCGTATGTGTCTAAACACAACTACCTTTCACCAGATACAGAGAAACAAGATCAATGTAGATTATGTACTACCCCCGATTTCTCCTTTTGGGATGAGATAAATCGAGTGACTGTTCACTTCCCACCTGGTGCTGATGCGGCATTGCGTTATACATCGCCAACAACAGGTCGAGAAGGGAAGTTTTCCATAGAGTACATCGTGTACCAAGTTCTTGCGTATGGGGCGGTACAGGATGAGTTGTTCAAGATAGATGCCATAGACACAGATGTACGAGACTGTATGTCGCGTATAGAGCGTGTTTATGATTTACCAAAGGTATCCCAAACGGAGCGGATTACGAAAGTAACCGTTACCTTGAAAAACGGAGATACTTTCACAGAAACGGTGAACAATCCGAAAGGATCACCGAATAATCCTCTCACTATGGAGGATATACGCATAAAATTAGGCCTTACCTTGAAGGCTGATCAAATAGATAGAATCATTGAAGCTTTTACCCATACAGATGAGGTTGAGCCATTCCTGCAAACATTGCGAAAAGAAGGAGTTTTACATGTTTAATACAAAGAAATTGACGAAATTATTTGCTATTGGCGCTTTGGCACTAGGTGTGCTTGTGGTGGCTGGTTGCGGTGACGATACATCTAAGGATGCAAAGGTAAATCCTGATGCTAAAGTAATTAACGTAGCTACACGCGGTACAGTTCGCCCCTATTCCTATACAGATGATAATGGCAACCTTACTGGTTTTGACGTAGAATTGTTGAAAGAAATTGAGCGTCGTAATCCAGACCTTCACTTCAACTTCAAGCCAATGGCCGTTGATGCTGCCTTTGTAGCAATGGATGCAGGCCAAGTGGACATGATTGCAAACCAAATGCGTCGCAACCCGACACGTGAAGCAAAATACTACTACACAAATGAGGTTAACAACTACTCTACACGTAAATTAGTAGTTAAAAACGATTGCAACGACATCTCTAAATTGGATGATTTGAAAGGCAAGAAAATCGCCGTTACTACATCCTCTGAGTTCAACGAGTTAGTAAAACAATTCAACGAAACAGCAAATCCTCAAATCGAAGTTATCTATACAGATAAAGCAGGTGCAGAAACATTAAACCTCGTTGCTACAGGCCGTGCTGATGCAGCAGGTGAGTATGAATACGTAATTAACTCTGCTATTAAAGACCGTGGCTTGCCACTCAAAGCTGTAGGTGATGTATTGGCCGTAGTACCAACTTATTTCTTGTCTAAACGTACAGATGACATGAAACAAGTAAACGAAAAAATTGATAAAACTATGAAAGAAATGCGTGCTGATGGTACGTTGAAAAAACTTTCTGAACAATATCTTGGTGGGGATTACACATTCGATCCAACACAAAAATAACGGATAGGCCGCCTTGGCGGCCTTATTCTATTATGTCTAGAAGCGAGGTGCTACTGTGGGCAAGTATTTTGATGTGTCCTACATGATCCAAGCGTTTCCACAGCTCTTGAATTATGTGCATGTAACGGTGCTCATCACCGTTATTTCTGCCATCTTAGGTGTTATTTTGGGCTCTATCATAGCCATCATTCGCCTCAAGAAGGTACCAGTATTAAACCAATTATTTATTGTATTTATCTCCTTTATGCGGGGTACGCCGTTCTTGGTACAGCTCTTCCTCATTTACTTTGGGGTGCCAGAAATCATGTCTCACATGGGTCTTAACATGAAAAATGTACCAGGCCTCGTATTTGTGTATGCCGTGTTTACTTTGCATATTGCGGCCTATAGTGCTGAAATTATGCGCTCCAGTATTGATGCGGTGGCTCCTGGTGAGAAGGAAGCTGCTAAAAGTCTTGGTATGACCGAGTTCCAAAGCTATGTGCGCATCATCTTGCCGCAGGCTTTCACCATGAGCATTCCACCGTTGACGAACCTCGTTATCGGCATGTTGAAAGGAACGGCGCTCATCTTTAACGTCGGCGTTGTGGATATGATGCGTAAGGCGGATCTTATGGGCGGCAATAGTCAGCGCTATCTTGAGTTATTCGTCGATGCGGCCATCATTTATGGCATTCTAATTATCATCGTGTCCCTCTTGGGCCGATTGCTTGAAAAACGTTTTACCGTTGCGGGCAAGGAAACGCAACGCATTTTGATCAGTGAGGAGTAGGGGCGTATGGGACATATAATTGATTCAACCTATATTTATGGCACCTTCTTTGCTGTCATTCCTTATGTGAAAGTCACCCTCATGATTACCTTCCTCAGCGTTGGTTTGGGTACAATCCTAGGATTATTAAGTTGCGTGCTACAACAAAATAAAGTACCTGTGCTCAGTCAGCTCAGCTATTTGTACGTATTATTGTGCCGTAGTATTCCGAACATGGTTCTCTTATACCTCGTGTACTATGGTTTACCAATTCTCTTCCTCGCATTAGAGGATCAAACAGGGGTGCATGTGCCCTTTGAAAAGGTGCCAGCTACCTTTGTAGCCGTTGTAGGTTTAACACTACACACAGGGGCTTATTTGAGTGAAATCTTCCGGGCTGCCTTACAATCGGTACCGAAAGGGCAAATGGAAGCGGCTCAGGCCATCGGTATGACATGGTTCCAAGCGTTCCGTCGCATCGTATTGCCACAAGCAACAGTCTTTGCGTTGCCATTATTTACAAATCAATTTCTTAACACCATGAAGAGTACTAGTATTGTATTCGTCATCACTGTTATTGAACTATTTGGCGCTGCAAAGTTATATACAGAGGAAAATTCACAGTATTTTGAGGCCTACATCGTGGTGGCCGGTCTATTCTGGGTGATGGGGATTGTATTTGAATTTATCTTCCATCGTTTAGAAATCTATGCAAGCAAGTATAAACGAGGTAATGCATTATGATAGATATTAAACAAGTTCACAAATCCTTCGGGAACCGTGAAATTTTAAAGGGCATCGACCTACATGTGCCAACGGGATCTGTAACGGTTATCCTTGGACCATCCGGCAGCGGTAAGACGACGTTCCTTAGAACATTGAACTTCCTTGAAAAAGCCGATGCAGGGACGATGCAGTTAAATGATATTTCTGTAGACTTACATAAAGCATCTAACAAGGAAATCTTAAACGTACGCCGTAATACATCCATGGTGTTCCAGTCTTATAATTTGTTCTCTAATAAGACAGTAATTGAAAATATCATGGAAGGCCTTGTAACAGTTAAAAAGATGAAAAAATCTCAAGCCCGTGAAATCGCTCAACGCTTCCTCAAGGAAGTTGGCATGGAAGGCTATGATGATTACTATCCGGTACAACTTTCCGGTGGTCAACAACAACGTATCGGTATCGCTCGTGCCCTTGCGATGGACCCAGAGGTTATTCTCTTTGACGAACCTACCTCAGCCCTCGACCCAGAACTCGTAGGCGAAGTATTATCTGTTATTCGTAAGATTGCAAAAGAGTTAGAGGTTACGATGATCATCGTAACTCATGAAATTGGATTTGCCAAAGAAGTAGCGGATCAAGTAGTCTTTATGGAAGGCGGCGTTATTGTAGAACAAGGGGATCCTAAGGTTGTCCTTGAACATCCAAAAGAAGAACGAACACGCAAATTCTTGAGCCGTTACCTTACACTTGATAGTGAACAACCTCTAGATAGCGCAGCGTTATAAGGCTCTACTAGTTCTGTTTTTAAAATACTAGTATTATATTAAAAATGTGATACTGTATTGATATAGCTAATTCTAATGTGCAATCTAATGACGCAGTTAGTTTATGATTAGAGCATTTTGAACGAGGTAAATAGATGAAAGAATTTAGACAATTAACCGTAGATGATGCGGCTGAATATCACGAGGTGTTGATTGCGGGATATGCGGAGAATAAGAACTATCCTATATCCTTTGATGCTATCAACTTTAGCCCAGAAGAGTCTCGTGCATGGATTTTAAAATATCCTGTATATGGTCTCTACGTAGATGGCTCCTTAGTATGCTCTATTTCATTCCGCATGCCTTGGATTCCAAAGGCTACACCAGACATATATCCGCATATAGCTCACTTTGTGACGGCCCCTGAACATAAGGGGAAAGGCTATGCTCGTGAAGTCCTCGCCGAAGCAGAAGACCTATTGCGCAACGTATATAAAACACCGGCCGTAACACTGGGCACTGCCGCAGAACACCCATGGCTTGCTAAAATGTACGAAGGCTTTGGCTTTAAAGAATATAAACGAACACAACTACCTGGGAAGGTACATACGACGATATTCTTTAAGAAAACATTGTAAAGATAAGAAAATTAGTATTAATTTAATATTCTAACTAAAAGAGTCGCATCTAATTGGTGCGGCTCTTTGTTATTCTATAAGATGTTACTACTACAGTATTAATTTCAAGAGTACTTTGGACTTTTTCATATATGGTTATCATGTTCTCTAATTTTGATATAGGTTAATATCTATAAGTCAGACTGCCTAGTGGATAGATACTAAAAAAATGAATATTTATTTGCTATAATAATGCTATATTAATGGATAAAAAGGAGATACATATATATGGGTTTCCCTAAAGAAATAAAAAGAATCAGACAACGTTCATTTTTAACACAGCAGGAATTTGCCAATGTAATAGGTGTGGCTTTTTCTACTGTAAATCGTTGGGAATCTGGACGTGCAAAGCCAAACCTAAAAGCAATGAAAAGTATTAATATATTTTGCTTAGATAATAACATCCCATATGACGTACTAGAAGAGTCTTGGCTCGACTATCAAATAGAAAAATAAAGGAGCACTATTGTTATGACAGATAAAGAATTAAAACAGTTAAAAGATACGCTATGGCACTCTGCTGATGTGCTTCGAGCTAGTGCTCATTTAGCTGCGAATAAATATGGTCAGCCTATTCTTGGGCTTATCTTCCTTAGATATGCAGATATTTTATATAAACAACATAAGGATGAAATTGAAGCTGAATATAATCGACTTAAAGGTAGTCGTATGGAAAAATCCATGAAGGAAATTTCTTTAGAAAAGTGCGGTTTCTATCTTCCAGAATGTGCTTATTACGACTTTATCAATGATGCACCGGATGATGCAAACAAAGCTATCATCGTAAAGGAAGCTATGGAAGCTATTGAAGATGAAAACCCTAGAATGGAAGGAGTTCTTCCTAAAGAAGTATATGCTCAGCTGGTTCCGGAAGAGGAACCAGAGCTTCTTTCTAACATTGTACGTATTTTCAAGGATATTCCTGAAAACAGCACTGTTGACATCTTTGGTGAAATTTATGAATATTTCTTAGGGAACTTTGCACTTGCAGAAGGTAAGTATGGAGGAACATTCTACACACCTGCAACTGTTGTAAGATATATGGTTGAAGTATTAAATCCTCAGCCAGGTGAAAAGAAGTTCTTGGATCCAGCATGTGGTTCTGGCGGCATGTTCGTTCAGGCCGCCAGATACATGCATAATCACAATGCCAGCGAGAGTGAACAAATGAAATTTCGTTGCTATGGTGTTGAAAAGGAACCTGATACAGTAAAACTGGCAAAGATGAATCTTCTTCTTAATAATATTCGTGGTGACATTACACAAGCTAACTCATTCTATTCAGATCCGTATAATGCATTTGGGCAGTTTGACTATGTAATGGCAAATCCTCCCTTTAATGTTGATGAAGTTGTGTTTGAAAAGGTTTCTGATGATGCCCGATTCAATACATATGGTGTACCAAGAAATAAGACCAAATCAACAAAGAAAAAATCTGATAAGAAAGAAACTGTGCCTAACGCAAACTATTTGTGGATTGGCTACTTTGCTACTGCCTTAAATGAGAATGGTAAGGCAGCACTTGTGATGGCTAATTCTGCATCTGATGCATCTGGTTCAGAATATGAAATCAGAAAGAAAATGATTGAAGAAGGTATCATCTCACAGATGGTGACACTTCCTTCTAAAATGTTCTCATCAGTTACCCTTCCTGCGACTCTTTGGTTTTTTGATAAGCAGAAGCCAAATAGTGATAAGAAAAATGAAATCTTATTTATTGATGCAAGAAATGTTTTCACACAGGTAGACAAAGCACACAGAAAGTTCTCTGATGAGCAGATTAAGAACCTTGGAGTTATCACAAAACTATATCACGGCGATACACAGGCTCTTGTTGAATTGCTTGATGAATACAAAATAGAACTTGCTAATGCTCCGGAAACATCTGATGACAAGGAAGTTCTTACAAAAGCATATTGGCAGTCACAGATTGACTGGTTAACTGAAAGATTCCCTGACGGTGTATATGCTGATGTTATCGGTCTTTGTAAGGCAGCACCTATGGATGGTGAAGATGGAATCATTGATCAGGATTACTCACTTAATGTAGGCCGCTATGTTGGGGTGGTAATTGAAGATGATGGGTTAACACAGGAAGAATTTAAGAGAGAAATATATTCACTTAATTCTGAGTTTGCATCTCTAAGTGCCGAGGCAAGAGAACTTGAAAAACTCATTGCAAATAATCTGAAAGAATTGTTGGGTGAGTGATATGGGGAAGATAAAAGATTATTTTGAATTAAACCCACCTAAAAATACAAATAATTATACTGATTATATTAATTATATTGATACATCATCAGTAACTAAAGGTATTTTGTACGATATTACGTATCTGGATGGTAACTTTCCTTCAAGAGCGAATCGTTGTGTAAAGTATGATGACATACTATATTCCTCCGTAAGACCAAATTTAAGACATTATTATCATTACAAATCAAACTATGAAAATG
>OKQC01000222.1_pt1 | contig 10628 bp, 9 predicted proteins | sample 1611761 | NCBI WGS metagenome assembly OKQC01 (sample SAMN04436767, study PRJEB24849) | human gut metagenome | biome: human gut; feature: NICU; material: stool | host: Homo sapiens | place: USA: Saint Louis, MO | collected 2011-05-05
GGATGGGTGCGAATGCCGCCTGGACGCATCCGGTGGCGGTTCAGCGGCGGGTTCAGGCGAAACGGCTTAATCCGGCGCTGCGCGTGGTGGTCATCGATCCGCGCCGCAGCGCCAGCTGCGATCTGGCCGACCTGCATCTGCCGCTTACGCCCGGCAGCGACGGCGCGCTGTGTAACGGTCTGCTGCGCTGGCTGGAGGTGCACGGCGGCGGCGACAAATCCATGTTGCCGCATCTTGCCCAGGTGGAGGAGACGCTGGCCGCCGCCGCGCCCTGGACGCCGGAGCGGGTGGCCGCCGCCTGTCAGCTGCCGCTGGCGCAGGTCGAGCAGTTTTACCGTCTCTTCGCTGACAGCGAACGGACGCTGACGCTCTGGTGCATGGGCATCAATCAATCCGCCAGCGGCAGCGACAAGTGCAACGCCATTCTTAACGCGCATCTCTACAGTGGCAAAATCGGTAAGCCGGGCTGCGGGCCCTTTTCACTGACCGGCCAGCCCAACGCCATGGGCGGACGCGAGGTGGGCGGCCTGGCGAACCAGCTGGCGGCGCATATGGATTTCACCCCGGAAAATGTCGATCGTCTGCGGCGTTTCTGGCGCAGCGATCGCGTGGCGACCGCGCCGGGGCTGAAGGCGGTCGATCTGTTTCAGGCCATCGGCCGCGGCGAGGTGAAGGCGGTCTGGATCATGGGCACCAATCCGGCGGTGTCGCTGCCCGACGGTCACGCCGTGGCGCAGGCGCTGCGGCGCTGCGAGCTGGTGATTGTCTCCGACGTGATGCGCAGCACCGATACCGGCGAATTTGCCGATATCCTGCTGCCGGCGCAGGCGTGGGGCGAGAAGAACGGCACCGTCACTAACTCGGAGCGGTGCCTCTCGCGCCAGCGCAGCTTCCTGCCGCCGCAGGGCGAGGCGCGGCCCGACTGGTGGATGCTGGCGCAGGTGGCGCAGCGGCTTGGCTACGGCGACGCCTTCGCCTGGCGTCATCCGGCAGCGATTTTCCGTGAACATGCCGCGCTTTCCGGTTTTGAAAATCACGGCAGGCGCGCCTTCGATATCAGCGGGCTGGCGCAGTTGAGCGATGAACAGTGGGATCGGCTGACGCCGGTCCAGTGGCCGGTGAACGCCGATTACCCGACCGGCTGCGCTCGTCTGTTCAGCGCGCGCCGCTTTTATCATCCCGACGGCAAGGCGCGTCTGCTGCCGATGACTCCCGTCGGGCCGCGTCAGGCTGTAAGCGAGAGATGGCCGCTGACGATGAATACCGGCCGCATTCGCGATCAGTGGCACACCATGACGCGCACCGGACTGGTGCCGCGCCTGATGCAGCACGACGCCGAACCGTTTGTTGCGCTGCATCCCGACGACGCGGCGCGCTACGGCATTCAGGCCGATGCGCTGGCGCGTATCCAGTCGCGTCACGGCTGGATGCTGGCGCGGGCCATTCTGACGGAGGATCAGACGTCCGGCTCGCTGTTCGTGCCGATGCACTGGAACCAGCGCTACTGCGCGGAGGGCAACGTGGGGCGCCTGGTAGCGCCGTGGCGCTGCGCCATTTCCGGCCAGCCGGAAAGCAAGCAGACGCCGGTGCGCATCCATCCCTGGCGCGGCGGCTGGCAGGGAATATTATTTGTTAGTGACAACGTCACGCTGCCGCCTGTGCAGTGGTGGTGCCGTATTCCGATGCCGGAGGGGGTCACGCGCTTTAGCCTGGCGAACGATGGGGACCCGCGCCGCTGGCTTCAGGCGCTGCTGCGCCCTGACTGGATTGTGCAGCAGGCGGAGGACGGCCAGGCGTTTCACCATCTGATCGCCTGGCGCGAAGGTAAGGTGATGCTGGCGTTTTACAGCGCCGCACGGCGACCTCAGACCGACGATGCGCTCATCGCCGCCGCCTTTCTGAGCTTGTAGTACCTAAGAAACAAGTATGTTGTGGACAAATGTTCACTAACTCCGGTTACAATGACGCGGCTATGGATGCAATTAAGAATACAATCGAATGCTTTGAGAACGCTGAATATGTAGTCAGCATGTCCGGTTCTTGCGCTTTTGCAATCCGTGATGAATATCATCATTTCTTAAAAGATCAACCAGAGTGGTTGGCGCGCGCAGAAAAATTGAGTGGTAAAATTTACGAATTCACTCAATTTATTACTGACGTATTAGGTGTTGAAGATGTAGGGGCTCGTTTCAACGAATCCGTTACATACCATACATCTTGCCACGTAACTCGTTTGATGGGCATTAAAGAGCCTCCTTTCAAACTCCTTAAAAACGTTAAAGATATCAACTTGATTGAATTACCACGTGCAGATCGTTGCTGCGGCTTCGGCGGGACTTTCTCAGTTAAAAACCCTGAAATCAGTGAAGTTATGACACGCGAAAAAGCATTGGAAATTGCTGGCACAGGTGCCAACGTTATCTCCGGTTCTGACCAAGCGTGCTTAATGAATATCGCTGGTATGCTTGATCGTCTTCATAAAGAAGGCGAAATTGATCGCCGTATCAAAGTTATGCATATTGCTGAAATCTTAAACTGCCGTTAAGGAGGAGACGACATGGCACTTATATATGACAATCGCCCCTATAAAACACGTATAAAAGAATGTTTGGCTGACGATTTCAAAGTTGCAGCTATTAAAAAAGCACAAGACGTGTTTTATGATAAACGTAATACAGTAGTTGCGGATGTTCCTGAATGGTTAGATTTCCGCGCTGAAGCGGCTAAAATTCGCGATCACGTACTTAACAACTTGGATTACTATGTAAGTCAATTTGCTGACAACGCTGAAAAAGCTGGTTCTAAAGTCCACTTTGCGTTCGATGACAAAGAAGCTACTCAAATTGCATTAGATATCCTTCGCCAACGCGAAGCAAAAATGATCGTTAAATCCAAAACTATCTTAACTGAAGAAATTGGTTTGAACGAAGTTTTGGAAGAAGCTGGTATTGAAGTTAACGAAACTGACTTGGCTGAATTTATTTTGCAAACTGCAGTAAGTCCTCCATCTCACATCGTAGTACCAGGTCTTCACTTTGAACGTAACAAAATCCGTGAAATTTTTGCTGAAAAATTAGGTTATACAGGAACTGAAAATCCTACGGAAATGACTCACTTTGTACGTGGTTATGTACGTGAGCGTTTCTTAAAAGCTGATGTAGGTGTTAACGGTTGTAACTTTGCAGTTGCTGAATCTGGTACATGTACAATCGTTTCCAACGAAGGTAACGGCCGTATGGCTAGCTCTATTCCTAAGACTCAATTAATTTTCTTAGGTACAGAACGTATTGTCCCTGATTTTAAAGCTCTTGACGTTATGATGGAAATGTTGAACCGTTCTGCAGTAGGTTCTAAGATTTCTAACTACTTCTCCATGATGACTGGTCCTGCGCGTCCTGGTGAAGCTGATGGTCCTGAAGAAACTCATATCATCATTATTGATAACGGCCGTTCGGGCATCTTGGGTGGTACATTCCAAGAAATGCTACGTTGTATCCGTTGTGGCGCATGCATGAATATTTGTCCTGTATACCGTCACGTTTCTGGTCATGGATATGGTTCTGTATATCCAGGTCCAATGGGTGCTGTATTGACTCCATTATTCAAAGGTTACGATGTAGCCGGCGATCTTCCATATGCTTCTACATTATGCGGTGCATGTACAGAGAACTGTCCAGTAGCTATTCCATTGCATGAATTGTTGATGGAGCACCGTCATATCATGGCTGATATTGAAAAGACTCGTCCAAAAGCAGAAGAAGCTATCTTCACAGCAGCTGCTAAGATGTTCGGTAATGCAACATTATTTGATCTTGGCACAAAAGCTGGTGCTATCGGTATGAACTTAATTAGTAATAAAGAGGGTAACATGCCTGAATGGACTCAAGCTATTCCAGTTATGAATGGCTGGACTAAATCTAAAGAATTGGGTTCCTTGAAATTCAAGAAATTCCGTGATTTGTATGCTGAACATGAAAAGAACAAGAAGAAGGAGAAAAAATAATGGATGTAGCTAAACGTAATCAATTTATTGCACGTTTATCTCGTGCATTAGGCCGTGATCAAGAAATGTGCCCTGCTTTTGTAGAAGGCTTTGATTATAGCCATGGTCCTCAAGAAACTATGTTCCAAGATTTGAATCGCGATCAAATTTTGACAATGTTTAAGGAACAATGTCAACGTGTTGGTACAAAATTCATTGAAACTACACCTGACAAACTAGGTGAAACAATTTTGGCAGCTATCGAAGACTGGGGAAACGGTAAAATTGTATTCCCAAGCTCTCCTGAAGTAGAAGAATATAAATTAAAAGAATTGTTCGAACAAGATGCAGCTAATAATGGCGGCACTCGTACATACTTCCAATGGGATCCAGCTAAAGGTCGTGAAGAATGTGTTTCTAATACTGCTAATGCTGATATTGGTATTACATTCCCATACTGCGGTATTGCGGAAACTGCTACTGTAGTACAAGCTTCTGGTGAGGATTCTGGCCGTGCGATTAGTTTGTTGCCTACAACACATATTGCTGTGTTATATACTGACACAATTAATCCTCGCATGACACAAACAATGGAACATTTGGCTGAACGGTATCATAACGATCCAGCTAAGTTCCCTACAAATATCTGCTTGATTTCTGGTCCGTCCCGTACGGCGGATATCGAATTGGTAACTGTAGATGGTGCTCATGGTCCTATCCAAGTAACCTATATCTTAGTTAATAGATAATATAATAGCTAGATTTACTAAAGGCGATTTTCTTTTAGAAAATCGCCTTTTTGGTGCATATATTACAGAATACATTAAATGTTATCAAAAATTAAATATTGTACTTGTATTTTTTTCGATATATGCTATACTAAGTTCATAACCTATTATTGTGATATGAATTAAAGAGGTGTATTATGAATATTCCATTCTTTACAGATTACCTCATGTTAAGCAATCCACTAAGTATTGGTATTATCGCGGTGTTCGTGCTCGTGTTAATAGGTATTTATGTATTGCAACGCAAGGGCACATCCTTCGGTAATCTTGTTATTATTGGTACTATTGCTGGTGCCGTACTTGGTATAGCGGTCCAAATTATTGCAGGTTTCCCTGATGATCCATCCAAAGTGGTTTACATCAAGGAAAGTACAAAGTGGTTCTCTCTCGTAGGGGGCGGTTTCATTGACTTAATCCGCATGCTTGTTATTCCTATCGTTTTTATCTCTATTGTTCACGTTATTTTGCACATGGAGGCAGGTGCTAACCTCAAAAAGTTAGTAGTTGCTATGATTTCTACGAATCTCGGCATGGTAGCCGTTGCGGCTATAGTCGGTCTAATTTTGGGGAATGCCTTCGGTTTAGGTCAAGGTTTTGATATTGTTGAATCTGGTAAGAAGATTCGTGAAATCAAACCTATGGTTGATACATTCCGAGCACTAATTCCAAGCAATCCAATTCAAGCGGCTGCTGAAACAAATGTTATCGGCATTGTTGTATTTGCAATTATCTTGGGTAGCGTAGCTCGTCTATTAAAACAAACAGGGACAAACTCTATGGAGGTATTCACAAAACTATTTAATGAACTTCACCAGTTGATTTCCTGGGTAGCTGATTTCATTATTGGTCTTATGCCATATGGTGTAGTTGCCTTATTAGCTTCTACATTGGCAACACGCGGTGTACAAGCTATTCTCGATATGGGCTTGTTCGTAGTATTGCTTTACGTTGGTCTTTTGATTATGTTTGTTGTACAAGCGATCTTGATTACTAGCTTTGGTTACAATCCGATTACATACTTCAAGAAAGCGAAAGCACCACTCTTATTGGCGTTTACTTCTCGTTCTTCGATGGGGGTATTGCCATTAACTGTAGAGACCTTGACAAAACGTCTTGGCGTAAATGCTACAACGGCTAATACGGTAGCTTCCTTCGGTACTACTGCGGGCATGCAAGGTTGTGCCGGCGTATTCCCTGCACTTGTTGTTGTTTACATTTCTAATGTAGCGAATATTCCATTCGATATGACTATGTACATCATGAGTGTTATCGTTATCGCTATCGGTTCCGTTGGTATTGCAGGTGTTCCTGGTACTGCTACAATGGCTGCATCTGTATCTCTTAGTGGTACAGGTCTTGGTGCGTACTTCACATCTATCAGTCCAATCCTTGCAATCGATCCATTAATCGACATGGGCCGTACATGCTTGAACGTATCTGGTTCCTTAACAAATGCTCTCGTAGTAGATAAAATCATGGGAACTATCGATAAAGACGCATACAATAATCCTGATGAAGGTCGCGTATAAAAACTAACAACACTTAGCCATATAAAACTATCATACAAAAGAACAGTCTTAGGGCTGTTCTTTTTTTACAAGTGATAATTATTACAGATTGTAAACTATGTCATTAATAATCGGTATTGAAATTGTGAGCTTAGCTACAAACATGCTTATGCATGTATGGTATACTAAGCGTTATAAAGTTACGAATTATGCTTAATAAATATAAGCCAAGAGGGTAATAGTATGATTACACAAGAATTAAAAGATCGATTAATTGCAGATTATCCAAAGTTTGAGGATATGACACATAAGTTCTATAAGAAAGAACTATCCATTGCAGACTATAAAGGACAATCTGGTGCTTATGGTAGTTACGCTGAGCGCGGTGCAAATACTGGCATGAGCCGTTGGCGCTTCAACGGTGGTCGCATGACGCGCGAGCACATACAGTTTTTAGCGGACTCCATTCGTAAATATAACCTGCAACACGTACATTTCACTACCGGCCAATGCTTACAAATGCATGGCCTTGATGGTGATACTATATTGAGTCTCTATAAGGAATGTTATGACCACGGTATCTATAACCGTGGTGCTGGCGGTGACAATCCCAATGTGGTGGCTAGTATTTTACGTGGCATTGATCCTCGTGAAACTTTAGATATTACGCCATATGCAACAGCTATTAGCGTATTTCTTATGGAGCAAATGTTCTATATCAAGATTCCTCGCAAATTTAAAATGGGTATAGATAATGGTTTTGATAGTACCCCACATTCTACGTTCAAGGACCTAGGTTTTAACTTAACAAAACACAATACTTTTGATGTGTATGCTTGTGGTGGTATTGGTCCTAATCCTCGTATTGGTATTCCGGTGGCACATGATGTAGCGCCTGAGGATGTTTTGTACCATGTGAAAGCTATGCTTATGGTCTTTGCTAACCATGGTAACTTCAAAAACCGCGGTAAGGCTCGTACTCGTTACATGCCTGCTGAAATGGGTGGGGCGGAAACTTTCATCAAAATCTATGAAGAAACCCTAGCTATGGTAAAAGAAGTAGAACACCTAACTATTAATCCGGCTGATTATGCTTATGAAATTACAAAAATTGGTAAGCGTGATGATTCTGTGAAAAATTATCGTATTCACCGTCAAAAACAAGACGGTTTATACTATGTAGAATACCATCCGGCAGGTGGTGATGCGAACGTTGAACACTTGCTGGCTGCCCTTGACTATGTAGTGACACTTGACCAAGTAGAAGCACGTATTGCGCCAGACCAAGCATTGTTCTTCATTAATCTTACAGCTGATGAAGCACGCAAAATTGCGGAATTAACTGATGACAGCGCTGAAAATGATTTCCGCCGTTCCGTATCTTGCGTTGGTTCTAATATATGTCAGATTGGAATGCAAGACTCTAACGGTCTTTTGAAAGATATCTTCGCACACCTTGAGGAAAAGGGCGTAGATACAAGAAAACTACCTCGTTTACATATATCCGGCTGTCCACACTCCTGTGGTACACATCAAATTGGCGAAATTGGTTTCCATGGTGCTGTAAAATTAGTAGATAAGAAACCTATGGTAGCATTTATCCTTGTAGACGGTGGCTCAGAACACATGGGCTCTGAAAACTTCGGTAAAATGGCTGGCAATATTGTAGCTACAAAAATTCCAGAATTTTTGGAATCTTTGGCAAATATTCTAAACGAATCTCCAGAACCAGACTTTGGGACATGGAGAATGACACACAAAGCGCAATACATGGAGCTTATAAAAGCATTTGAGTAAATTCACTTCTCTGCTTGTGATGGGGCCCTAGTATATAAGTGGTTTCTACGTCGCTTGCTATGGGGCCCCATTTCATTGCGACAACTTAATTAAAAATAAAACTGGGTACCTCTTTGCTCCGTCCTTCGTAAAGTCGCTGCAGAGGTACCCAGTTTCATTTTTATAACACCTGATGTAAATTAGTCCCATAGCAAAGCAACTTATCTTGCTAATATACAGAGTAGCCCCATCACAAGCTACATTGGATATTTACTCAATCTGCTTTTATAATTAGAGGAGTGGAGAGACGAGAGCGGCTAAGTAGTTTTGATTGAATTTGCATCAAGACTAGCTAGCAGATTAGCATCTGGCTAGTCCTTCTCATACGGTGGGCATGGGGCCACTAGTATAAAGTTTATTATAATGTGTAAAATGATAGTGTTTTCTATGATTTATTTCAAGGTGTAATTGTAATGACTCTACATAAGTATTAGCTAGATTATTTACGCTTTTGGATGGGACATCTTTATAAATACAGTGATAAAAAAGTAAAAATACGCTTGTGCAGCGACTTTGCGAAGAACGGCGCAAGCAAGCGTATTTTTACTTTTTTTACCAAGTTGTACTAACGAGATGGGGCCCCATCCTAAAAGCGGATGAACAAATGTTAGTTGAGTCCCAATACAATTAGAATAATTGTTTAAAACTAGATATGACTTGATTTTGTATGTTATAATAGGCTTTATAGTAGTATTTGGAGGATATTCAGATGTTATTTACCGTCAATACAGAAGTCTGTACACGATGCGGCCTTTGCGTTGCTGACTGTCCGACCGGATTGCTGGTGATGTCCGATGCTGGACCTGTAACTGGCAGGGGAGGTTGTATCTCCTGTGGGCATTGTATTTCCGTATGCCCAACGCTTGCTCTTGATAGCGATATGACACCGCGTAAGGAGCAAATCGATATTACAAAGGAACCTAAGTTAACGCCTGAGCAAGCTGAGCTATTCATGCGTAGTCGTCGCTCTATTCGTAACTATCAAAATAGACCAGTCCCTGTAGAGCTCATTCGCAAAGTGCTAAACGTTGCAAGAATGGCGCCAACAGCGACTAACACACAAGGTATTTCGTATATAGTAATCCGAGATAAACAAACGTTGCGCCGTATTGCTGATCTTGTTCTAGAGTGGATGCATCTGGCTGCAAAAACAGTACCGATTATGCGTCTCTATGCTCGTGCTGCTCAAGCAGAGGTAGATAAAGGCAAGGAGTATATCTTGCGCGATGCGCCGGCTCTCGTAGTGGCAATTGGCTCTAAAAAAGATATTCATCGTACCCATGATAGTGGTCACTCTTGCTTGTCTTATGCTGAGCTATATGCGCCGACTTTAGGCCTTGGTACTTGTTGGGCTGGTTTCTTTGAACATGCTGGAGAAGCTGAATACCAACCATTATTAGATGAATTAGGTGTACCTGATGATAAAATTGTAGCTGGTGGCATTCTTATGGGATATCCTAAAGTACGATATCGCAATATTGTAGAGCGTCAACCATTAGATGTTACATTTGATACAGAAGAGTAAAAAAGAGATGCCCCAATGATTGTAATCATTGGGGCATCTCTTTTTAGTTATATAGTGACGATATAAACTTTATTAGTTGGCAGTTGTAATAGTGCCTTTGAATGTTTCGTCGATGTATTGTTTAATAGCATCAGATTTGTAAATATCTGCAATTTTTTTGTATGTTTCGTTGTCTTTGTCTTCACTACGAACTGCAAGTACGATAACTGTTAGTGGTTCATCTTTAGATTCGAAGAAGAAACCTTGTTTTTCTACACTAAGACCAGCACTTTGCACATAGTTCATTGGAATAACTGCAATTGTTACATCATCTAGACTACGAGGTAATTGAGCTGCTTCTAGTTCTTGAATCTTTATATTCTTCGGGTTAGATGTGATATCTGCAACTGTTGCTTTGAAGCCGACACCATCTTTTAACGTAATTAATCCAGCTTTAGCTAATAATGCTAATGCACGACCACCATTAGTAGGGTCATTTGGGATAGAAACAGTAGCGCCTTCAGGTACATCTTGTACGCTGTGTACGCTATTACTATATAAGCCCATACGCACCAAAATTGTTTTACCGATTGCTACTAAGTTGGAACCATTTTGTTTGTTAAAGTTTTCCATAAATGGTACATGTTGATAAGCATTCAGTTGAATATCGCCATCTGCAAGGGCTTTATCAGGTGTTACATAGTCTGAGAATTCAACTACTTTAAGATCGATTCCTTGTTTTTTAGCTTCTTTTGCTACAGCTTCAGCTACTTGTGCATGAGGACCAGATGTAGCACCTATTTTGATTTCTTTTTGTGTTTGTGTTGATTGATTTGATGTACTACCACAACCAGCGATAGCAAATGCAAGAGCACCGATAAGTAATGGTGCTAACAATGTTTTTAATTTCATATAATCATCCCTTTCAAGTCTTATAATGGTTATATCCTATCATGGATGAAGGTGATTTGTATATGATAAAAGCATATCAGTTAGCTATAGATTAAAAA
>OKQC01000223.1_pt1 | contig 10625 bp, 8 predicted proteins | sample 1611761 | NCBI WGS metagenome assembly OKQC01 (sample SAMN04436767, study PRJEB24849) | human gut metagenome | biome: human gut; feature: NICU; material: stool | host: Homo sapiens | place: USA: Saint Louis, MO | collected 2011-05-05
ACCCCCGTGCGCCGCCGAGATCGCCCAGGCGGAACGCAGCGGCAGGCCAGCCAGCCCGACGCGCGCGGAGTCGTAGTAAGGCTCGGCGGCCGCCACCAGCCGCTGAGCCAGACGCGCCAGCTTCTCGCGGTTAACCGGATCGGCGACCTGCTGCCTGCCGATCCCCTCTTCCGCCAGCCACTGCGCCGGTAGATAACAGCGCCCTGTTTCCGCATCTTCAACAATATCGCGCGCAATGTTGGTCAGTTGAAACGCCAGCCCCAGATCGCAGGCGCGATCCAGCACCGCTTCATTACGTACGCCCATAACCCGCGCCATCATCAGCCCCACCACGCCCGCGACGTGATAGCAGTAGCGCAGCGTATCCTCGAAGGTTTCGTAATGGGTGTCGCGCACGTCCATCGCGAACCCTTCCAGATGATCGAACGCCTGCTGCGGCGGAATGGCGTGGCGCGTCGCCACCTCCTGAAAGGCGGCGAAGGCAGGCTCCTGCATCTCCGCGCCAGCAAAAGCGCGCTGCGTTTGCGTTTTCAACATCGCCAGCCGCTGCGTCGCGCTGCCGCTGAGAGCGGACGCATCGCGGAAACCCAGCGCCTGACCGTCAATCACATCGTCGCAATAGCGGCACCAGGCGTAGAGCATCAGCGCGCTACGACGGGTCGACGCGTCAAACAGCTTTGCAGCGGTATTAAAGCTTTTCGAGCCTGCCGCCATGGTTTCGGTGGCGTGATCCATCAGCGTGCCGTTCATCGTGACAGCGCCTCCAGCATCAGGCCGGCGGTCGCTTTCGCCGAGCCGATCACGCCGGGAATCCCCGCGCCCGGATGGGTGCCCGCGCCGACCAGATAGAGATTGGGAATACGGCTGTCGCGGTTGTGCGGGCGGAACCAGGCGCTCTGGCGCAGAATCGGTTCGATGGAAAAGGCCGAGCCGTGATGCGCGCCGAGCCGATCGCGGAAATCAAACGGCGTGAACATGCGATGCGTCACCAGCTGGTCGCGCAGGCCGGGCATGTAGTGCTGCTCCAGGTAAGCGAAGATGCGGTCGCGCAGGCGCGGCCCTTCGACATCCCAGTCGAGATCTGCGGTGCCAAGGTGCGGCACCGGCGCCAGCACGTAGTAGCTGCCGCAGCCGGGCGGCGCCAGCGAAGGATCGGTGACGCAGGGCGCGTGCAGGTAGAGCGAAAAATCGTCCGACAGCGTGTCGCGGTTAAAAATGTCCTCGATCAGCGCTTTATAGCGCGGTCCGAAGCAGACGGTGTGGTGCGCCAGCTGGCTGTGGTGATGGTTCAGACCAAAATAGAGCACGAATAGCGAGTTGCTCATGCGCTTGCGTTTCAGTGACGCGGCGCGCGACGCGCCTACCGGATGATGCCCCAGCAGCTTTTCGTAGGTATGCACCACGTCGGCGTTGGAGGCGACCGCCGCCACCTCAATGCGGCGGCCGTCCGCCAGCTGCACTGCGCTAATCTGCGCGCCTTCCGCCTCCAGCCGGGTCACTTCGGCGTTCAGCTCCAGCGTGCCGCCGAGATCCTGAAACAGCCGCACCATCCCCTGCACCAGCGCGCCGGTGCCGCCACGCGCGAACCAGACGCCCCACTCGCGCTCCAGCGCATGAATCAGCGTGTAGATAGAGGAGGTGGCGAACGGATTGCCGCCCACCAGCAGCGAATGAAACGAGAACGCCTCGCGCAATCGCTCATCCTCGATAAATTTCGCCACCATGCCGTAGACGCTGCGCCACGCCTGTAAACGCGCCAGCTGCGGACCAGCGCGCAGCATATCGCGGAACGAAAGAAACGGCACCGTGCCGAGCTTCAGGTAACCCTCTTTAAACACCGCTTTGGAGTAGGCCAGAAAGCGGCGATAGCCTTCGACGTCGCGCGGATTGAAGCGGCGGATCTGATCCTCCAGCCGCGCCTGATCGTTGTCGTAGTCAAAGACCTGGCCCGATTCCCAGCAAAGGCGGTAAAACGGCGTCACCGGCAGCAGCTCGACATAGTCGGCCATGCGTTTGCCCGCCAGAGTGAACAGCTCCTCTATTGCGCTGGGGTCGGTGATCACCGTCGGGCCAGCGGCAAAGTTAAACCCTTTATCTTCATAAACATAGGCGCGGCCGCCCGGCTTGTCGCGCTGCTCCAGCAGCAGCGTGGGAATGCCCGCCGCCTGGAGGCGGATCGCTAAGGCCAGGCCGCCGAAACCGGCGCCGATTACAACTGTTTTATTCATCACTGAACGCTCGCAGCCGGGGAGTCTGTTTGAGTACGGCCTGCAAGGCTTCGCCGACCGGTACCGGTGGTTTGCCCGTCAGAATCCGCGCCTTGTCGGCCAATGTAAGCTGACCGGCGTAAAAGCGGGCGATAAGCCCGTGGTTGAGTTGGTAAAAACGCTGCATCACCTGCCAGCGTCCGTCGGGACGTCCGGCAAGGAACAGCATACGGTTAAGCATGCGAAAGAAGCGCTGGCGTCGCCACTGCCGCTGCGCGTAGTCGCGCGTCAGGGCGAACAGCGCGCCCGACGAGAGATCGCGCTGCCGGGCAATAAGATCGGCCAGCGCCGCCGCCTGCGGCAGGGAGTAGCCGGTGGTGGAGTGGAACAGCCCGGCGCGCAGTCCGCTACAGGGCTGGCCTGCTTTCTGCTGCCAGAAGGCGCGGCAGTCGCCCGCCAGCGTGATCGGCAGGTTGCCCTGCTCCTCGCGCTCCAGCCTCTCCAGCGCCCAGCCCTGCGCCGCCGCGTAGTCGGCGATATGCTGGCGCGCCCGGTCATCGCCGAGCGTGGCGCGATCGATGTAATGGGTATCTTCGATCAGCAGGCTGTCAGCCGAGAGCGGCAAGGTGTAAACAAAACGGTAGCCCGCCGACTGATCCACCGTGGCGTCCATTAACAGCGGGCGCGTCAGCCCGTGCGGCTGGCTCAGCCGCCATTGCTGCCCAAGAAACGCCTGAAAGCCGATAGTCAGATGCGCACCTGGCTGATAGCCGCGCCCGTCAATTACCGCGCTGGCGCGCAGCAGGCTGCCGTCCGCCAGCGTCACCGTTTCCGGCGTCAGGGCGCTGACCGGCGTCCGCGTGCGCAGGCTATCGCCCAGCGCCTCCGCGATCACCGCCGCGAAACGCCCGGAAGTGATGCTCAGATAGCCGCCGTCAAGCCGGCGCGTCAGCGCCGGAAAGCGCACGTCGTAGCCAGGCCAGCGGTGCGCCACCAGCGGCGCGATCCAGGCGTGCTGCGCCGGTGTGAGATCGTCCTGATGGAACGACCAGGTGTGATTGCCGCCCGGCTCCGCGCCCGCTTCCAGCAGCAGCATCTTCAGCTGCGGCTGAAGCTGGCGCAGCCGCCAGGCGATCAGCCCGTTGGCCAGTCCGCCGCCGACCAGAATCAGATCCCACTGCGGCTTCATGCGCAGGCCGCCATCACCGGATGGCGCTCGCGCAGCGCCTGCTCGACCACCTCCGCCGCGTAAGACGCGCCGCCGGCATGCTCAAGCTGCGCCTGCATCACTGTCAGCCGCTGACGGTAGCCTTTATCGCTGAGCAGCGCGTCCAGGTTCTTCGTCAGCGCGTCAACGGTAGTAAAACGCGAGGCGCGACGACCAATACCGCTGTAGACGACGCGCGCGGCGACGCCCGGCTGATCGAACGCCAGCGGGATAGTCAGGATCGGCGTGACGCTCTCTATCGCGTCCATTACGGTATTCAGTCCGCCGTGGGTGATCACCGCCTGCGCCTGGCGCAGCACGGCGGGCTGGTCGGCAAAATCGGTCACCCCGGCGCCATAGCGTCGCAGCCGCACCGCCTGCTCTGCGTTCAGCCCGCCGCAGTGGGCGATCAGCAGTCGAACATTAAGCTGGCGGCAGGCGCGCGCGATGGTGCGAAACAGCGAATAACGGTGTCCCTGGAGGGTACCCAGCGAGGCGAACACCAGCGGCTGCGCGGAAGATGGCGCCTCGTCGGGCGCGGCGCGGCTGTGGCGCAGCGGCCCGACGGCGTGGAAGTGCGACGGCAGGTGCCGCCGGGGAAAATCGAAGGCGGGCAGCGTCTGGCTGATCTGCGCCAGCGGCGACAGGCACTCGTGCAGAGCGCGTCGTTCGCCGAGGCCGAAGGCGCGCGCATGGCGCGCGATAACCTCGCCGTGGCGGCGCATCAGCCAGTCATAGACGCGGGCGCTGGAGTGATAAAGCTTTTGGCTGCGCGCGTCGGTCGCGTAGTTAAACGGCATGACCGGCAGCGGCAGGTGCGGTTCGCGGTTCACCGGCAGCGCGCAGGCGACCGACACGAAAGGTAGCCCCAGCGCTTCCGCCGCCAGCCCGCCCGCCGCCTCCATCTGATCGACGATCAGCCCGTCAACGTCCGCCTGTTCCAGCGCGGCGGGCAGCTCGCGGCAGAGCATATCGCTGGTTTTCGCCATATCCTCGATCAGCCGAAAAATGCCCATTCCGGCCGGGTGCGCGGTTAAGCGTAGCGTGCGCGCCAGGCTGCCCGGCGGATGGCTGCGTTCACCGAGCGGACAAAAGCCGATGCGCGCGTCGCTGAGCAGCGTGCGCGCTTCCGCCTGCTGCATAAAGGTAACGCGATGGCCGCGGGCGATCAGCTGCTGCGCCAGCGCTTCCAGCGCGCGGACGTGACTGTAGAGCGGAGGCGCGATAACCGCGTAGTGGCTCATCCCTCATCCCCGACGCGCACCAGCGTCGCCTGACGCAGCGCGCGCAGGTTGGGGCTGCCGGTGCAGAAACAGGCGACCCGCAGCTGATCGATAATAATTTGAAAGTGGGCGATAACCGCCTCGCTGGAGGCGGTGGCGCTGCCCAGCACGCCTGCGGCTTGCCCCGCCAGCGTCGCGCCCAGCGCGATGGCGCGCGCGACATCGATGCCGTCGCTGACGCCGCCGGATGCGATAAGCGGCATCTGCGGCAGCGCCTGATGCAGATTGCGCAGCGCCTGCGCGGTGGGAATGCCCCAGTCGGCAAAGGCCATCGCCACGGCGCGGGCATGCGGCGTCGCGGCGCGTTCACCCTCTACCGCCGCCCAGCTGGTGCCGCCGGAGCCCGCCACATCAATCATCGTCACGCCCGCTTCCGCCAGCCGTCGCGCCACCGGCACCGAGATGCCGGCGCCGACCTCTTTCGCCACCACCGGCACCGGCAGCGCTTTCACCGTGTTGGCTATCGCCGTCAGCACGCCGCGCCAGTCGCGGTCGCCGCCGCCCTGCAACGCTTCCTGCAACGGGTTTAAATGGATAATCAGCGCGTCCGCTTCGATCATATCGACCGCGCGGCGCGCGTAGTCGACGCCGTTGCGTCCGGCGATCTGCGCCGCGCCCAGATTCGCCAGCAGCGGGATATCGGGCGCCGCCTGGCGCAGTTCGCGCGTCAGACCCCAGTTATCTTCGCTTTCCAGCGCCACGCGCTGCGAACCGACGCCCATCGCCAGCCCTAACGCCTGCGCCGCTTCCGCCAGATGACGGTTAATCTCTCTGGCGCGGCTGGCGCCGCCGGTCATTGAGCTGATCAACAGCGGCGCGCGCAGCGCCTTGCCGAACAGCGCGCTGCGCAGATCTATCTCATCCAGATGCAACTCCGGCGTCGCGCAGTGTTCAAAGCGCCATTCCGCAAAGCCGGTGCCGTGCTTTTTCAGCGCGCGCGCCGGATTCAGCACGATATCCAGATGATCGTTTTTGCGTTGGGTCAGTTCCCTATCCTTCATTGCCGCTCCAGTCGCTATGGCATCCTGAGATAAAAACCGTGTCTTAGCCGAACAGCGCCAGCTGCTTGTCGAACCAGGCGTGCATAAAACGCCGCGTAGAGACGCCGCGCTGACAGGCGCTGGAGAGATGCTCATCCGCGCTGCGCAGATGTTCGCGCAGCCGCTGATGCACCGCCTCCGCGCCAAGCATCGCCACCAGCGTCGATTTGCCGTGATCTTTATTCAGATCTTTACCGGTGCCGTGCAGCCCGTCGGCGAGGTCGTCCAGAAGCTGAAACGCTTGCCCCAGATCCTGCGCGAAGCAGCGCAGCCGGTGGCGCGCCTGCGGCGTCGCGTCGGCGACGATCGCCGCCATTTGCAGCGTGGCGTCGAACAGGCGGCTGGTTTTCAGTTCATTAGTAAGGAGGATCGCTTCGGCGCTGCGCGTCTCGGCGCCCTCGTACAGATCGAGATACTGCCCCTGCACCAGTCCTTGCAGCCCGACGGCGGTGGAGAGTTCCGCCACCGCTTGGGTTTTACAGGCGTGCGACAGCGACTGCGCCTCCGCCACCACGCCGAAGGCGCGACTAAGCAGCGCTACGGCGGCGAGGATAGCGACGTTTTCGCCATACTGCCGGTGAATGGTGGGACGGCCGCGACGCAATAGCGCATTGTCCATGCAGGGAATATCGTCGAGCATCAGCGAAGCGGCATGAACCATCTCCACCGCACAGGCGAGATCGAGCAGGCCGGGCTGATCGGCGCGGCAGCCAAGGTCGCGCGCCGCCAGCACCAGCAACAGCGGACGCACCCGCTTGCCCGCCACCAGCGTGCCTTCGCGCATCGCCGTATAAACCAGATCCTGCTGCTCGCCCGCAGGCAGCAGCTGATCGAGGCGGGTTTGCAGCGCCTCGCGCAGCGCCTTTAGTTCATCTTCATGGTTGACGCATTTATCGGCGTTGGCATTCATCGTTACGGTCCTGGTTCCTCGTCGTGGCGGAGTAAGACGAATGGCGCATGTAACGGCTGCCAGTAAGCCGTAATGACCTGCAGTACGCTGGGACAGGAGAGAACTTTTGCAGCATGAACAGCCGCTTGCCCGCTTATTTCTCCCCTGCTGTGTCTGGAAAGCGTAGCGCAATCTACAGATATTTCCTTTTATGCAGCGGCGGCGTCACAACTATTTACCTGGATTTAACAATGTGCGGCTACGCCAGTAGCTGACGCAGCAGCACCATCACCTGATCCACCTCGGCGGCAGTCAGCGCGCCATCTTTGGCGAAGCGCACCCGTCCGCCTTTATCCAGCACGACGATGGCGGAACCGCCCGTCTGGAGCCGCCAGGCGCGCTGCGTCGCGCCGCGATCGTCCACCACGAACTGCGCGGCCGGGGTTTCTCGTTTGCTTTCTTCCAGACTGCGCCGCACGAACAGCGCGCTGCCGGGAATGGCGTCGTCGGTATTGACGATGGTGGTGACCGCGAATCGGTTCGCCGGAAAGCCCGCTTTGCCGATGGCGTCGATCAGCGCGGCGTTTTGATCTTTGGCCGACAGCCGTCCCGCCATATGCAGCACCACGCCCACTTTTCCGCTGAGGCGCGCGCTGTTCCAGGCCTGATAGCGCAGCTCGCCCTGCTGTAATTGCAGTTCGCCTCGTTCCGCCACGCCGACCGGCGCCACGCGCTCCCCTTCCACAAAGTTATGGGCCGAGGCGAAAAAAGGCAGCCCGCCGGTTAACAGCACTATCGCCGCGCGTAATGTCATTCGCTTCTCCGGTAATGGGGCAATCCGCCCACGGTAAAGATTAATCAGGATGAAGTATAAGACGAAGCGGAGGATTAAAGGGTAAGGTCTGGCAATATAGGTTTTAGCGTGGCGCGGGACGGCTATAGCGATTGTGGGCAATGGCAGCCGACAGGATTGATATGACAAGGTGCGGGAAAGACGATGTATAAAAGTTAATTGCTTGCCTGAAAATTCAGATGCGGCCGGAAGGTCTCCCCAAGATATTCATAAATAATTGAGTTATTAAATGAAAATACCCGGCCGCCATATTTGATATCGATAACATCGCCATCCATCGTTACGTTCACCCCGCTGCCGGCGGCAATAAGAAAAGGAACCTGTTTAGCGAGGCTGGCGCCGATATCGCCTTTAATTTTACCTGAGAGGTAATAGCGGTAACTGTTCGCAACAGTCGCGCCGCCGCCACTGTAGCCAGTGACATAAAGCCATGTATTTTCGTTTAGCTGGCGTGATGAGATAAGTCGTTCTTCAGAGCGCTCGTCAGAAGAATTTAAAGCGATAAAGCTGATGACGATTAACAATAATATTGCCGTTAACGCACCGTGCAGCCGCTTAATAACCGTTTTCCATTGCATATTTAATGCCCTTTTTTATCCATCCATAGAATCGTCGCCGTAAGGCGCATTTTTATAATATCAACACCCTTTCTTCCGGGAAACTCCGGCCCTGCTTTCCGCCAGATCGGATCCTGTCATGGCTGGCAGAGTCGTATAACAGATCGTTGATTCGCTCATCATTCGAACGCTGATGGTTTATTATGTGATGCCGTTACAGGTTAAGTTAACGCTTACTGCCCTGCACAGGCAGCATCATCAGGATAACCCTATGCGCTTCTATCAGGCTGACCCGACGCTGGAGAACTACTGGCGCGGCGTAATCCTTTTCGGCAAGAACGCCGCCTCCTATAAGTTCGCCCTGGCGCACGCGCTTTACGATCTGCATGCGCAGCCCAGCGAGCTGATCACCCTTGAGGCGCTGGCCGCTCCTTTTGCCCGCCATCTGTGTCAACATTTGCAGCACGCGCCGAAGCAGACTACCGCTAACCGCAGCCAGTTTCTGGACGCCTGCGCGCAGTTTAATCAGGGTGAGCTGAGCGAAGCGCAGCTGACGGAGATCACCATCAGGCGCGGTTTTAATAACGTTCTCAACGCGTTTCACAACGTGAACCACGCCGAGATAGCGCAGCGCTTTTTTGTCGATGAGCGTAAAACCGCAAAGGGCATTCGCCTGACCGATAACTTTTATCGCCTGACGGAGAGCGAGCAGTTTAACAACCTGATCCATGAGACCGACGCGCGCTGGCGTCTGGTGGAGCAGGCCTGGGAGATGGGCGTGTCGCGCAACCTGATTGCGGTGGAGTATGACGACCAGCAGCAGCTGCTGTTCAGCCGTCAGCGCGAGCGGCGCGTAAATATCACCAGCTGCCGCAACAGCCTGAACGGTTACCAGAAGGGGCGCTGCTTTTATTGCTATCGCGCCATCAGCCTGACGCCGGGCGATGAGAACCTGGCGGACGTCGACCATTTTCTGCCATGGAGCCTGCAACATAAGGTAAGTAATATCAACGGCGTCTGGAACCTGGTATTGGCCTGCCAGAACTGCAACCGCGGCGAGAGCGGCAAGTTCGCCCGCATTCCTTCGCTTTATCTGCTGGCGCGCCTGCACCATCGCAACGAGTATTTTATTAACAGCCACCAGCCCCTGCGCGAGACGCTGCTACGGCAGACCGGCAAGCAGCCGGAACAGCGCCATGCCTTTTTGCAGCGCGCCTGGCAGACCGGTCTGGATACGCTGATTCATCAATGGGAACCCACAGCGCAGGGAGACGCGATATTCTGATGAGCATCGATTATTACCAGCAGCACGCGCAGCGCTTTTTCGACGAGACGGTCACGGTGGATATGTCCGCGCTGCACGATCGCTTTCTCGCCTGCCTGGAGCCGGAGGCGCTTATTCTGGACGCGGGCTGCGGCTCCGGGCGCGACGCGCTGGCTTTCCTGAGACGCGGCTATCTGGTCGACGCGTTTGACGCCGCCAGCGAGATGGCGGCACGCGCCCGCGCGCTGACCGGTCTGCCGGTAAAAACGCTGCGCTTCGATGAGTTCAGCGCCCCGGCGCGCTACGGCGGCATCTGGTGCTGCGCTTCGCTGCTGCATGTCGCCGAAGCGGAACTGCCGGAGACGTTTACTCGCTTAGCGCAGGCGCTAAAGCCGGGCGGCGTCTGGTATCTGTCTTTTAAGCGCGGCAGCGGCGAGCGCGAACAGAGTGGCCGACGCTTTACCGATCTTACCGAGGCGCGACTGCGTGAGCTGATTGAAGAACTGGATGGCGTGACGCTACAGGATATCTGGCTGAGCGAGGATAAGCGTCCGGGACGACATGAAGTGTGGGTCAACGGGCTGGTCAGGCGGAAGTGATAAGCCCCCGTCAGGCCTGATGCCAGATTTATAGCTAAGCTCAATGAATAAGCGTGTACACTGCTGCGGTTTTAAACTTAAGCGCCCAGGAGGCACAGTATGAAAGAAGGCCCATTGACCGAGAAAGAGCTGCAATGGCTTGACGAAATACTGGAGAAATATGGCAGCGACGAGTCGATTGTGGATGTCGCCGAACTGGATGGCCTGTTAACCGCCGTGCTTTCCGGTCCGAGAACCATCGAGCCGAGCGAGTGGCTGGTTGCGCTCTGGGGCGGGCAGAACCGTGTCCCTAAATGGAGCAACGAGCGCGAGATGAACCGCTTTATGGAACTCTGCTTCCAGCATATGAACGACATCGCCGATCGTCTTGCGGAGTTTCCCGATCAGTTCGATCCGCTGTTTGGCGTGCGTGAGACCGAAGGCGAAGATTTCACCGTGGTGGAAGAGTGGTGCTTCGGTTATATGCGCGGCGTGGCGCTGAGCGACTGGTCAGCGCTGCCGGAAGCGTTGCAGCCCGCGCTGGACGCCATCGCCCTGCACGGCAAGGAAGAGAACTTCCCGCAGCTGGAGACGCTTTCCCCGGAGGAGATGGAGGAGCGTTTCGCCGCCATCCGCCCTGCCGCGCTGGCGCTGCACGATTACTGGATTGCTCAGCCGGAAGCGGTGCCCGAGCCGCAGCAGCCGATCGTCGCTGAACAGAAGCCGGGCCGAACCGCCCCTTGCTTC
>OKQC01000225.1_pt1 | contig 10531 bp, 9 predicted proteins | sample 1611761 | NCBI WGS metagenome assembly OKQC01 (sample SAMN04436767, study PRJEB24849) | human gut metagenome | biome: human gut; feature: NICU; material: stool | host: Homo sapiens | place: USA: Saint Louis, MO | collected 2011-05-05
TGACTATATCCGCGCGGCCATGGCGCTCGGCGTCAGCGACAGCCGCATTATGCTGCGCCATATGCTGCCGAATGCGATGGTGGCGACGCTCACCTGGCTGCCCTTTATTCTCTGCGGTTCGATCACCACGCTGACCTCGCTCGATTTCCTCGGCTTCGGCCTGCCGCTCGGCTCGCCGTCGCTCGGGGAGCTGCTGCTACAGGGGAAAAACAATCTGCAGGCGCCATGGCTCGGCCTGGCGGGATTTTTCACCCTGGCCATTTTACTGTCGCTGCTGATTTTTATCGGCGAAGCGGTGCGCGACGCGTTCGATCCCGCGAAGGTATAACTCTATGACCTCTCCCCTGCTCAGCATCAATCATCTCAGCATCGCCTTTCGTCACGGCGCAACCGAACGCCGCGTGGTCGACGATATTTCACTCTCCGTCGAGGCGGGCGAAACCCTGGCGCTGGTGGGCGAATCGGGATCGGGCAAAAGCGTGACCGCCCTTTCCGTGATGCGCCTGCTGCCTTCGCCGCCGGTCACCTGGCCGCAGGGCGAAATCCTGTTCGCCGGACAGGATCTGCTGCGCGCCGATGAGCGCGCCCTGCAACGTCTGCGCGGCAACCGCATCGCGATGATTTTCCAGGAGCCGATGGTCTCGCTGAATCCGTTGCACACGCTGGAGAAACAGCTGTACGAGGTGCTGTCGCTGCATCGCGGCATGCGGCGCGAGGCGGCGCGCGCCGAGATGCTGAGCTGTCTCGATCGGGTCGGCATCCGTAACGCCCGCGGCCGCCTTGCCGACTATCCGCATCAGCTTTCCGGCGGCGAGCGTCAGCGCGTGATGATCGCCATGGCGCTGCTGACCCAGCCGGAACTGCTGATTGCCGATGAGCCGACGACGGCGCTGGACGTGACGGTACAGGCGCAGATCCTGACGCTGCTCAAGGAGCTGAAGCAGGAACTGAATATGGGCCTGCTGTTTATTACCCATAACTTTACTATCGTCCGCCAGCTGGCTGACAGCGTCAGCGTGATGCAGAACGGCAAAATCGTCGAGCATAACCGCTGCGACACCCTGTTTAGCGCGCCGCAGCATTCCTATACGCGCCAGCTGATCGACGCGGAACCGGAGGGACGCCCCGATCCATTCGATCTCAGCCAGCCTGCGCTGCTACAGGTAAACGGACTACAGGTCGCCTTTGCCGTCAGGCGCGGGCTGCTGCGCCGGGTGACGCATCAGCATCACGCGTTGAAAAATCTCAGCTTCAGCCTGCGCCCCGGCGAAAGCCTGGGGCTGGTCGGCGAATCAGGCTCCGGCAAAAGCACCACCGGGCTGGCGCTGCTACGGCTTATCGCCTCGCAGGGGGAGATTCTGTTCGCCGGTCAGCCGCTGCAAAACCTCAGCCGCCGACAGATGCTACCCTGGCGGCCGCGGCTGCAGGTGGTCTTTCAGGACCCTAACTCGTCGCTGAATCCACGTCTTAACGTGGTGCAGATTATTGAAGAAGGGCTGCGCGTGCATCGCCCGACGCTGACGCCGCAGCAGCGCGAGGAACAGGTAATTAACGCGATGCGCGAAGTGGGGCTCGATCCTGAGACGCGCCATCGCTATCCGGCGGAGTTTTCCGGTGGACAGCGGCAGCGTATCGCTATTGCCCGCGCCCTGATCCTGCAGCCGGAGCTGGTCATTCTGGATGAACCGACCTCATCGCTCGATCGATCCGTGCAGAAGCAGATCCTGGCGCTGCTGAAAAAATTACAGCGGGAACATCGTATCGCCTGGATTTTTATTAGCCACGATTTGCAGGTGGTGCGCTCGCTCTGCCACCAGGTGATCGTGCTGCGTCAGGGCGAAGTGGTGGAACAGGGAGATTGCGAGGCGGTATTCGCCGCGCCGCAGCAGGCGTATACGCGCCTGCTGCTGACGCACAGCCTGAGCTGAGCGCGACGGGAAGACGCGCTATCCGTCGCAGGTGAAGGTTTCGCCATCGCGAGACGCCCGGCTTGCGTACGGCGCAGAGGCGCAACGAGCAAAGAAGTGATAGCCGCGCGGCGGCCGGCGCGGCGTTTTACGGCGATACGCGCGTTCTTAACGAACGTGGGCGGTAAAGGTTTCCGCAATCGCCACGCCCTGATTTTTCAGGCGCACGGTGGCAGCGCTCTCATCGCTGCGCTGCACAAACAGGCAGGGTTCGCCCTGCCATTCTATCACGGCGCAGTCGACCTGAATGTCAGCCAGCATGGCGCGCATTTTCTGCATAATGTCCCAGGCTGACGCGCCGTCATGGCTGAGCAAACGCAGGCCGATCAAATCATCTTCCGCCGCCAGCGTATTCAGCGCGTGCGGCTCCACTACGCCGCCCGTCAGACCGGCAACCCAGCGATAGCTTTCTGGTAAACGGTGTACCACCGACAGCTGTAGAGTGTTCAAATGCAATCCCCAGAGCATCTGATGCCCGCCGTGCTTACTGCGCGGCCGGTTTTTTACCGGGCGACGCAGAAGACGTTGAGCATTTATCGTTACGGCATTTTGAGAGTTATCTCTCATTTTGCTGCTATATGTATCGCGTTCAGGAAAGGCGCACAACCATTTTTGCTTCATTTCCGTAACTTTTACACGCGATTACTTTCACATATAATCAACAATTGGCCGTTGCGCCAGGGGGAACATCCATCAGGCGGCAGCTGAGGATTTGCGCGTCCGGCTGGCGTAAAAATAGAGCAGCAGCGAACAGGTAGCGCACAGCGCGATGGACCACACCATCGGCCAGGCGCTGGTGAAGTTCGCCATTGAGAGCAGCGCCCCCACCAGCGCGCCGACGCCGAAACGCAGCGTGCCCGCCAGCGATGAAGCGGTGCCGGCGATATGTGGAAACTCATCCAGAATCACCGCCATGGCATTGGAAGAGACCATCGCCACGCAGCCGATAAACATCGCCACGCCGAACACCAGCGGCAAAAAGCCCAGCCCGAAAGCACTGACGATCAGCAGCCAGATGCCCATCGCAAACTGAATCACCAGCCCGAAGCGGAACATCGCCAGCGGCCCGAAGCGCCGCACCGAGCGGCTGTTAATCAGCGTCATAATAAACAGGAACACCACGTTCAGCGCAAAGTAGTAGCCGAAATGCTGCGGCGAAACGTGATTGACTTCGATATAGACAAACGGCCCGGCATTGAGGAAAGAGAACAGTCCGGCGAATGAGAAGCCGCTGGCCAGCATATAGCTGAAGGCGCGCTTATGGCGGAACAGGGACAGGAAGTTTTTCAGCGTGGTGCGCAGATGAAAACGCTGCCGCTGCGCTTTCGGCAGGGTTTCTTTGATCTGCGTGGCGACCATCAGGGTGACCGCCAGCGCCGCCAGCGATAGCGTCCAGAAAATGGCGTGCCAGCTCCAGAGCACCAGCAGCCAGCCGCCGATAATCGGCGCCAGCAGCGGCGCGATAGTGGTGACCAGCATGACGAACGACATCATGCGCGAGAACTCCTCTTTTGAAAAAGAGTCGCGCATCAGCGCATTGATTACCACGCTGGCGGCCGCGGCGGAGAGGCCGTGAAGGAAACGCATATTGATCAGCTGCTCGACGCTCTGTGACATAGCGCAGGCTGCCGCCGCCAGCGCAAAAATCAGCGTGCCGACGGTAATCACCGGCTTGCGGCCAAAGCTGTCCGCCAGCGGGCCGTAAAACAGCTGGCCAAGGGCAAAACCGAGGATATAGGCGCTGAGCGTCATCTGCACGCTGCCGGCGCTGACGCCATACTCTTTAGCGATCTGCGGCATCGCAGGCAGATACATATCGATCGATAACGGCATCAGCATCGCCAGCAGGCCGAGAATAATCACCAGCCCCGTGGATGAATTTTTATCCTTCTTCACACTCAACACCCTCCATTTGGCCCGCAAAGGCAGATCAATTAACGCGGCGCGCCGATGCTGGCGATTTCTTCTTCGGTCAGAGGACGGTACTCGCCCGGCTCCAGCGTCTCATCCAGCGTAATGCCGCCGATACGCTCGCGATGCAGCGCAACCACATGGTTGCCCACCGCGGCGAACATGCGCTTCACCTGGTGATAGCGCCCTTCGCTGATGGTCAGGCGCACCTCAGTCTCGCTTAACGCTTCCAGCACCGCCGGTTTGGTCAACGTTTTTTCGCCGTGCAGCTGTATCCCTTCGGCGAAAATCTGTGCGGTGTCGTCGCGCAGCGGCGCTTCCAGCGTCACCAGATAGGTTTTATCGCAGTGGTGGCGCGGCGAAGTGATGCGGTGCGACCACTGGCCATCGTCGGTCAACAGCACCAGTCCGGTGGTGTCGATATCGAGTCGACCCGCGGCGTGCAGCTTCCACGCGGTCGGCTCTTCAATAAAATAAAGAATGGTCGGATGATCGGGATCGTCGGTGGAACAGACATAGCCCTGCGGCTTGTTCAGCATAAAGTATCGCGGCCCGACCTGGAGCTGCAGCAAATTGCCATCGTATTCGACCTGGTGTTCCGGCTGCACTTTAAAAGCACCGTCGCGCACGATTTCGCCGTCTACCGTTACGCGTTTCGCCCGCAGTTCCCGCGTGGCGATAGCCCGGCTGACTTCCAGTTGTTGAGAGATAAATTTATCAAGTCGCATTGCGTTCGTGAGGCCTGTTGTCTTACCTGGAGAGATGCGCGCCTGGCGCGCAGAGAAGCGCCCAGTATACCGGGAGTTGCCGGCAGCGGACAGAGTGAAATGCCGTTTCACCCGCTTTCATGGCATAATAGCGTTCGGTTTCCAGAATGCGTTATCTCCATGTCGTTTACCCTGCGTCCTTATCAACAGGAAGCGGTTGCCGCCACGCTCAACCACTTCCGCCGTTCCCAACAGCCTGCGGTTATCGTGCTGCCTACCGGCGCCGGTAAAAGCCTGGTGATCGCCGAGCTGGCGCGCGTGGCGCGAGGCCGCGTGCTGGTGCTGGCTCACGTTAAAGAGCTGGTGGCGCAAAACCACGGCAAATATTGCGCGCTGGGGCTGGAGGCGGATATTTTCGCCGCCGGCCTGGCGCGTAAAGAGAGCCAGAGCAAGGTGGTGTTCGGCAGCGTGCAGTCGGTGGCGCGCAACCTGGCGCAGTTTGACAGCGCCTTTTCGCTGCTGATCGTCGATGAGTGCCACCGCATCGGCGATGATGAGAACAGCCAGTATCAGCAGATACTGACGCATCTGCGCCTGCATAATCCTCAGCTGCGGCTGCTGGGCCTGACCGCGACGCCCTACCGCCTCGGCAAAGGCTGGATCTATCGTTTCCACTATCACGGCATGGTGCGCGGCGACGAGCGCGCGCTGTTTCACGACTGCATCTATGAGCTGCCGCTGCGCTATATGATCAAGCACGGCTTTCTGGTGCCGCCGGAACGTCTTGATATGCCGGTAGTGCAGTATGATTTCAGCCGCCTGAACGCGCAGGCGAACGGCCTGTTTTCCGAAGCCGACCTCAACCGCGAGCTGAAGCAGCAGCAGCGTATCACGCCGCACATTATCAGCCAGATCGTCGAGTTCGCCGCCGATCGCAAAGGGGTAATGATTTTCGCCGCTACCGTAGAGCACGCCAAAGAGGTGCTGGCGCTGCTGCCGGACGGTAAGGCGCTGGTCAGCGCTGAGACACCCGGCCCGGAGCGCGATGCGCTGATCGACGCTTTTAAGCGGCAGCAGATCAAATATCTGGTTAACGTGGCGGTGCTGACCACCGGCTTCGACGCGCCGCATGTCGATCTGATCGCCATTCTGCGCCCTACCGAGTCGGTCAGCCTTTATCAACAGATCGTCGGCCGCGGGCTGCGTCTCAGCGAGGGCAAAACCGACTGTCTGATCCTCGACTACGCCGGCAACCCGCACGATCTGTTTACGCCGGAGGTGGGCGCGCCGAAAGGCAAGAGCGACAACGAACCGGTGCAGGTTTTCTGCCCGGCCTGCGGCTTCGCCAACACCTTCTGGGGCAAAACCACCGCCGACGGCATGATTATCGAACACTTTGGCCGCCGCTGTCAGGGCGTGCTGGAGGATGACGACGGCAACCGCGAGCAGTGCGACTATCGCTTCCGCTTTAAAAGCTGCCCGCACTGCAACGCTGAAAACGATATCGCCGCGCGCCGCTGCCATGAGTGCGACGCGGTGCTGGTCGATCCTGATGATATGCTGAAGGCGGCGCTGAAGCTAAAAGACGCGCTGGTGCTGCGCTGCGGCGGCATGACGCTGGAGGCGGGCCGCGACGACAAAGGCGAGTGGCTGAAGGCGACCTATTACGATGAGGACGGCACCAGCGTCAGCGAGCGCTTTCGTCTACAGACGCCGGCGCAGCGCACCGCGTTTGAACAGCTGTTTATGCGGCCGCATCAGCGCGCGCCCGGCGTTCCGCTCGGCTGGCAGCCCGCCAACGACGTGGTGGCGTTGCAGCCGCTGCTGCGTCATCCCGATTTTGTAGTGGCGCGCGCCCGCGGCCAGTTCTGGCAGGTGCGCGAAAAGGTGTTCGACTATCAGGGACGCTATCGCCGCGCCAACGAGCTGCGTTGAGCGGGCGTTTGCGTCGACAGGTAAAGATGGCTATAATGCCGCGCGCTTTTGTCTGACAAGAGCTGAACAATCCTGACTGCTGCTGGGTCGCCTGTAGCAGTATCATCTATTTAAAGAGAGTTACCATGTTAACTATCAAAGCAACTGAACGTAAAGAGCAGGGTAAGGGTGCGAGCCGCCGCCTGCGCGCAGCTAACAAATTCCCGGCTATCGTTTACGGTGGCAAGGAAGCAGCTGTTTCCATCGAACTGGACCACGACAACGTGATGAACATGCAGGCGAAGCCTGGCTTCTATGATGAAGTTCTGGTTCTGGACATCGATGGCAAAGAAACTCAGGTGAAAGTGCAGGCGGTACAGCGTCATCCGTTCAAGCCGAAACTGCATCACATCGACTTCGTTCGCGTTTAATCGCAACAACGATGAAAAAACGCCGCAATCGCGGCGTTTTTTTATGTCTGCGCGCTGGGCTTCGACGCGCGGCGTTTATTTGCCGCTGGTGCGACGCTGAAGCTGATCGCGCAAATTCGGCGGCGTGCCTTTGATCGTCAGGGTATCGGTTACCGGATCCCAGAAAATGCGCTCGCCCAGCAGCATGGCGTCGAAGTTGATAGTCAGGCCGCCGCCGCTGCCGGCGAATTTGGTCAGCTGGCGCAGGGTGCTGCGGTCCGCCGGGAAACTCTCCTCCAGCTCATAGCCCTGCTCCTGAGTGAACTCGCGGAAATTCTTCTCGCCCAGCGGCGGCAGCTCGCGCGCCAGATCGTCGATGGCGATCTCTTCGCCCGCCTGCAATTGTTCATTGCAGTAGCTGTAGACCTGTTGACGGTAGTTTTGCCGCTCCGCCTTATCCAGATCGGACTCGGCGCAGTAATCGTCCACCGCCTGCAACAGCCCGCGGTTCTGCGCCTTGGTGTCCAGCCCGACGCTGGCGCCGAGGAAATCCATAAAGAAATCGGCGACCTTACGCCCTACCCGGCCCCGCAGGAAGGTCAGATAGCGCGTCGATTCCGGGTTGGTTTCCCACTCGGTCAAATCGATGCGCGCCACGATATCGGCATGGTTGATGTCCAGATAGTGCACGCTGCTGATATCGAGCTGCTCATTGACGCGCATGCTGCTTTGGCTGCTCAGCACTGCGATCAGTAAATATTCCACCGCCAGGTAGCGATAGTGGCAGAACAGCACGATGCCGCCTTCGGCAAAGGGGTATTTCGCCAGTTCGTCGCGCAGACGGCCGGTGGCGGCGCGGCTGAACGCCAGGAAATCCTGCTCACCGGCGCGGCATTCGCGTAGCGTTTGCGCCAGCTCGCTTTCGGCGTTAAACAGGCCGAACGCTTTGCTTTTCGCGCTGTAGACCCGGTGCAACTCCTCCACCAGTTCCGACACGGCCTGGGTGGTCGGCAGCAGGCTGTCGCGCAGCACCAGCTCCAGCGTTTGCTCATCGCGTTTGATCAACTGATGCAGGGCGATCTGGTCGATATCCAGACTCATGGTAGACTCTCCTTTAAGCTTCAGGCGCGTATTCAAACACCGCGCGCCGTTGCGATCAACCGGCGGATGCGCGAATGCCGTTCCCTGCCGAAGTTTAACGCCGCGCTGACGATAAAAGTGCAGAAAAAAAGGCGTGCTTACGGTAAGATACCGCCTTTTCAATACGTATTAGTTAAGGTTATGCCACAATCATCCCGTTACAGTGACGAACGCGTGGAGCAGATCCTCGCGCAGCTGGTGCAGGTGCTGGAAGAAAACCAGGCGCCAACCGATCTTTCCCTGATGGTGCTGGGAAATATGGTCACCAATTTAATCAATACCAGCGTGGCGCCCGCTCAGCGTCGTGCGCTGGCCCGTTCCTTCGCGGATGCGCTTCAGGCCTCAGTACGCGAAGATAAAGCCCATTAATGTGATGATCTGACCGCAAATATGGTTACCAATCGGCAACGCTACCGTGAAAAAGTCTCCCAGATGATTAGCTGGGGGCACTGGTTCGCGTTGTTTAACATCATTTTTGCCGCCCTGCTGGGCAGTCGTTATCTGTTAGTGGCCGACTGGCCCGGTTCGCTGGCGGGGCGTATCTACGCCTTCACCAGCTGGATCGGCCACTTCAGCTTTATCGTCTTTGCGGCCTATCTGTTACTGATCTTCCCCCTCACCTTTGTGGTGATGTCGCAGCGTCTGCTGCGCTTTTTATCCGCCATTGTCGCCACCGCCGGGCTGACGCTGCTGCTGGTCGACAGCGCGGTGTTCAACCGTTTCCACCTGCATCTGAATCCCGTGGTGTGGGAACTGGTGGTCAACCCCGACCAAAGCGAAATGGCGCGCGACTGGCAGCTGATGTTTATCAGCGTACCGGCGATTTTCCTGGTGCAAATGCTGTTTGCCACCTGGAGCTGGCAGAAACTGCGCAGCCTGAACCGACGCAGCTTTGGCAAGCCGCTGGCCGCGCTGTTTATTAGCGCCTTTTTCGCCAGCCATCTGCTCTATATCTGGGCGGACGCCAATTTCTATCGACCGATCACGATGCAGCGCGCCAATCTGCCGCTCTCCTATCCGATGACCGCGCGCCGGTTTCTGGAGAAGCACGGGCTGCTGGATGCGCAGGAGTATCAGCGTCGTCTGGTGCAGCAGGGCAACCCAGAGGCGGTCTCGGTCGCCTATCCGCTAAGCGATATCACGTTCCGCGACGGCGGCGCGGGCCATAATCTGCTGGTGATTACCGTGGATGGCCTGAACGAGCCGACCATGACCAAAGCGCTGCCGAATCTGACGCGCTTCGGCGAAAGCAACGTGCGCTTCAGCCAGCACTTCACCGCAGGCAATACGCCCGACAGCGGGCTGTTCGGCCTGTTTTACGGCATCTCGCCGAGCTATATGGACGGCGTACTGGCGTCGCGCATCCCTTCCGCGCTGATCACCTCGCTGAGTCAGCAGGGTTATCAGTTCGGTCTGTTCGCCTCCGACAGCTTCCGTTCGCCGCTTTATCGCCAGGCGCTGCTGGCCGACTTTTCGCTGCCGGTGATTGGCGATCAGCCAAACAGTCAGACCACCGCACAGTGGCAGCGTTGGCTTGGCTCGCTGCCGTCAGGTCATGCGCCGTGGTTCTCGTGGGTCTCCTATAGCGGACTGCGCGATCTGCCCGAACGCGGCAAAGAGCGGACACAGCGCTACAGCCGCAACGCCAAAAAGGTCGACGGCGAAATAGGCCAGGTGCTGAACACGCTGGAACAGAAAGGGCTGCTGGAGAACACCGTGGTGGTGATTACCGCCCAGCAGGCGGTGGCGCTGAACGGAAAAGATAATGACGGCCGCCGCGCCGCGTTGCAGGTGCCGTTGCTGATCCACTGGCCGAATACGCCAGCACAAACCATCAGCAAGCTGACCGACCATCAGGATGTGATGACCACGCTGATGCAGCGTTTGCTGCACGTCAGCACGCCGCCGGCGGAATATTCGCAGGGCGAAGATCTTTTCGCCGCCCAGCGTCGTCATAACTGGATCGCCAGCGCCGATAACAACCGGCTGGTGATTACCACGCCGCAGCTTACGCTGGTGCTGGATGCGAACGGCAGTTATAAGGCCTATAACCGCGAAGGCCAGCTGCTGAAGGATCATAAGCCCCAGCTGGCGCTGCTGTTGCAGGTGCTGACGGAAGAGAAACGTTTTATTGCTAACTGATGGCGTATCGCCCATCGACGCTCGCCCTACAGACCCGCCTGCGGCCCAGGCGGGTCTGTTTTATATAGAGGCAACGTTACTCACTTTGCACGCCGCTTCACGGGCGGCGCCGGAAAATGAATTCGCTGGACATGGGGTTGCAGGAAAGCCCTTCCAGTAAAAACAGATGCGGCGTTCTTTATCTCATCAAGCGGAGCGGATTATCGCTGTCGCTCCGTCGCTTCAACCGTCTGGATAGCAAGCTTCGCTGTCAGCCCTACTAACTGATTATTATTAAAGCAGTTAGACGCAAAGCGTCTTGCTTTTAGCAAGATTCCGGGTAGTATAACGGCCACATATC
>OKQC01000229.1_pt1 | contig 10332 bp, 10 predicted proteins | sample 1611761 | NCBI WGS metagenome assembly OKQC01 (sample SAMN04436767, study PRJEB24849) | human gut metagenome | biome: human gut; feature: NICU; material: stool | host: Homo sapiens | place: USA: Saint Louis, MO | collected 2011-05-05
ACTAACTTTTTCATTGTAATGCTCCCGTCTGTCTTATTTATGCGCCGTGTCTGCGGCCTGGATATACAGTGCCATCTAATGAATTTATATGCAATAAAAATGATTAAATATTACCTTTGTTGCAAAAAAAAGCGGATAACCCATCAGGTTACCCGCTCAATGAATACCGTTTTATGCATTGGCGTGATTAATTCCTGCGCTCAAACGCCAGCGCCTTACGCTCGATAAGACGCATCATCAGCGTCAGCAGACCGTTGACCGCCAGATAGACCAGACCCGCCGCACCGAACACCATCACGTCGTAGGTACGTCCGTACAGCAGCTGCCCGTGGCCCATCACTTCCATCAGGGTGATGGTGTAGGCCAGAGAGGTGCTTTTGAACACCAGAACGACTTCATTGGAATAGGAAGAGAGCGCACGCTTAAAGGCGTATGGCAGCAGGATCGCCAGCGTGTCCTTCTTGCTCATGCCCAGCGCACCGCAGGACTGCCACTGGCCTTCCGGGATCGCGCGGATCGCGCCGTAAAACAGCTGCGTGGTATAGGCCGCGCTGTTCAGTGAGAGAGCTATCAGGGCGCAGAGCCATGGCTCAGAGAGCAAATGCCAGATAACCGGATATTCCTGTAACGACGGGAACTGCCCTGGACCGTAGTAAATCAGGAAGATCTGCACCAGCAGCGGCGTACCGGTAAAGAGCGTAATGTAGCCACGGACAATCCACACCAGCACCGGCGTTTTCAGCGTCAGGACGATGGTGAAGAACAGCGCCAGGATCAGCGCTACGATGATAGACGCAACGGTCAGCGTCAGGCTGGTGTGCAGCCCTTTCATCAGTTCGGGTAAATAATCCAGCATCAGCCTGGTCTCCGTTCAAAACGCGTTGCGCGCAGATCAATACGCTTCAGAACGTACTGGCTCAGCAACGTGATCACCAGGTAGATAGCCGCCGCGACGATGTACCAGGTAAATGGCTCCTGCGTACGGGTGGCGATACTTTTGGTTTGCAGCATTAAATCGTTCACGCTGATCAGGCTCACCAGCGCGGTATCTTTCAGCAGTACCAGCCACTGGTTGCCCAGCCCTGGCAGGGCATGACGCCACATCTGCGGCATCACCAGGCGGAAGAAGATCGCCGCTTTCGACAGGCCCAGCGCCTGACCGGATTCCCACTGTCCCTGCGGTACCGCTTTCAGCGCGCCGCGCAGCGTTTGTGACGCATAGGCCGAATAGAGCAGGGAGAGCGCAATTACGCCGCACAGGAACGGGCTGACGTCGAAGTTCTCAATCTGCATTTGCACCGGGATCTGCGCAAAGCCGAGATTAATCGTAAAGCCGTCCGACAGCGTTAACAGCAGCTGTGAGGAGCCGAAATAGATAAACAGGACCACCAGAATTTCCGGCAGTCCACGCAGCACAGTCACCAGCGCTGAACCGAGCCATGCGACAGGGCGCCACTTAACGGACTCCCACACCGCAAAGAACATCGCCAGTACGAGGCCGATAATCAGTGCACAAACGGCAAGGCCGACGGTCATCCCGGCGGCGCTTGCTAAAGGAAAAATTTCATTCATCAGGAATTACTTCTGGAACCATTTTTTGTAGATGGTTTCGTAGGTGCCGTCTTTCTTCACTTTTTCCAGCGCAGCGTTGAATTTCTGCTGCAGCTCGGTGTTGCCCTGACGTACGGCAATACCCAGACCTGTACCGAAGTAGTCTTTATCTGTCACCTTGTCACCCACGGCGGCCAGCTTGTCGTTCGCTTTCAGCCATTCAGTCACGACAGCCGTGTCCCCGAACACCGCATCGATACGGCCGTTTTGCAGGTCCAGCTTCGCATTCTGGTAGCTGTCATACGGCACGGTGGTGATTTCCGGGTGCTTATCCATGATGAATTTCTGGTGCGTGGTGCCGTTCTGCACGCCGACTTTCTTGCCTTTCAGCAGGTCAACGGAGGCGTATTTACCTTTCTGACCAATGAACAGCGCCGAGTTGTCGTAGTAAGGGGTGGTGAACAGAACCTGCTTTTCACGCTCCGGAGTGATGTCCATACCGGCCATCACGGCGTCGATACGGCGGAACTTCAGGCTTGGGATCAGGCTGTCGAACGCCTGGTTGCTGAAGGTACAGGTCGCGTCGATCTCTTTACACAGGGCATTTGCCAGATCCACGTCGAAGCCAACAATCTTGTTGTTCGCATCAATGGATTCAAACGGAGGGTAGGACGCTTCAGTGGCGAAACGGATGGTCTGGGCTGCGGTAGCGGAAAGGCTGACGCTAGCAAGCAGCGCGGCAATCAATACTTTTTTCATTATAATTTCCCTAACACATCAGTGTGATAAGTAGTTTTTGAAGGCATCGGTTTGCGGGTTGGTGAAGCAGCTCGCATCACCTTGCTCAACGATATACCCGTTTTCCATGTAGACCACGCGGCTGGCGGTTTTGCGCGCCACTTCCACCTCGTGGGTCACGATGACCTGGGTAATGTTGGTTTCCGCCAGTTCACGAATGATACTCACGATCTGGGCAGTAATTTCCGGGTCCAGCGCTGCGGTTGGTTCGTCGAACAGCAGCACCGCTGGCTCCATCATCAGCGCACGGGCGATCGCCACACGCTGTTGCTGACCACCAGAGAGATGCAGAGGATAACGGTCGCTGTACGGTTTCAGACGCAGACGTTCCAGCAGCTTTTCAGCTCGCGCCATCGCCTGGTCTTTGCTTAAGCCAAGCACGCGGCACGGGGCTTCAATCAGGTTTTGCACCACCGTCAGATGCGGCCAGAGATTATATTGCTGGAAAACCATGCCCACGTTTTGACGCAGTTCACGAATCGCTTTATCAGAAGGGGTTTTCGCGAAGTCAAAATGGTTACCGGCGATGGCCAGCGTTCCCGAACGGGGCATTTCAAGCAGATTTAAAACACGCAGAAGGGAGCTTTTTCCCGCGCCGCTTGGGCCGAGCAAAACCAGCGTTTCGCCCTCCGGGCAGCTCAGCGTAATGTCGAACAGCGCCTGGTGTGCGCCGTAGAAGCAGTTAATGCCGTTTAGTTTAATACTCATCGGGGCAGTCTTTACTCATCCAGGCAATCTATAGCAATTGAGGCCGCAGATAGTACCGTTGACAGAATAGTTATGCAATATTTCTGCGTTAAAAGTTAAATATAACCCGTGTTTCCTCTTAAACATAGCACAAAATAGCGACGGGGAAGGGGGGCGAGAATAAATGTCGGCATTCCGCATGAAATGCCGGACATTTTACGGGGTTAACGTTTATTTAACGTATGCGTTAGCGGTTCTCAATCGACTGGCGAAGGGTGCCCGCCGGAGCATGAACGCTGCCGCCAATGTAGCGCACATCATCTATTGCCCAGCACTGGCCTTCACGGATCATCAGCACCTCATCCTGCCAGGTTTGCGTCCCCTGGGTTAGCTTCACGCGCAGAGGAATATTCCGTGCGTCGGTATTCGGAATGGTGGACGCGCTGGCGACGTCGGCGCTGTCCGGCAGCGTGGCGCGGCTGGAGAACGGATCGGATGAAAGCAGCGCGTTTTGCTGCGGATCGCGCGAGGCGTCATTAAGCAGTTTCGCCAGATTATCGCTCAGGTACGGGCGCAGGGCGGTGAGGTCATTACCGCGATGCTGAATGCGGTAATCATAGAACTGTTGCGCCACGGCGTCCGGGCCGCCCTCAATGCAGGGGCCGCTGCGGGAACCGATATCCTTAAAGGCTGGCGTGACCGGCGTAGTGCAGGCGCTGAGCACCAGCGCGCAGGGCACTAAAAGCGTTAAAGCAGAGTAGCGCATGTTGATTTCCTTATTTATTAACTATCCTTTCAATCATAGCGTAACGAACCGATAATGCAGTTGCTAACGCATTGAACGCTAAAGACGGAGAGGAAGTATGCAATTTTCAACAACACCAACCCTGGAAGGTCAACCCATTACCGAGTACTGCGGCGTGGTCACCGGTGAGGCGATTCTGGGCGCCAACATCTTCCGGGACTTCTTTGCCGGCATTCGGGATATCGTCGGCGGGCGCTCCGGTGCCTACGAGAAAGAACTGCGTAAAGCGCGTGACATTGCGTTTAAGGAGCTGGGCGAGCAGGCCAAGGCGCTGGGCGCGGATGCGGTGGTGGGCATTGATATCGACTACGAAACGGTCGGGAAAGATGCCAGCATGCTGATGGTGAGCGTAAGCGGCACGGCGGTGAAAACCCGTCGATGAAGCGTTCGCTCTCAACCCTCCTGCTGGCATTGTTGCTGGCAGGATGCGCCTCGGAAGAGGGCATTGTTGATAAAGGCGCGTACGAACTTGATACGCGCCATCAGGCGCAGGCGGCCTACCCGCGCATAAAGGTGCTGGTGATCCATTACACCGCCGATGATTTCGACACCTCGCTTGCGACCTTGACCGATAAAAACGTCAGCTCTCACTATCTCATCCCCGCAAAGCCCCCAGCTCCGCAGGGCAAACCGCGTATCTGGCAGCTGGTGCCGGAGAGCGAGCTGGCCTGGCATGCAGGTATTAGCTTTTGGCGTGGGACCAACCGCATAAATGATACCTCCGTCGGCATTGAGCTGGAAAACCGCGGCTGGCGGAAAACCGATGGTGTGAAAACCTTTACCCCCTTCGAACCGGGGCAAATTGCGGCGCTAATCCCGCTTGCCAGAGACATCATCGCCCGCTACGACATTAAACCGCAGAACGTTGTGGCCCATTCGGATATCGCCCCGCAGCGTAAAGACGACCCTGGCCCGCTGTTTCCGTGGCGCGAACTGGCGCAGCAGGGCATCGGAGCCTGGCCCGAACCGGCGCGGGTGAATTTTTATATCAATGGGCGACCGTATTATCAGCAGGTTGATACCGCAGCACTGCTCGATCTGCTGGCGCGCTACGGTTACGAGGTGCCAGAAAACAGCACGCCTGCACAGCAAAAACGCATCATCATGGTGTTCCAGATGCATTTTCGTCCGCAGTTATGGAATGGCGTAGCGGATGTGGAAACCATGGCGATTGCCGAAGCACTTTTAGAGAAATACGGGCAGGGGTAAACCTTTGGCTTACCCCCAAATGAGTATATTTCCGCGAGTTTCTATTAGATTAATCCTAAGTACAATCTCATTTCATTTTTAGTTAATTGACTTAAAATTATTCGGATTTAAGATGGACACATAGCACGCTAAGCAATTTAGCGAATAAAAAACTTTACTCTTTTTTTTATTCTTGAGTTTTTCATCAGGAAAATATTTATGGTTCGGTATGAATGCCGTTGCCATGTTTTTTTTAAAATCACATCTTAAAACGGGTATAACAATGTTAAGCATCTATGGAAAAAAATTACGTCCGCAACATGAAATGGAAAAGATTATTTCTGCAACCTCATGCGTTGAAGAAAGAACGTTAAAAAAATGGCAGAAGATTTCCACTGCTGATTCCGGTTTAATTCATATTATTGTCAGCGGCGAAGTTGAATTTCGACGTGACTCTGACGAACTGTGCTTGTTCACCGTTACCGGGCAATGCATTTTCGGCCTGTCGTCGATGTATTACAACGCCACCCATATGTACGGCCTTGTTCGGTCGAATACGGTTGTTCGCTCGATCAAGAAAGAGGTCTTCGCCCAGCTGATGACCGAGAAAAACCTGTGGCCTGAACTGACAAAAGTGCTTTCCTGGTACATATGCCTGATGAGCAAGCGCGATGATATTCTGGTCGCTCGCAGCGCATATTCTGTTGTTCGCGAATTTTTATATGAGATCAACGACCTGATTGTACAGCATCAGCGTGATATTAACGTTTATGATTACATTCAGGAATACACTAACCTGGCACGTAGCACCATTATTAAAATCCTCTCCGATCTGAAAAAAGGTCAATATATTGTGGTGGAAAAAGGTCGACTGCTTAACCTCACCGCACTGCCTGAAAAATATTAATGCCTACTCCCGCCGGTCTCCTTTATCACTGAAAGGGGAACGGCTGTTTTCACTGTTTTTAACACTTGCTTGTGAATTATCCTGCGTTTCGTCAACCGGCGGTGCGGGAATTTTTCCTTGAGAATAATCCTGCTCCTGCTCTTTTAATGCCTGTTTAAATAATTCCGTTAATGATGACTCTTCACTGCTCGTGCTGGCGGGGGCGGTATCGTGCTCATGCGCCTCAGTTCCGGGTAGGGTATCCCGCGAGGGGTCTTGCGGCACCGCGCCGTCGGGCGCCTGCTGCCAGTCGGCATCATCACTGATGATCGGCAGATCCTGCATCGGTGGAACATCAACAGGCACTGGCGCAGCTTTAGGCTGCGGATGCGGGAACGGTTTACTCACGTACACGTAGTGCATCTCCGAAAGCTGGGTTTCCGGTTTGGCAACGCTGGCGTTGACCGGGTCAGGCGCCGGGTGGCGCATGTTCCAGTAGACATGCATATACAGGCCGACAACCAGCATGGCGCAAAGGCCGACCATCCATAATGCTGTTTTGCCGAAAACGTTTTTCAGGCTGGGGAGGCGGTACGAAAACCAGACCGCTTCCCCGGTTGTATAGCTGCGCTGGGCCGCAAGGCAGATGGTCGACATTAGGCTTTCTTCTCCTGCATTTTTGCGTCCGGGGTAGTGCGGGTGGCCTGAATCAGTACGCTCGGCGTGCTGTTGGTTACGCGCATCAGCTGCATCAGCGTTTCTTCGCCGGGGATGCCATCCACGTGCAGATGCATTTTTTGCTGAAACTCACGGGTGCGTTTCATCATCTCAGCGGTCCAGATCCGGGCATGCGTTTCGGGCTGGTTCAGCGCCAGGCTTAACTGCTGATCGAGCCAGGCCATGTCTTTGCTGTCGCTGGCCGCGCCGATCGCGTCTTTTCCTTCCGGTGTCAGGCGGTGCAACTGGGTGAAGTTGCCGGTCGCATGCCGGTTAAACCAGCTGCGGCTCACCTGCCAGGTCCGGTTATTCATTAACAGGTCAATTGATGTATCTCCGACCCTGGCGACCACCGCATAGTTAAGGTGACCGCTGGTTTTCAGTTCACTGACCCACGGATACCCTTCCTGCGCCAGCGTCTCCGGCGACGCGTTCCCCTGTTTACACATCAGGTTCACTTTAGCGGCATTCTGGCACAGCGCATCTTCGGCCGAGGCGTCATATCCCCACATCAGATAGAGCTGGTGCATCGCATCCGGCTGATTAACCATTTCATTGTCGATAACCGGCACCACGGGCGCCTCCGTTTTTCGCGTCGGCTGTTTCCAACTGACGGGGACCGGCAGCTGGATGGGAAGATGCTCGCTGATGGACGAGGTTAAATACCAGCCGCAGGCGGCAAACAGCACCGATGCGAACAGCCCCACGGTTGCCAGACGCTTACCGTGTTTTTTCGCGGGCAGGATCTCTCCCGCCGCCAGGCGTAAATGACGCGGGCTGACCTGCGACGCGCGTTCCGTCCAGGCAGCGAGCATTGACAGGTGCGCCAGTTCGTTAAGTTTGCTGATGTTGCCTTTGGTCAACGTGTGCATTTTGCGCACGCGGGCCGGCGTTAACGGCGAATTTTCACAGCCGTGTTCTTCGCATTGCGCCTGCACATAGCCCAGGAATTCGCGGCAGGTCAGGGGGCGCAGGACATGACGAGTGTGTGTATATTCGCGCAGTTCAGGTTGCTTAAGCAGGATTTCCTGATCCGCAGTGCCCGTCAGCACCACGGAGAGCCGGAAGTTCAGCTCCAGGGCTCGCGTGAGCAGCGTACCCAGGACTTCACGGCAGCTCTCTTTCATGGCTTCGGCGTGTGAAATCACCAGCACTCTGGTTTTCGCTTTTCCCTCGTGCCACTGGCGCAGGATGGCATCCACCGCCTGCAGGCGATTCTTGCTCTCTTTCGTTACCGGATTGAGCTTGTACAGCAGGCTACTGGCACTCAGTTTGGGAAACGCATTGATAACAAGGACGTTACTGTGGCGGGTTTTTAGCGCATCGCTGAAGTGACCCAGAAGCGGGGCGTCGTCGCAAAAGAGCCCGATAATTCCCGCCTGCTGGGTTTTCTCTTTCAACAGGTTGAACACATCCTGATGATAAGGCACCAGAAAACCCCCGGATAAACGGGCGATCGATCTGAATGGCGGATTTTTAAAATTAAAGTGGCTCTGATACATAACGACTTACAGTCTCTGATTAGGAATAGCAACAGCATCAGAAAGTAAGGTAACGCCCCTGAACGGTCAATTTGCAAACAGGGTAAAAATATCCTGCTGGCAGCGTCTAACATTTGGATTTTATACGGTCAATATTTTTCTTTATGAAAGTTAGCGGCGAAGTCAGTGGTCGCATTTGCATCAGCTTATTACTATTTTCATCCATATTGGCGCAGTATGACGCTGCTTATTTTTGCTTTGCTATAGGCCGGATAAAAAATGAGGTTCTCATTTCTTTCACGGTGGATAACGCCTTGTATTATGTTTGTGCTGCTGATCTTTTGCGGCCAGCAAGGGTATCTCACCTTTAAAGATTATAAAAAAGTTATGAATAAGTTGGCTAATGCCGATCAACAGCCGCTGAAAAAAACGCGCGAAGAGAAATCCTTTTCGCTTTTTACGGCAGCCGTGCGTCAGGAAATCTTACCGGGTGCGGTGAAAGCCCCGCTGGCAGCTGAAATCGAAGGTATTGTGAACAGCGATGACGCCTGGCTCTCCTTTGCTGTCATCAAAACGCCAGGCGGTCAGAGAAGCTACCGTGAGGGTGAACCTCTCTCTGGATTTAACGACGCATTTATTCAGGAAATAAACAAAGATAATGTGGTGGTTAATTATGAAGGTACTACGCAGGTTCTGGCATTAAATAAACCGGACTATTTTAAGGGTGGCGTGGATAGCGGCCCGGTAACGAAATCGACAAAAGATGTTGGCGCAGAGAGTGTGCATCTTGATGATTATCTGGTGTTAAAACCCATAATTGAAAAGGGCCGACTGGAAGGCTACAGGATAAACCCAAGGAATGCGTCCGCCTTTTACAGCCAGTCAGGTCTGGTAAAAGGCGATGTGGCGGTTCAGGTTAACTCTGTCGATATGACCGATGAAGCAAAAGCGAAAAGCATTATTGCCAACTGGTCAAAAATGAAAGAAGCGGAGGTCATCGTACGACGTCACGCTCACCTTGAAAATATTCGGATTAATGTTCTAAACAATTAAAAAGTGTGCAGACATGAAAAAAATTCCCTGGGCGTGCGTGGCGCTGACCGCATTGTCGTTATATTCCAGTTCGCTGCTTGCAGCTAACTTTAGCGCGAGTTTTAAAAATACTGATATTCGCGAGTTTATCGATACGGTAGGCCGCAATCTCAATAAAACCATTCTGGTCGATCCGTCCGTCCAGGGAACCGTCTCGGTCCGAACCTACAACGTGCTGACGGAAGATGAGTACTATCAATTCTTTCTGAGCGTGCTGGATCTCTACGGCCTGTCGGTGATCCCGATGGACAACGGCATGGTCAAAGTGGTGCGCTCAAGCGTGGCGCGTACCGCCGGTGCGCCGCTGGCAGACAGCAAAAATCCGGGCAAAGGTGACGAGATCATCACCCGCGTGGTGCGCATGGAAAACGTGCCTGTTCGTGAGCTGGTCCCGCTGCTGCGTCAGCTCAACGATGCCACCGGTATCGGGAACGTGGTCCACTTTGAGCCGTCCAACGTCCTGCTGTTAACCGGTAAAGCCTCGGTGGTGAACCGGCTGGTGGATCTGGTGCAGCGCGTCGATAAAGACGGCATCCAGCGTCGCGAAATCATCCCGCTGCGCTTTGCGTCCGCCAAAGAACTCTCGGAGATGTTGAATAACCTCAACAATGAAGAACAGAAAGGGCAGAACGCGCCGCAGCTGGCGACTAAAGTCGTCGCGGATGACGAAACCAACAGCCTGGTGATCAGCGGCGCGGAAGATGCGCGGGCGCGCACCCGTTCCCTTATTCATCAGCTGGATCGTGAGCAGAATAACGAGGGCAATACCCGCGTCTTCTACCTCAAGTATGCCAGCGCCACCAAAGTGGTGCCGGTTCTCACCGGCATTGGTGAGCAGCTGAAAGACAAGCCGGGTGCGGCCAAAGCGAAATCCGCGAGCGCCTCAACCGATCTGAATATTACCGCCGACGAGTCAACCAACTCCCTGGTGATCACCGCACAGCCTAACGTGATGAACTCCCTCGAGAAAGTGATCGACAAGCTGGATATTCGCCGTCCGCAGGTGCTGGTGGAAGCGATCATTGCCGAAGTGCAGGACGGTAACGGCCTGGATCTTGGCGTGCAGTGGACCAGCAAGCACGGCGGGGTGCAGTTTGGCTCCACCGGCCTGCCAATCAGCCAGATTA
>OKQC01000237.1_pt1 | contig 9922 bp, 9 predicted proteins | sample 1611761 | NCBI WGS metagenome assembly OKQC01 (sample SAMN04436767, study PRJEB24849) | human gut metagenome | biome: human gut; feature: NICU; material: stool | host: Homo sapiens | place: USA: Saint Louis, MO | collected 2011-05-05
CAGCTGAAATCGTGACGCCGACTACGCTGACACCGTAATGTTTCGCCATAAACCAAACCAACAGTTGATTCAACTACACCTGTGGAATCAGGAACGACTGATTCTTCAGTAGCAGAAATCGCGCCAGTAGCTCCTTCAACAACCGAGTCTGAAGCAGCGCCTGCAGTTACACCCGATGATGAAGTAAAAGTACCAGAAGCTAGAGTAGCTTCTGCGCAAACTTTTTCAGCGTTATCACCGACGCAAAGTCCTTCAGAATTTATTGCCGAGTTAGCTCGTTGTGCACAACCTATTGCGCAAGCCAATGATTTATATGCATCAGTGATGATGGCTCAAGCAATCGTTGAAAGTGGTTGGGGAGCAAGTACGCTATCTAAGGCACCAAACTATAACTTATTTGGGATTAAAGGCAGCTACAATGGACAATCTGTCTATATGGATACATGGGAATATTTAAACGGCAAATGGTTAGTGAAAAAAGAACCTTTCCGTAAATATCCTTCTTATATGGAATCATTCCAAGATAATGCGCACGTGCTAAAAACAACTTCTTTCCAAGCGGGCGTTTACTATTATGCTGGGGCTTGGAAAAGCAATACAAGCTCGTACCGCGATGCAACTGCTTGGTTAACAGGTCGTTATGCGACAGATCCTAGCTACAATGCTAAATTAAATAATGTCATTGCCGCATATAACTTAACTCAATATGATACACCATCTTCTGGTGGAAATACTGGGGGCGGAACAGTTAATCCAGGAACAGGCGGTTCTAACAATCAATCAGGAACGAACACGTACTATACTGTAAAATCAGGGGATACCTTGAATAAAATTGCCGCGCAATATGGAGTGAGCGTTGCTAATTTACGCTCATGGAACGGCATCTCTGGCGATTTAATTTTCGTTGGTCAAAAACTTATCGTGAAAAAAGGTGCTTCAGGTAACACTGGTGGCTCAAACAACGGTGGTTCTAACAATAATCAATCAGGAACGAATACGTACTACACGATTAAATCAGGCGATACCTTGAACAAAATTTCTGCACAATTCGGTGTTAGTGTGGCTAACTTACAAGCCTGGAATAACATCAGCGGTAGTTTGATTTTTGCTGGTCAAAAGATTATCGTGAAAAAAGGTGCCAACTCAGGTTCAACGAATACGAACAAGCCTACGAATAATGGTGGCGGTGCGACAACATCCTACACGATTAAATCAGGTGATACGCTGAATAAAATTTCTGCACAGTTTGGCGTGAGTGTTGCTAATCTACGTTCATGGAACGGGATCAAAGGCGATTTAATTTTTGCTGGTCAAACAATCATCGTGAAAAAAGGCGCTTCTGCAGGTGGCAATGCTTCTTCAACAAATAGTGCATCAGGCAAACGCCATACAGTTAAAAGCGGTGATTCACTTTGGGGCTTATCAATGCAATACGGAATCAGCATCCAAAAAATCAAACAATTAAATGGCTTAAGCGGGGATACAATTTATATTGGTCAAACTTTAAAAGTTGGTTAATTTAAGATTGAAAAAAATAGCTATCTTAGGTAACATGAGTCTTATAATAGAAAAAAACAATGAGAAGGAATAGTAGAAAGAACCATGTGATAGAGAGCGTATGGCTGGTGGAAATACGTACAGAAGCTTTTGAACTCGCCTTTAAGTTACTTTTTTGAACAAACCAAGTAGGAAAAGTCGGTGACGATCGTTAAGACGTTTGAGGTTAAGGTGACGGTGACTGACCGTTTCTTTGACGAATTTAGGTGGTACCACGTTGCATTTGTATGTTCACGTCCTATAGGAATTTTTCCTATAGGACTTTTTTTTTATCACTAAGTGGCTAGTTTAAGTCAGAATAGTGACAATGGCTGCAGGTGGCAAATTTTAAGAATGAAAAATTTTATATTACTAGGAGGAATAACATGAGCTACAATCACAAAGAGATTGAGAAAAAATGGCAAAAATATTGGGCTAAGAACAATTGTTTCAATACATTGGACGACCCAAATAAAGAAAAATTTTATGCACTAGATATGTTTCCCTATCCATCTGGACAAGGCTTACACGTAGGTCACCCGGAAGGCTATACAGCAACCGATATTCTTTCACGTATGAAACGTGCGCAAGGCTATAATGTGTTGCATCCAATGGGCTGGGATGCGTTTGGTTTGCCAGCAGAGCAATATGCGTTAGATACAGGAAATGACCCAGCTGAATTTACTAAGAAAAATATCGAAACATTCCGTCGCCAAATTAATTCACTAGGATTCAGCTATGATTGGAATCGTGAAATTAATACCACTGATCCTGAATATTACAAATGGACACAATGGATATTTACAAAATTATATGAAAAAGGGTTAGCTTATGAAGCAGAAGTTGCGGTTAACTGGGTACCTGAACTAGGAACTGTTATTTCAAATGAAGAAGTCATTGATGGAAAAAGTGAACGTGGCGGTTATGATGTGGTTCGCCGACCAATGCGTCAATGGATGCTGAAAATTACTGCTTATGCAGATCGCTTATTAGAAGATTTAGAGCTTGTTGATTGGCCAGAAAGTATTAAAGATATGCAACGAAATTGGATTGGACGTTCTGAAGGAGCCAATGTGACCTTTAAAGTCGCTGGCACAGAAGAAAGTTTCACGGTGTTTACAACCCGTCCTGATACCTTGTTTGGTGCAACCTATACTGTTCTAGCTCCTGAACTAGAACTAGTGAAAAAAATTACGACACCTGAACAAACAGCAGCTGTAGAAGCATATATTGAAGAAACCTCAAAAAAATCTGATTTAAATAGAACGGATTTAGCAAAAGAAAAAACAGGTGTTTTCACAGGTGCGTATGCGATAAATCCAGTCAATGGCCAAGAAATTCCAATTTGGATTGGCGATTATGTTTTAGCAAGCTATGGCACAGGCGCAATCATGGCGGTCCCAGCGCATGATGAACGGGATTACGAATTTGCGAAAACATTTGGCATTGATATCCTACCAGTAATCGCAGGTGGCGACATTACAACAGAAGCCTATACAGGGGATGGACCGCATATCAATTCTGATTTCTTAAATGGATTAAACAAAGCAGAAGCCATCGCTAAAATGAATGAGTGGCTAGAAGAAAATCACGTAGGGAAAAAAGAAGTATCTTATCGTTTACGTGACTGGTTATTCTCTCGTCAACGCTACTGGGGTGAACCAATTCCTGTGATCCATTGGGAAGATGGAACAACCACAACGGTTCCTGAATCTGAGTTACCTCTACGTTTACCAGTAACATCGGATATTCGCCCAAGTGGAACTGGGGAATCGCCATTAGCAAACATTGATGAATGGGTCAATGTCGTCGACCCTGAAACTGGCATGAAGGGAAAACGTGAAACGAATACTATGCCACAATGGGCTGGAAGCTCTTGGTATTACTTACGATTCATTGATCCTCATAATAAAAATGAAATTGCTGATTTTGAAAAATTAAAACGTTGGTTACCAGTTGATATCTATATTGGTGGTGCCGAACATGCGGTGCTACATTTACTTTATGCTCGTTTTTGGCATAAATTCTTATATGATATTGGTGTGGTTCCTACCAAAGAACCTTTCCAAAAATTATACAACCAAGGTATGATTTTAGGAGATTCCTACGAGCCTTTAGCCCAAGTCCGCGATTGGACAACCGAAGACGGCGAAAATCAACAACAAATCCACTACTTCCACTGCGACCAAATCGGCATCCCGCGCGAGATGACAGACAAAGACGGTAATTTACTGTGGTTCGGCAACTATACCGGCTGGGGTCGTCTGAAAGAGGAAACCAAGGTAACGGATAGCGCTTACCAGCCCTTCCGCCTGCAAAACCAGTACGCCGACCGTGAGACGGGGCTGCATTACAACTTCTTCAGGTATTACGAGCCTGATGCGGGGAGGTTTGTGAATCAGGATCCGATTGGGTTGCGGGGTGGAGATAATCTTTATCGGTTTTCGTCTAATATTCAGATTTGGATTGATCCCTTAGGGTTAGCATGTATACCCAATCCAAATAGAAAAAATGATGAGGATTTTGCAAGAAGAATTGATAAATTGTCTGATAATTTGACAGAAAAAAATAGAGATGGTTTCACTACGTTAGCCTTGGCAAGGGTAACACTTGTTGATGGAACCTCTCAAATATGGATTGCTCAGGCAGGCTCTTCTCTGTCATCAAAGCCTTCTAGAAGGCAACAAAGTCTTGCGGGTGCAGATGAAATAATACAAAATTTACATCCAGCAGGAAGAAGCGGGAAAGATGGCAACCACTTAAATGATGCTGAACGTCAACTTATACGAGAAGCGAAAAAAAGAGGAGCTAAAATTAAATCTCTTGGAGCTACAAAACCAATGTGTGGCAGATGCGAGAAAGGAGCGAGAAGAGCAGGGATACTAAGGCGTATCATAACCCCAATTAAGAGTAGATACTGTTAGTATTTAATATTTTTAAATTTATTTAAAATTAAAGGAGTCCAATATGAAGCCGATAGAATTGGATGAAATGCCAAATGATATTTTTATTCAGGATATAAAAGAGTTAACAGAGAGTTTTTCAATAGATTTTCCTGATGTGTTTAGACAACTTTTGACAGAGTTAAATGTATCAAAAGATAATTTATTTATCACGGATTTTATTGAAAATCAGAAGATTGCCAACTCATATACAGGATATGTTTTTGACAAAACCCACAAAAAAATGTATGACTATACAATCAAAAATAAAAAACTTAGTTTTTTTGAAGTCGATATAAAAAAACTAACTACTAAGGACACGGATAGCATCCGAGTATTGGATGAACTTTAAAATGCAAGCTATATTTGCATAAAGTGTCAGTGACTGTAGGTTGGGTCAAGACCCAACAGCCTAATAAGGTCGTCTGAAATAACCTTCAGACGACCTTTCCCTATACGCATACCCTTACCTGCTTCGACTACAACGAAAACGGCCAACTCATCGCCCAGCACCAATGGAAGGTGCCGTCCAAAGAAGAGAACGCCCGAAACGGCTTACCCGAAACCGACTGGCGCGATGCGCAGTACGACATGCTGTACCTGCCCGTTACCGAAACCGTCCGCTACCACTACGACTTCAACGGCAACCGTACCGCCACCGTCCTGCCCGACGGCAGACAGATCAACTACCTGTATTACGGCAGCGGCCACCTGCACCAAATCAGCCTTGACGACGAAGTCGTCACCGACATCGAACGCGATCAGCTGCACCGCGAAATCTACCGCACACAGGGTAAACTCGCCAGCCGTTACGAACTCGATCCCCTAGGTCGTCTGAAAAGGCAAATCGCCACCCTCAACGACCTGACCGAAGGCGGCAAAGGCAAAACCAAAGTAGCGGCAGGCTACAGCCAAACCGCCGTCAAACGCAGCTACGGCTACGACCGCACCGGCAACCTGACCCACAGCACCGACCAGCGGACGGGCACGACCCAGTTCGAGTACGACAAACTGGGCAGGATTACCAAAGCGGGCAGCGAACTGTTCGCCTTCGACCCCGCGCACAATATCCTCGACATCCCGACGGAAAAGGCCAAACCATACCCTGCCCCCTCTCCCGTGGGAGAGGGTCGGGGAGAGGGCAAAGCAACCGCGCCGCTTTCAGACGGCCGTTCCCTCATCACCGACAACCGCCTGAAAACCTACAACGGCACGACCTATTACTACGACGAGCTCGGCAACCTGATCCACCGCGAACTGGCCGACAGCGAAATGCAGAACTATTTCTACGATCTGCACGACCAACTGGTTAAAGCGGAAATCTTCAAAAAAGACGGCAGCAAAGAGACTTGGACGTACAGCTACGACGCCTTAGGCAGAAGAATAGGCAAAGGTCGTCTGAAAAACGAAGAAGTTTCAGAAACGTCATTCCCGCATGATTTAAGCGGGAACGACCTCGAAAACCAAACCCGCTTCGTTTGGGACGGCAGCCACCTCTTGCAGGAAGTCCACCCGGACAGTAGATATATCTATATCTACACCGATCCCGACAGCTACGAACTCCTGGCACAGGTACACAACCGAACCAACATGGTAATAAATACTCTTTAAAGAATGCACATATGGGACATAATCCAAAGGATGCTGTTTCCTATTGAAATCGTTGCGGTTGTTATCATGGGGCTAAATCTTAGACAGTACGGAAATGGACGCTTGACCCCAATAATTACCGATTGGAATATGGACCAGGAAATTGTTCACGTGGTGGTAAAAGTAAATCACGATATAAGAAACCTCGAAAACCAAGAAATGGTAAAGCACCTAAAGGTTGTTAATTGCTAAATATTTTAAGAAATAAAAGGAGTAGTTATGTATTTAGAAGAGCAAAATTCAGATTTGAATGATGAAATTAATGATCTAATTTGTTTATCAAATGATTTGACAAGTCTCGAAGATAGATTAGCTGTCAAACTAAAAGGATGGAATTTAATTCCTGAATCTAAGATAAATTTTGTCGCATTACTTATTGCAATTCATCAAATAAAAAGTAGGATTATTGCTGCTGCTGTACATAAAGGTACAGGTAGTCAGACCAATAATCCTACTTTTATTTTAAGATAGGTGATATAAATTTATTTGTCAAGAATGTAGACTAAAAGCTAGGTATATATTATGTGCAATTATAGCAGATTGGTAATTGAGAAGCTGTAATGGGGATTTTAACAATCTTTGAAGTTTGTAAAATATCCTTTATTTATAGTATGATTACTTTATATGTTTTTATTCTGTAGAAAGGAGCTCGTATGAATCGACTTAGTTTCTCGCGAACTCAGATTTTAATTCTCCTTAGCGTGTGGCTCACGTTCTTGTTGAGCTTTGTTATGCGCTTGTCTTGGGCATCTGTTATGCCTATCCTCAATGAGGCATTGCATTTTACAGCCAAGATGGGGGCTCAACATATTTCGGCCTTTTACTTTGGTTATGCTTTAACGGTATTACCAGGCGGCATCTTAGCCGATAAAATCGGTTATAGACGTACTATCTTGTTTAGTTTGATTGGTATGGCTGCTGTAACGGCTTTGATGAGTACCATTACAGACTATAACATGGCTTGGGGCTTGCGCTTCTTGTTAGGCGTTATGTCTGGTCCTGTACAAGCTTCTTGTTTGAGTGCTATCGGCGATCACTTCGGTCCGAACCAACGGGGTGCGGCCGTAGGTATCTTCATGAGTTGTACCTCCTTTGGTATTACTACGGTAAACCTTTACGCACCTTATGTGGCTACACATTACGGTTGGCAAACTGCATTCCTTGCTACAGCCATCTTGCCGTTGGTAGTACTCGTATTATGTTACTTCACGGTGCGTAAGCCGAGTGCAGAAATTCTCGCACAACGAGAAGCAGAGGCTTCCGAAGCGGCTGCTAAGCTTGGCGTAGGACAAACGTCTTTAGTAGAAAACTTGAAGCATATCGTTTCTAACCGTAACATTCGTTGCTTGGCCATTGCGGGATTCTTCGCAACAGGTACGACTTGGGGCGTAACACAATGGGCGAACTTATACATGGTTAAACAATTAGGTGTAACGGCTATCTATGCAGGCCAGGTCATGAGCGTGTTCGGTACGGCTGCGCTAATTGCGAAACCAACGATCGGTATTTTATCTGATATCTTACCAATTAAGAAGAACCATTTAGCGGCTCTCGTTATGTTCTTGTTTGGGCCAGCTTTAATTTTGTTTGCAAGCACGTCAAATCCAAATATGCTCTTTATAACAGGTCCGATTCTTGGTATTGGGGCCTTCATGCATAGTGCGTTGACCAATGCTCTCGTAGTTCAATCTGCAGCACCTCATTTGCGCGGTACTACAGCGGGCTTTGTAAACTTGTTTAACCAAATTGGTGCACTCTTGGCACCACTTCTCTTGGGCAATGTCCTTGTCATGACGGGTAGCTACCAAATGTCTTTGATGTCTATCGCTATAGCTCCTATTATTGGTGCATGTGCATTATTCTTTATTCGTCTTAAATAATATAAATGGATCCGTACATGAATTGCTCTTCTAAAAATTGCGTCTAATTGGAGGGCAGATCAAAACGGATCCTTTTTTGTAATTAATATGTATATTGTGTATGGTATTCTTTTATTATATGATTAAGTCATAGTACAGGAGGGAGGGGTGAAGATGGAAATCATCTGTTTTGGCGATAGCATTACGCGTGGCTATGATGTGCCCTATGGACGCGGTTGGGTCGAAATCTGTGATGCATCCATAGAGGGTGTTAATTTTACAAACTACGGTGAAGATGGCTGCTCCGTACAGGGTATGATTTATAATATTGAAAATTGGGCGGTTACTGCTGTATCCGATCCAACACGTCATATTTTCTTGATGTGTGGCACTAACGATATTTTACAAGGTCGAGATAGTACCTATGTGTACAAGACTTTGGTCAAAGCTATTGAGCTAGCTAGTACAAAAGGGACGGTAATCATCGGTTTAGAAACTCAAATTGATAGCGATATGGACGGATTGGATCTGGTTGTACGAGAGGTTAATGAACAGCTAAAAGCTTACGCAGAGGCGCATAATATTAAAGTTATAGATTTCTATACTACCTTGTTTGAAGCAGATCAAATTGGACAAATTGTCTTTGCCGGAGAGGTTCATCCCAACGAGCGTGGTTATCGATTAATGGCGTATAAGGCATTAGAGGTCTTTACGCGATTATAACGGAGCTATAATAGAACTGGAACGGGATTATAATGTAACTGTAATATAAAGAACATAAAAACTCCCCTAATGAGTTGCCTCATTGGGGGAGTTAGTGATTTATAGTCTTTTGTGCTAGCGAAAGTTGGGGGCTTTCACCAGATAAAATTAAATTCGTAACGAATTATTTTTTAGATTTAGTAGATACTTTGTTATTGGACACCTTAGCAGATTGTGCAATTGCGTATGCAGTGCCTTTTACTAAATCAGAAGCTTCAGCAGTGTTGCCAGATACGGTTACAGCTGCTACAGTGTCTTCAGTTACTGCGAATAATGCAGTTGCATAAGGGTGTTGAGCACCATTTGGTACAGTTACAGCACCGGATTTAACAACGATGTAACGACCGTTGTTGTTGAAGATATCGTAATGAGCTGCTTGTTTTACACCATCATAGCTTTCATTGTAAGCGAACAATGCAGCTACTTCACCACTTGCTACTTGACCAGATTGTTGCATGGAACGCAATTTAGCAGCTGCCACAGCTGTTGGTTGAGTCATGTTTACAGTGATGCGCAAAGAGTTGTTATTTACAACAGCTTCAGTAATTACGTTTGTAGAGAATACATTCGCAACACCGTTGCCAGCACGGTTGTAAGAGCTAGCAGTTTTTACTTGGTAGCCATTAGTGTATGCAGGCAAGTCATATGTGTAAGTTTTGCCATTTAACAATAAGTCAAAGGCGTTCAATTGGTTAGCTTTGTAGCGAGAAACGTAGGAGCTGCCGTTGCCATTAGTTGTTACGGAGTTTACAGTTTCTTGGTATACCGGTTGGGCTTCAGTAGGGATAGGATCCATGATTTGAAGACCTACAGCTGTTGTTTGTGGTGCCACAAAGATTGGATCACCTAATTCTTTAGATACAGGCATTTGTTGAGCCATATCGCCTGCTGTATAAGGCACTGCTGGCAATGGTTTGTAACCAGGGCGCGGTGCACTTGTGGCATAACTAGTTTGGTAAGCTGGTGTAGCCGCTTGTGGTGCCGGATAAGAATATTGCTCTGCTGAAGCACGTTCATAAGCGCGTGCATTAGCATCGATAGTTGCAGCAAAAGCAGAGAAAGACATTGTTGTCGCTGCAAATACTGCAAAAGCAGTTGCTAAATGTTTTTTGTTCATAATAATTTACTCCTAAATACATGATTTTACAAATAACACAGATACTAACTTGTATT
>OKQC01000238.1_pt1 | contig 9850 bp, 14 predicted proteins | sample 1611761 | NCBI WGS metagenome assembly OKQC01 (sample SAMN04436767, study PRJEB24849) | human gut metagenome | biome: human gut; feature: NICU; material: stool | host: Homo sapiens | place: USA: Saint Louis, MO | collected 2011-05-05
TCGGCCGGATTACATCTCATATAAGCCTCCTCCCCGCCTGACACCACACTTTGACCATAGCACCTCGCGCCTAACTCGATATACAGCCCACCATCAAGCCTCTTTTCACATAAAAAATGACCTATAGTTAGATGGTTAGTGACCAAAACTGATATGGATAAAAGGAGCTGGCTTTGAAAAAGATTTTTGTTTCAGTGTTCGCAGCGGCAGTTGCGCTTTCAGCCCTCACCGGCTGCACGCGCACAAGCTATGCCATACACACCAATGACGGTCGCACTATTGTCAGCGACGGCAAACCTAAAGAATCAGACTCAGGCCTGCTTGGCTATACAGACGCGAATGGTGTCAAACAGCAGATCAATAAAACCGACGTTAAAGAAGTCTCCGAAATTCCGCACTGAGCATCTTCTCCGAAAAAGGCCGCTAATGTGGCCTTTTTCTTTACCTGTGGTTCTCCGCCAAAATCCCAGCAAATTGCATCACCAAAGCTAAAAGCTTTCAGGGTTGTCTAAAAAGCACAAGACATAAGAGGAAGTGCGGTATTTTATAATCAAGCCCCCAAGAATTTACCATAACATCCGTTGCCCGCACCGCCTGAGACGCGTTCAGCGCGTTCCTGACGAAACCATGACAAAAACCACAACAAACCACCCCGGAACCCGTCAGAAACGCGCCTGTTAAATTTTAACGGCATGCATGACTATGCACCAGAATGACGCCATGCTCTTTTCACGCAAAAATCATCACCAGACGGGGAAAATCACCAGTGACCAGACAGGAATCCGCCGCCCTCAATATGGCCAAATTTATCCGCGCACAGACACTTCTCCTCCTTGAGCGGCTCGAGCAGATGGATCTGGATGAGGCTGCCGGCTGCTGTGAGCACCTGCACGATCAGGCCGAAGCGCTTTACGCCATGCTGAACGCACAGATAGGCGAGGAAAATGCGTGAAAATCGGTGAACGGGTGCGCAATTCAGTGCGCGGCCGTGAGGCGATGGCGGGGTGTCGGGGCGCAGCCCTGACCAGGGTATTTGTGATGCCGGCGCGTGCGCGGTATTACAAATGCACATCCTGTCCCGGAACGGACACCGGGAAACAGCAAAAAAAACCGGGCGGCACGCCCGGAACTCAATCAAGTTAGATTAGATTACTCTCACTCGTCCATAACAGCATCATGGAACGACGACCACCGTCCGTGACGGCCGCCTCGTTTAAGTATGGACAGAAATACAGAAAATGCTCAGGACGAAATGTAATGAATGCGAACGGATTCAAGAAATTCGAGCATGACAGTCCTTACGGCCGGTTCGGTTTCAGACAAAATCTGCCGGTATGCATCCAGCATCATGGCTCCGGCATCCCCTCCGGCACGCCGTAGCCAGACCGAAACAACGGACACAAGCAGGTGTCGCTCATCATCACTAAGAGTCATCAGGGCTCCGGAAGAAAAACCAAACATGGCTTACCTACTGTTAACGGCAACGCAGAAGAAAGGTTTACAGGGTAGCGGGCAGGGATGAAAAAAAAAAATTGCAGTCAGGCCGGAACGGCTGCTGAACCGGTACAGGCGGGTTCCGGGCGCAGCGCCGGACCAGTCACGGAGCACTAGCGGAGTGTATACTGGCTTAAGATGTAGCATGGCAGTAACACATAGCATTAATGCCACATAAGACAGGCGCAGAAAGTGAAAGAAAACGCGTCAGGAGAAAATGTGATACAGAATATATTCCGCTTCCTCGCTCACTGACTCGCTCCGCTCGGTCGTTCGGCTGCGGCGAGCGGGACGGGCTTACGGATGGATCAGAAATTTCCTGGGGGATGCCAGGAAGATACTTAACGAAGAAAGCATAAGGCCGCGCCAAAGCCGTTTTTCCATAGGCTCCGCCCCCCTGACAAGCATCACAGAATCTGACGCTCAAATCAGTGGTGGCGAAACCCGATGCGGCTTAAAGATACCAGGCGTTTCCCCCTGGTGGCTCCCTCGTGCTCCCCCGCATTCCTGCCTTTCGGTTTACCGGTGTCATTCCGCTGTTATGGCCGCGGTTTCTCATTCCACGCCTGAAACTCGGTTCCGGGTAGGCAGTTCGCTCCAGGATGGACTGTATGCACGAACCCCCCGTTCAGTCCGACTACCACGCCCGTTCCGGTAACTATCAACTTGAGTCCAACCCGGAAAGACACGACAAATCGCCAGTGGCGGTAGCCATTGGTAACTGGGTTCACGGAGCAGAGATTGTAGAGAATGCCTACAGAGTTCTTGAAGTGAAAGCCTGAGTGCGGCTACACTGAAAGGACAGTTTAGGTATCTGCGCTCCGTGAAAGCCAGTTACCATCGGAACAAAGAGTTGGTAGCTCTGAATTCCGGCAAACGAACCACCGTTGGTAGCGGTGGTTTTTTTGTTTACAGGGAAAAAGATTACGCGCAGAAAGAAAGGATCTCAAGGAAATCCTTTTGCTTTGGCCAATATGCTTCGGTAAAAAGTTAATGCGCAGAAGATTTTGAAAAAATATTAATAACCAAAACTCCAACGCAAATAAGGAACATTCCTGCAATTGCGGGCCAATCAAGTTTTTGACCGCTAACCAACCAACCAGCTAGGCTTATTAGTACAATTCCCGCACCAGACCAAATTGCGTAAGCAATACCGGTAGGTATATTTTCCAATGTTTGGGAAAGCAGATAAAAGGCAGCGCAATAACTTATTGCAGTTCCTACAGACGGCCACAGGCGTGTAAATCCTTCTGAATATTTCATAAAGATGGTGCCTATGACTTCAGCCACAATAGCCCCTCCCAGGAAAATATATGTATTCATAAAAATACCTCATGTTGAAAAATTTAAATATCTTTACATAACAACTAATTAATAGAACCCGGCTTATCATAGCGAAGGACCATGATGCTGCCACTGCGATCGTTCCAGCTCCAGCGCTTTCTGGTGCTGCACCGCCCGCTCCTGCTGCCGGTGAGTTTCTATCGCGTTCAGCCTTTCGACAACCGGCGCAGCTGCTCGCTCAAACTCTGCACCTGCCTGCTCAAGACCGTGACGCGCTCGTTCAGCGCCGCGTTCTCCCGTTGAATAAGACCAGACATCGTCCGCCATTCCGCGAAGGCGTTCTCCCACTCGTCCAGCCTTTTCGAGTAGTCCTGCTGTAGCTGCTCTAATGCGCTCAGCAACTGTTTTTCCAGCTCCGTCATGTGCTATTTCCCCGCCAGTATCATCCAGCTCGAGTCCTCTCCGAACTGTCCCGCTTCCGGGTTCACCCTCACGCAGCGGCGTCTCTGCTCGCCGCAGGTCGAGAGCTGTACGCCGCTGTTCCTCTCTGACAGCATGGCCTGCGTGCTCTTCTGCTCCCGGATGGTCGTATAGTTCTCGAGTATCTGCTGCCCCTGCCACCACAGAATGCCCGCGCTCGACGCTATCAGCAGCGCGGAGACCAGAACGATGGTCAGCCACGTCTGGCTGACCATGCGCAGCATCCCTTTCGTGCGCTGGCTCATGGCTGAGGACAGCTTCCGGTCGTGGTCGAGGATGGCGGCGCTGATTCTCTTCTCGCTTTCGCTCAGTTCCGCTCTGACAGACTTCTCGTGCTCGCTGAATGCGGCTTTCAGCATCTCGCCGGTAGTCTGCTGCTGCGCTTTCGATTTCTGCTCTAAGTCCTTCGCCAGCGTTAAAAGACTGTTCATAGATGGCTCCCTTCAGTCGGATGTTTCGCCCCCCGTCCGGGTCGGCAATGCTGATGCTGCTTTTTGTGGTGCGCACCACCTCAAAACCTGCGCTTTCCAGCGCCTCAGTGACGTCCTGACGCGTTTTCAGCTCCCCGGATGAGGCAAGGGCAAGCAGGCCGCTCGTAATCGCCTGGGCGGCTTCCTGCTTCGCTTCCGGCAGCGCGGAAGGCGAGACCAGCACCCGCCGGTTCTCCGGCGCGTTCGGGTCATGCAGCCCCAGCCTGCCGTTCACTATGGTCTGCCAGGCATCGATGCGCGGACGGTCGGCGCGGTCGTAATACGGCTGTAGCCGCTTGCCGGTCAGAAGCTCCGTGTTCGGGATCAGGAAGTTCAGCTCCAGCCGCCCCTTGTCCCGGTGCTCAACCCACAGCACGCTGTACTGGTCTTTATCGAGTCCGGGCATCAGAACCCGCTCGAAACTCGCCATCAGCTTTTCGCGCTGGCCGGGCGGTAAATCCTGTTCGGCAAAAGACAGAACGCCGGAAGTGTACTTTTTGGCGTAGGGCGAGGCGTCGATAAGCTCCCGGACTTCATCCGGCTTCCCCTGCAGAACGCTGGCGCCGTCGCGCTGGCGATCTTTACCCAGCAGATAATCGACCGGCCCGCCGCCGCCGCCGCGCCCCCGAGGATGAAACTTAACGATCATCATCAGCACCCTTTTCCAGTACGGCATGCCGCAACCGCTCGAGTCCGGCATCGATGGCCATCAGCGCGGCGACAATCTGCACGCGGTCGTGTCCGCTTCCACCACCGGCGTTAACCTGGCGGGCAATCTGGTTAAGGTTGTTCCCCATGCCGGCAAGCTGACGAAGCAGCGCCGGCGAGATCGACGGAAGTTTGCCGGCGCGTGCGGGCTTCTCGTCCAGGCACGTCTGCCGCATCCAGGCCGCGAGTTGCTTACCCTCGCAGCGCTCCAGCAGACGCCGGTGCTCGTCCTCAGTCACCCACATGGTGAGCATTTTGCTGCGTTTGTCTGCCAATCCGGCCTCCTGATAACGCCGGGACGGACGGGAAATCTTTTCCCGGTCGGCACGGTGTTGGACAAGCCGCAGGCGCGGCAGTGGTTTTAGCGGGTTTCGGGGCGCAGCCCTGAACCAGTCACGTAGCGCTAGCGGAGTGTATACTGGCTTACTATGTTGGCACGAATGCGGATGTCAGTGAAGTGCTTCATGTGGAAGGAGAAAAAATACGGCACCGGCGCGTCAGCAGAATATGCGATACAGGATATATTCCGCTTCCTCGCTCACTGACTCGCTGCGCTCGGTCGTTCGGCTGCGGCGAGCGGAAATGGCTTACTGGCGGGGCGGAAATGTCCTGGAAGATGCCAGGAAGAAACTTAGCAGGGAAGCAATAAGGCCGCGGCGAAGCCGTTTTTCCATAGGCTCCGCCCCCCTGACAAGCATCACAAAATCTGACGCTCAAATCAGTGGTGGCGAAACCCGACAGGACTATAAAGATACCAGGCGTTTCCCCCTGGCGGCTCCCTCGTGCGCTCTCCTGTTCCTGCCTTTCGGTTTACCGGTGTCACTCCGCTGTTATGGCCGCGTTTATCTCATTCCACGCCTGACACTCGGTTCCGGGAAGGCAGTTCGCTCCAAGCTGGACTGTATGCACGAACCCCCCGTTCAGTCCGACTGCTGCGCCTGTTCCGGTAACTATCGACTTGAGTCCAACCCGGAAAAGCACGACTTAACGCCACTGGCGGCAGCCACTGGTAAAGGGTGTACAAGAGATAACTGATGCAGAGTTCTTGAAGTATCAGTCCAACTACGGCTAAACTGGAAGGACGAATTAGGTGGCAGCGGTCTTGTACACCCTGTTACCACGGTTCATAAACTTGCCGGTTTAATGAACCTTCGAAAAACCACCTTGCCGGGTGGTTTTTTCGTTTATGGGCAAAGACTACTCTTTGCTGGATTGATACGTCAACACAATAAGCTTTACTTAAAAGATCAAAATGTCTTTACACTTTTTCCTCTTGAAAGCAATATCATTACTTGTATAATGCCCCGCCCGTATATATATATAAGGAGTTCCTTGCCGGAACTTTTATCATTGCGATACAGGTAATCCGAAGTGGAGCTGTTCTATGAAAAATTCATTTGAGCTGATCAGTACAGACCCAGTAAAGTTCAATACATGGTCGATCAAGTCAAAACTCATTATCATAATTAGAAAACTAATGATTGATAACAAATGGTCGCAATCAGAAGCGGCAGAAAAGTTAGGTATCAGTCAACCAAGAGTAAGCAATATGCTGAACGGAAAACTGGACAAATTCTCCGTCGATACGCTGTTGGAAATGGTTTTCAAGATGGGGTACAAGCTGGATATGGACTTCACTCCATTAAACACAGAGTCGCCCCTGACTATGGTTGTAAAAAAGGCGATGGTGTAACCATCGCCAATTTGATTAGAGCAACTTGTAGCGCGAAGCTGTGGTTGCCATGTTTTTCTTATCTGGTCCTTGGCACGTTTTCACAAACGCATGCAGTAAGTCCACCTGGCCGGGTGCCTTACTGCGGTATACACAGCGATAAGCTGGGCGACCATTGATTCTCAACTCAACAACGCCGGGGCCGATGACCGTCAAGTGTGCGATGGACATCCCCGGATCCACCCCGTAGAACACCGAATCCAATGCGTGCACGAATGCAGCCTGAACCCATTCTGGGAGTGATTTTAATGCCTTGATAGCCTGGGCATTAACAGGTTTGAACGTGTATTCATTTTCGTCGTTTGACATAAACATCCTCATCTAGGTTATTGATTTTTAGCAACTTAACTATTGTTAAAACGTTTCGCATATAAACTCCGATTGATTGATTGATTTATGAGCATAAAAAAACCACACCGCCCTATATTTAGGAAAGTGCGCGCATGGTTATTGCTCGTTGAACCAACAATTCATTGGCAATCTCGCCAACGATGCCATAGCATATAGATTCTTATATGTCATCAATTCTTATTAGTGCTTCAAACGTCTGTTTGAATAAAAAAAAATCAATTTGACTTAGGCGCAGAAGACCTAACAGTTACATGTGTTGGTTTTCCTTACATCAAGATATGAGGATTTTATCGACGCAATGTGGAAAGCCAACAAAGCACACTATGATATTGATAAATATAGAAATTAATAAAATCTACTTAGATACTGGTAATCAACTATCTGACGAAGGAGCTTAGAATGGCTATTTATGTTGGTCCTCACAGCAAAGTAGGTCGTAATGGTGGTTCATTCCAGGAATGTGATATCAACACAACGAATCATACGGTAACCCGAAAATATGGCCGCTACTGCACAATCCGCGATAATGAGTACGCCCCTCCAACCAGCGTTCCAGGCCGCCATTGGCTGCAAATTTTCCGCACGCCAGATAACACAGAGTAATTCATCTTCTGCTTAGTAAAGCGGTAATATCCCTTGTATAAACCGGATAGGATTATCATTGTAAGATACTGAAAACCCTGACATTTAATGCTTTTCAGTATCTTAGTATTGAGCTGCATAAAGCGAGGCAAGCGAATGGGTTACCATTACAAGGAATTAACCGTCATCGAATTAACTGCGGAAGAGTTTGAGCTTCATAAAGAGGGATACTCTTTAGAGCTTTTAACTAACATGAGAAATGAAGAACACACCAAGTATTGGGAAGTTTGCCCTTCCTGCGAAGGAAAAATGGATCCAGAAGAAAATCAAGGGCATGAAGGTTACTGTGCCACATGCTGGCTCGATAACCCTGACTGGTGGTAGTTAATAATTTACCATAACATCCGTTGCCCGCACCGCTGAAACGGGGTTGGCTGCGTTTCCGGTGCCAGACGCGAGAAAGTGGCGACAGACATAACGAAAAAACACCAGAAACGCAGCCGCTGAATATTACACTGGTGCATAGTCATGCAGCCAGATGCATGGATGTTAAAGTCACACTAAAATCCGCGCCAATGCCTTAAAAACCGACAAATGCTTCTCCAGCCAGTCCCACAGCTCCGCCGCCAGATACAGGCAGTTAAGCAATGATTCAATAAGATTTAACAGCTTCATTTCCCGCTCCTGAATAAGTCGTGACCTTTTTGATCACGAACCTATTTAGCGGGAGAAATAAGAGCCCCTCTTCGTGCGGGTTGTCAGCTGCCTGGATGGTTTAAAGTGTCGGCCCGCGGTAGGTTTTCTGCGGCTGGCGCTCCAGCTCCAGTGTTTTCTGATACTCATTCTCCCTCTGCCGGAACTCGGTGGCATTCAGTTCCCGGACAAGCGGCGCAGCTGCTCGCTTAAACTCAGCACCTGCGTGCTCAAGTCCGACACGCGCTCGTTCAGCACCGCGTTCTCCCGTTGCATAAGCCCACACATGCTCCGCCATTCCGCGAAGGCGCTCTCCCATTCGTCCAGCCTTTGCGAGTAGTCCTGCTGTAGCTGCTCTAATGCGCTCAGCAACTGCTTTTCCAGCTCTGTCATTTTCCGCTACTCCTGTTTCAGGCGGATCCATGTCGTCCCGTCGTAGGGGATGGCTTCGGTTTGCATCCCCGGCGGCAGGATAAGAAACCTCCGGCCGTCGCTGCTCTCCTGATAGCGCACTCCCCACGTCCGGGCGGTCATTTTCGCCAGGGTATCTTCCTGCTGACGAAGATGCGTGTAATTGTCGGTTATCTGCTGCCCCTGCCACCACAGAATGCTCCCGCTCGTGCCGATCAGCAGCGCTGACACCATCAGGATGGTGAGCCATGTCCGCCCGGCAGTCCGCAGTACGCTCCGCCGGTTTTTCTCCATCGCCTCGCTCATACTCTGCTCGTGGGCGAGGATGGCGTCGCTGATTCTCCTCGCGCTTGCGCTCAGTTCCGCTCTGACAGACTGCTCGTGCTCGCTGAATGCGGCTTTCAGCATCTCGCCGGTACTCTGCTGCTGCGCTTTCGATTGCTGCTCTAAGTCCTTCGCCAGCGTTAAAAGACTGCTCATAGATAGCTCCCTTCAGTCGGATGTTTCGCCCCCCGTCCGGGTCGGCAATGCTGATACTGCTTTTCGTGGTGCGCACCACCTCAAAACCTGCACCTTCAAGAGTGTCAGTGACATCCTGACGGCTTTTCAGCTCCCCGGACGAAGCAAGGGTCAGCAGTCCCCGGGTAATGGCTTCTGCGGCCTCCTGCTTCGTTTTCGGCAGCCCGGACGGCGTGACCAGCGCCCGGCGGTTTTCCGGCGCGTTCGGGTCGTGCAGCCCCAGTCGGCCGTTCACGATAGTCTGCCAGGCATCGATGCGCGGCCGGTCGGCGCGGTCGTAGTAAGGCTGGAGCCGCCTGCCGGTCAGCAGCTCGGTATTGGGGATCAGAAAGTTCAGCTCCAGACGCCCCTTGTCCGCGTGCTCCACCCACAGAATGCTGTACTGATCTTTATCGAGTCCGGGCATCAGAACCCGCTCGAAGCTGGCTATCAGTTTTTCCCGCTGGCCGGGAGGCAGATCGGCCTCCGCAAACGACAGAACGCCGGAGGTGTATTTCTTAACGTAAGGCGACGCGTCAATCAGCTCCCGGACTTCTTCCGGCTTCCCCTGCAGGACGGTGGCGCCTTCACGCTGCCGATCTTTACCCAGCAGATAGTCCACCGGCCCGGCGCCACCGCCGCGGCCGCGCGGATGAAATTTAACGATCATCGTCCGTTCCTTTCTCAAGAACGGCGTGCCGCAGCCGCTCAAGGCCGGCATCGATGGCCATCAGCGCCGCCACAATCTGTACCCTGTCATGGCCGGTGCCGCCGCCGGCGTTAACACGGCGGGCTATCTGGTTCAGGTTATTGCCCATGCCGGCAAGCTGGCGCAGCAGCGCCGGCGAGATCGAGGGGAGCTTTCCGGAACGTGCCGGCTTTTCGTCCAGGCAGATCTGCCGCATCCACGCCGCCAGCTGCCTGCCGTCACAGCGCTCGAGCAGCCGCCGGTGCTCGTCCTCCGTCACCCACATGGTGAGCATCTTGCTCCGTTTCTCTGACAAACCGGCCTCCTGATAACGCCGGGACGGGCGGGAAAGCCTTTCCCGGTCGGCGCGGGGTTGGACAAGCCGCAGGCGCGTCAGGCTTTTGGCGGGTTTCGGGGCGCAGCCCTGAACCAGTCACGTAGCGCTAGCGGAGTGTATAC
>OKQC01000240.1_pt1 | contig 9776 bp, 11 predicted proteins | sample 1611761 | NCBI WGS metagenome assembly OKQC01 (sample SAMN04436767, study PRJEB24849) | human gut metagenome | biome: human gut; feature: NICU; material: stool | host: Homo sapiens | place: USA: Saint Louis, MO | collected 2011-05-05
AGTAAAGATCGAGCTGATAAACAATAAGGTTGTCCAGTTCAGGCGAGAAATTGCAGCAAGTATAACAGCGGCAGCGCGGTTCTACTCAAGGTTATGTTCCACTTCCTGACGCTGGAAAAGCACTTTCATTCTGGCGCCGCCCAGCGCGCTGGTGCCCGCTTCGATATCACCCGCGTACTGCTCCAGAATATCGCGCGCCACCGCCAGCCCCAGCCCCTGGCCGGGACGCAGCGTGTCGGCGCGCTGGCCACGCAGAAAAATAATCTCCCGCTTGCTTTCGGGAATGCCGGGGCCGTCATCTTCCACCACCAGCAGCAGGCAGGAGTCGGTCTGGCGCGCGCTAATTTCCACAAACTCCAGGCAATATTTGCAGGCGTTATCCAGCACATTGCCCATCACTTCCATAAAGTCATTCTGATCGCCGACGAAGGTGATTTCCGGCGAGACATCCAGCGACAGGGAGATGCCTTTGCGCTGATAAACCTTATTCAATGCCGAACAGAGGCTGTCCAGCAGCGCGGAAACGGAATGCAGTTCGCGCTTCAGCGGGTTGTGATCCGCCTGCATGCTGGCGCGGTGCAGGTAGTAGCCGATCTGCTGCGAGATGCGGCTGATCTGCTCCAGCATGATCGGCTCCGCCTGCTCGACGGAGAGATTCTTGCCGCCGCGCAGCGATCGCAGGGTGCTTTGCAGCACCGCCAGCGGCGTTTTCAGGCTGTGGGTAAGATCGGAGAGGGTGGTGCGGTAGCGCGTATAGCGCTGACGCTCGTTTTCCAGCAGCAGGTTCAGGTTGCGCACCAGACTGCGCAGCTCCTGCGGCGGATTTGGATCGAGCGCTTCGCGCTGACTGCTTTCCAGTTCACGGATCTGGCCAGCCAGCGTGCCGATAGGCCGCAGGCTCCAGTGCGCCGCCAGCCACAGCAGCGGGATCACCAACAGCAGATTAACCAGCAGCACATAGCTGAACCAGGACCAGACCACGTCAGAATGCTGTAATTCCTGCGGGATCGAATCGACTACTACCACCGTCAGCGCCGGCAGCGTGGTGGTGGCGTCATAGCGGTTGACCGCCACCGAGTGGGTAAAGGTGTCGTCGCCGTTATCGTCGTAGGCGTGCAGCTTATTTTGCGCCGCCTGGTCGTTGCCGAGCGCTTCGCGGCTGGTCTGATTACTGGTGTCGATTTCGTAAAAATCGGGCTTTTTCAGCCAGTCCGGGTTGATCTTCTGGCGGATCTCCGGCACGTCGCGCTGCTGCCACAGCAGGCGGCCGCGCTCGTCGTAGATAAACACCAGCGTCGGCGAATTCAGCGTCAGCTGCTCCGGCTGGGCGATGGTCAGCTGATTGTTTTTCCACTGGGCGAGGGTATAGAACAGATTGCTTTCGCCGCGCATCACGCGGTAGGTAGTCTTATCGAAGCTGACGATATACCCGACCACGGCGACCATGCCGTAAGAGAGAGAGAGCACCAGCACCACAGCGGCAGTGGCCAGCAGAAAGCGGGCGCGCAGCGAAAAGGGCCGTTGGCTTTGCAGGAAGCGCATCAGGAATCAGATATCGAAGCGGTAGCCCTGACCGCGCACGGTGGTAATCACCTCTTGCGGATGCACGGCCTGGATTTTTTTACGCAGTCGCCCCATTAACACATCGATGGTGTGGCTTTCTCGCAGCTCCGCGTCGGGATAGAGTTGCAGCATCAGGGAGTCTTTGCTGACTACCTTGCCGACATTGCGAATCAGGGTCTCGATAATAGTGTACTCAAACGCGGTCAGCTTGATCTGTTGCTCATTGACCGTCAGTTCACGGCGCGAGAGATCGATCTGGAAGGGCGGCAGAGTAATGATCTGCGACGCCAGCCCGCTGTTGCGGCGCATCAGCGCCTGCATGCGCGCCACCACCTCTTCAATATGGAACGGCTTGGTTACGTAGTCGTCGGCGCCCGCTTCCAGCGCTTCCACTTTGGCCTGCCAGCCTTCGCGCGCGGTCAGCACCAGAATCGGCTGTTTGACATCCTGACCGCGCCAGCGGCGGATCAACGCCATGCCGTCTTCATCAGGCAGACCGAGATCGACCAGCGTAATATCAGGAGAGTGTTCAGCCAGAAAGTAATCCGCTTCTTTCGCATCTTCCGCGGCGTCGACCTGATGGCCCATTTCACGCAGCTGTACCGACAGGTGATGGCGCAGCAGAGCGTTATCCTCAACAACCAAAACGCGCATAGTCCTTTCCTTGTACAAATCATTCAGCGCTGAGTATAGGAGAGTGCAGATAAACCGCGCGTTAACACAGCGACAATCCTGGACGGACGCGTCGCGCCCGTCCAGGAAACACGGTTATTTCAGCTCGTCGACCATCTGCACCGCGCGGCCGAGGTAGTTGGCCGGGGTCATCTGTTTCAGGCGGGTTTTCTCTTCTTCCGGCAGCGCCAGGCTGTCGATAAACGCCTGCATGCCGGCGGCGTCGACGCGTTTGCCGCGCGTCAGCTCTTTCAGCTTCTCATACGGCTTTTCAATGCCGTAGCGGCGCATCACGGTCTGGATCGGCTCCGCCAGCACTTCCCAGTTCTGATCCAGCTCCGCCAGCAGGCGGTCGCGGTTCACTTCCAGTTTAGAGATGCCTTTCAGCGTCGCCTGGTAGGCGATCAGCGCGTAGCCGATGCCGACGCCCAGGTTGCGCAGCACGGTGGAGTCGGTGAGATCGCGCTGCCAGCGGGAAACCGGCAGTTTGGCGGCCAGGTGCTGCATCACCGCGTTCGCCAGGCCGAGGTTGCCCTCCGAGTTTTCGAAATCGATCGGGTTCACTTTGTGCGGCATAGTGGAGGAGCCGATTTCGCCAGCGATGGTTTTCTGTTTGAAGTGGTTCAGCGCAATATAGCCCCAGACGTCGCGATCGAAGTCGATCAGGATGGTGTTGAAGCGCGCGATGCAGTCAAACAGCTCGGCGATATAGTCGTGCGGCTCGATCTGTGTGGTGTAGGGGTTCCAGCTGATGCCCAGCGAGGTGACGAACGCTTCGCTCAGCTGATGCCAGTCCACTTCCGGGTAGGCGGACATGTGCGCGTTATAGTTGCCGACCGCGCCGTTGATTTTGCCGAGGATCTCCACCTGCTCCAGCTGACGCAGCTGGCGCGACATGCGGTACGCGACAGCAGCGGAATATCGTGGTACTGCTGCGCCAGATCTTTCACCGCGTCGATCAGTTGGGTCCAGTAAGGCAGAATGACCTCGCGGCGTGCGGTTTCCAGCATCAGCGCATGCGACAGGTTATTAATATCTTCTGAGGTGCAGGCGAAGTGGATAAATTCGGAGACGGCGTGCAGCGCAGGCACCTCAGCCACTTTTTCCTTCAGGAAATACTCAACCGCTTTAACGTCGTGATTGGTGGTGCGCTCAATCGTTTTGATGCGCGCGGCGTCGGTTTCGTTGAAATTTTCAACGATCGCGTCAAGGAAAGCGTTTGCGTCGGCGTCAAAAGCAGGAACTTCCTTGATCTCTGCAGTCGCGGCCAGTTTTTGTAACCAGCGAACTTCAACCTGAACGCGGAATTTCAGCAGGCCATACTCGCTGAAAATGGCGCGCAGCGGGCTGACTTTTTCGCCGTAACGACCATCGACAGGTGAGACGGCGGTCAGAGAGGATAATTCCATCAGAGCAACTCCTGGATCGTTAACTAAAGGTCTGGCGTCTGTCGGCCATCAGGCCGACGGCATACCGGCTAAAATACGTTTCGCCTCACTCATGAGACGATTTCGGAAAAACATTAACTGCAGGCGGCCGCCGCCCACCTGCTGCCAGAGCACCGCGGAGCGGATGCCGGCCAGCAGAGAGGCGCGAATTTTACTCTGCACCTGGCTGTTTTGCAGCACCGCAGGCGATCCTGTCACCTGAATGCGCGGGCCGAGCGGGCTGATGACATCGACATAGATGCCCGCCATGGCGGCGACGATCGTCTCGGATTCGATATCGTAATGGGTCAGCTGGCGATCGAGCTGGGCGATACGCTGCGCCAGCGTATTGAGCGCGGATTTATTGGCGTTCAGCTTTCTTTCCAGCACCATCAGGCTCAGGGTATAGCGCGTCAGCTCCGCCCCGGCGCCCTGGCGGCTGGGCGTATTCAGCACCGCCAACAGCGTCTCCAGCCCGAAGCGCAGATGGGTTTCGTCGTTGCCGTAAACGGCCAGCGTGGAAGAGGGGTTTAAATCGAGCAGGCTGCTCAGGGAGGTTTTCAGCGACTGCGCGTCGCACTGGCCCTGATGGGCCAGCTGCTGCGCCAGATGCGCGGCCTGGCAGATGCCTGCCAGCGCCAGCGTGATGTCATAATAATTTTTAGCCACGGTTACTCCTGTATACACATCGGCGCAGCATAAGCGATTATGCCGACACCAGCGGTAAACGCTGCTCGATGATGCCGCCGCCGAGGCAGATTTCGCCCAGATAGAAGACGGCGGACTGGCCTGGCGTGACGGCGGCCACCGGCTGCCCGAAGCGCACTTCGATGCGATCGTCGTCCAGCGGCGTAACGACGCAGGGGATATCTTCCTGACGGTAGCGCGTTTTCACCGCGCACTGCAGCGGCGCGCGCAACGGTTGACGGTCAACCCAGTGCAGCTGTTGCGCAATCAGGCCGACGGACATCAGGCGCGGATGGTCGGCGCCCTGCGCCACGATCAGGCGGTTATTGGCGACATCTTTATCCACCACGTACCAGGGATCGTCGCTGCTCTCTTTCAGGCCGCCGATGCCGAGGCCTTTACGTTGCCCCAGCGTATGGTACATCAGGCCCTGATGTTCGCCCACGGTCTGACCGTCGACGGTGACGATTTCGCCAGGCTGCGCCGGCAGATAGCGTCCGAGGAAATCACGGAATTTGCGTTCGCCGATAAAGCAGATGCCGGTAGAATCTTTTTTCTTCGCCGTCACCAGCTCCAGATCTTCCGCGATGCGGCGCACTTCCGGCTTCGACAGCTCGCCGACCGGGAACAGGCTCTGAGCGATCTGCTGGTGGCTGAGCGTGTAGAGGAAGTAGCTCTGATCTTTATTGCCGTCGAGACCGCGCAGCAGCTGGCTCTGGCCGTTGCTGTCCTGGCGGCGAACGTAGTGGCCGGTGGCGATAAAGTCGGCGCCGAGATCTTCCGCCGCGAACTCCAGGAACGCTTTGAACTTGATCTCTTTGTTGCAGAGAATATCGGGGTTAGGCGTGCGGCCCGCCTTGTACTCTTCAAGGAAATGCTCGAAGACGTTATCCCAGTATTCAGCGGCGAAGTTGACCTTATGCAGCTTCATGCCGAGTTTGTCGCACACTGCCTGGGCGTCGGCCAGATCGTCCGCGGCGGTACAGTACTCTTCGCCGTCGTCCTCCTCCCAGTTTTTCATAAACAGACCTTCCACCTGATAGCCCTGCTGTTGCAGAAACCAGGCGGAAACGGAGGAATCGACGCCGCCGGACATTCCGACGATCACTTTTTTCTGGCTGTTGTCAGACATGACACACTCACGACAAGGAACAAAAACAGGCGGCGTATTCTAGCACGCGTCAGACGAGGACGCATCCCCGCCGCGCGGCTGGCGCGATGGGAAAGCCATTATCGATAAATTCGCACCAGCGACAGCGGATAACGCACGCCGCTTTGCCAGATACGCACGCTTTCCGCCACCAGCGGCGAACGCAGACGATCCGCCGTCAGGATCTGCTGCGGCGACAGCCACCAGCAGCGGTCGATATCGCTGTCCTGCGGCTGCTTCGGCAGACGCGTCGTGAGATCGACGGCGAACAGAAAACGGATAAAGGGAGTATTGTCCGGCGCGGTCCACTGCTGCACGCCGAGAAAATATTCCATCTCCGCCTGAATGCCGGTCTCCTCGTACAGCTCGCGGCTGGCGGCCTCCAGCAGACTCTCGTCCGCTTCCAGATGGCCGGCGGGCTGGTTCCAGGTCGCTTTGCCGTGGACGGTTTCTTCCACTACCAGCAGTTCGCCTTCCGCCTGCACTATGCAGGCGACGGTCACGTGCGGTTTAAACATCAGCTGCTCCTTTCGGATTAAAATTGATCGGTGACGTCGCGCCATTCACCCTGCGCCAGGCCGTCCAGCGTCAGCGACGCCAGGCCGTAGCGGATCAGCCGCAGCGTTGGGAAACCGATATGGGCGGTCATGCGGCGCACCTGACGGTTGCGTCCTTCATACAGGGTGATTTTCAGCCAGCTGGTGGGAATCGCTTTACGTTCGCGGATCGGCGGCTGGCGCGGCCAGAGCCAGGCGGGTTCCGCTACCTTTTCGACGCCAGCGGGGAGGGTGGGGCCATCTTTCAGATTAACGCCATCGCGCAGTGCCTGCAGCGCGCTGTCATCGGGTTCGCCTTCCACCTGCACGTAGTAAATTTTGCCGGTGCGTTTGCCCGGTTGGGTCAGCTTCGCCTGTAACGCGCCGTCATTGGTCAGCACCATCAGGCCTTCGCTGTCGCGGTCCAGGCGGCCCGCGGCGTAAACGTCGCCGACCGGAATAAAATCCTTCAGCGTGGCGCGGCCCGCTTCGTCGGTGAACTGCGGCAGTACATCATAGGGTTTGTTAAAAACGATCACCCGACGCGGCCCTTTACGTGACGGTGGCGGGGCGGAAGCACGGCTGAATCGTTTAACGTTGTGATTCTTAACGACAGTTTTACGCATGAGCTTTGCACTTGAGGGTAATGAGCGCATTATAACGCGAAATCGAGATGATTGGCGCGGCGGCAATATTCAAGTAGTATTGACGCGCATCTTACAAATCATTAACAAAAAAGCGCTCGAAGGAGAGGTTAATGGAAAGCAAAGTAGTTGTTCCGGCGGAAGGTCAGAAAATCACGCTTGACGGTCAGAGCAAACTGGTTGTCCCTGCTAATCCGATCATCCCTTATATTGAAGGTGACGGCATTGGCGTGGATGTATCTCCTGTCATGATCAAAGTGGTTGATGCCGCTGTGAAAAAAGCCTACAACGGCGAGCGAAAAATTTCCTGGATGGAAATTTACACCGGTGAGAAATCCACGCAGGTGTATGGCCCGGACGTATGGCTGCCGGAGGAGACGCTTGACCTGATTAAGGACTATCGCGTTGCCATCAAAGGCCCGTTGACGACGCCGGTTGGCGGCGGTATCCGTTCTCTTAACGTTGCGCTGCGTCAGCAGCTGGACCTGTACATCTGTCTGCGTCCGGTACGCTACTATCAGGGCACCCCAAGCCCGGTAAAACGTCCGCAGGACACCGATATGGTGATCTTCCGTGAAAACAGTGAAGACATCTATGCCGGCATCGAGTGGAAAGCGGGCACTCCGGAAGCGGATAAAGTGATCAAGTTCCTGCGCGAAGAGATGGGCGTGAACAAGATTCGCTTCCCGGAACAGTGCGGCATCGGCGTGAAGCCTTGCTCTGAAGCGGGCACTAAGCGCCTGGTGCGCGCGGCGATTGAATATGCCATCACCAACGATCGCGACTCTGTGACCCTGGTTCACAAAGGCAACATCATGAAGTTCACCGAAGGCGCGTTTAAAGACTGGGGCTACCAGCTGGCGCGCGAAGAGTTCGGCGGCGAGCTGCTGGACGGCGGCCCGTGGGTGAAAATCAAGAACCCGAACACCGGCAAAGAGATCGTTATTAAAGACGTGATCGCCGATGCGTTCCTGCAGCAGATTCTGCTGCGCCCGGCCGAGTACGACGTGATCGCCTGTATGAACCTGAACGGCGACTACATCTCTGACGCTCTGGCGGCGCAGGTTGGCGGCATCGGCATCGCGCCGGGCGCTAACATCGGCGACGAGTGCGCGCTGTTTGAAGCGACGCACGGCACCGCGCCGAAATACGCAGGCCAGGACAAAGTCAACCCAGGCTCTGTTATCCTTTCGGCGGAAATGATGCTGCGCCATATGCAGTGGTTCGAAGCCGCAGACCTGATTGTTAAAGGCATGGAAGGCGCTATCGCCGCGAAAACCGTGACCTATGACTTCGAACGTCTGATGGAAGGCGCTAAGCTGCTGAAATGTTCAGAGTTTGGCGACGCGATTATCAGCAACATGTAATGATTGTTGATGTGAAATAATAAGCGGAACTATGGTAGTTCCGCTTTTTTATTTTTCCGGCGATACGGCAGGGGATCTTCGCTGACGCATTTATGAGCACTCCTGTCAAATCGCCGTATCTTATCCTTTGAAAAAAGGTGTGTAACTGTATGGTTTTTCATCATAGGGAAATGATGTATGAGCCATTGCCTGCCTGGAACGGATCTTTACTATCTGCCGCGCGATAATCTCGAACCTGAGAAATTTAAGTTAATCATCAGTCCCTCTCATGCCTGGTCGCGTATTGACGATGAGTACGTTTTTGATGACCGCTGGTCATCGGGTTTTCAGCTGATCAATATGCAGCGCCGCGCTTTTAACGGTTATACCAATCAGCAGCCGCTACACGGGCCGCGCGAGCGTGAAAAACTGAAAAGCATGGTATATGGCGGCGAGATGGTGATGCTCGAAAGGTCCAATTCTTCGTCAGGCAGACTGTTTGATATCAATGATGACGGCGAACTGATTTGTCGCGATCCGCTGGCCTTCAGATTTGACGGCGCGCAAAGGATTATTGATGCGTATAAAAATGCCGTGGCGTGGCGTGGCGTGGCGTGACAACAGCGGCACGGATGGCAAACCACGCCCCACCGTACTGCCTGAGCAGTTGACAAACACATCACAGCCCGCCGCGCTCAGCACCATCAACAGCAAAATGGCGGGGCGCCTGTTAGCCGCTGGTGGTATTTATAATCAGAATCCTGAGATGTTTGCAGAAACCGCGCGCAAGCTGGGCGGCGAGGCGGCACAGGGTTTTGATGAAGTACTGAACGAGCAGACAGCCGGATCGCTAATTGCGTTAAGCTCAATATTTGCAGCTGGACGGGCAGGCATTCACTCTGCATCCATTACAGAGATAAAAAACTGGAAGCTTTTTTGGGCTGGTATAAAGGAAACCGAGTGTTACTCCAGAACATTGACGTTGTGAAAATGGAGTATGTTAAAAGAGACAGTACAGAGCTGAAAATATTAAGAAATTCTTTTAACAGCACTGTCAGGCGAGATTTCGTACAGCGCATAGCTGAGCACCCGGATGTGATTAATCGCTTGAGCGCATCTCAACGAGAGTTACTACAGGCTGGAATGATACCGAAGAAATACAGTGTTCATCATAAGTTGCCGCTGGACGATACTGGAACAAACGATTTCTCGAATCTGGTATTGATTAAAAATACGACCGAGCATTCTGTTTTCACCACCACTCAAAATGCTATCCGTCGAGGCATGGCGCCAGGAGACCACAGAACAGTTTTATGGCCGGTTCCCAAAGAGGTAATTTATCCATGAATAATGAGATGAGCAGTTTAACATTAGCCGTAAACGAATTTAATCGGCTGAGTGAAGAACTGGGGTATGACATTAATCCTCCATACAAAGGGACGTTACCCACTCACGATTTTGGTTGTGGTATTACGCAGCTTGCACAATTCTGGCTGCAATATAATGAATTACTTCGTATAAGTAACGGATTATCCGCAGATGGGCATACTTGCTATGGCCTATCGACAGCCAGCAATGAGCCAGGATTAATTGAATTTAACGACGCGTTAAATACACCCGGTTTTGAATTTGATGGCATGCATGGGCGTATTGTTATTGGAGAAAATAATACTGATACGCTCTATTATGACACCGTTACAAAACGATGGGAGTCCTGCGATCGCATCGGCACTGAAAACGTATGGGAATCC
>OKQC01000242.1_pt1 | contig 9743 bp, 10 predicted proteins | sample 1611761 | NCBI WGS metagenome assembly OKQC01 (sample SAMN04436767, study PRJEB24849) | human gut metagenome | biome: human gut; feature: NICU; material: stool | host: Homo sapiens | place: USA: Saint Louis, MO | collected 2011-05-05
GTCAATACAAATCGTCAAAATATATTTTGACAATTTGAATATATGTGATATACTAAATATAATGAATATAGCGATTATATTTAGTATACTTGCTATATCGGATATATTAAATATATTTTGGAGGGATTTTATGTTAGTCGATAAGGGTGTTTCAGGTAAAGTAATAATGCTAACAGGGCGTAAGGGTGGTATAGGAAAGAGTATCGATAATGAGTTACTTTCAATTGTTGGTAGTCAAATTTTCAACAAAGATATATGTTTAATAGATTATGACCAACAACGAAATACTACTTCTAATATTAGTTCTACCTATCAAATATCGAAATTTGAACGCTCTTTAGCTTCAGCGATAACTAATAATGATTGGGAATCTGGAATAACAAAAATAAGTCCCCATTTGTATGTTATGGCTGGTTCACCAGGATCAGAAGAATTGAATGAACATTTATCGCAAAAATATCCAAACAAACATGATAGACATTTAGCTTTTATACAACCTTTAAAAGAGTTAAGAAAGAAATTTGACTATATTTTTGTCGATTGTCCACCATCTACTGATAATGTTGTTAGAGCATTTTTAACAGCTGCTGATTATGTTATACCGATGCAAGAGCTTAAACGGTACGCGATGGAAGGTACGGAAGATTTTATTGAAAAAGTACTGATTCCTATTGTAAGTAACTTCGAAGAAACAAATTTACAAATAATCGGTATCCTTCCTGTAATGTTTTCGGCACGTCGAGAGTCACAACGTGCGAATTATCAAAAAACTGTAGATAAATATGGTAAAGAAAATATTTTTAAAACTATTGTTAAAGGCTCTGATAGGCTGGAAACTTATGGAGAAACTGGTGTCCAACTTAATGATTATGTTGATCGCCGTTGGTGGGCAATATTTGCAGATATATTTACCGAGCTTGAAGAACGAATTGAATACTATGAATCACATGGAGATATAGTCGGTTTTGATTATACTTTAAAATATGCTGATTCAATGGCTAATAAGATATTATCTAAAGGAAAGGAGATTGAGATCAATGGCATTGTTACCAACGAATAAAGAGAAAAAAAAGATTGGCGCTGCAGATATAGAAATAGCCGATGATATTAATGTAGAGTTAGGAAAAAGCAAATATACTGCTAAGGATAGGAGACCGGTACAAGTTGATCCTCCTGTGTTAAAAACTATAAGAGATTTAAGCTATGCAAAAGATAAACCCATGTACGACATAGTCGCACTAGCAATGGACGCTTTAATAGATACCCTAAGTGAAGAGGAAAGAAATATTTATAATAGACGAATCAAAGATTAACTGAAATATATTAAATATATCGAATATATTTAATATATATAATATATCGGATATATTAAGTATATTTAATATATCCGGTATATTTGTTTAAAATGATTTTTTTAATTTTCATCAATAATTTTTTTAGTTCGTCTGTGGTGTTCTAAGTGTAGCAAATAATCGTCTTGCAGTTTTAGAAGGTCTGAATATACCTGATCCATAGTCTGGCTGGCCGACAAAGAAAGAGAATAAATAAATGAGATAGGAAGTGTTTCAATTTTTTTGTTACGAGTAATCCAAGAAGAAACAGTTCCTTGAGAGAAAGCATGTAATTCACAAAATTCTTCTACAGTAATCCCTAGTTGCTTGATAATGTATGCGTTGATAGGGTGTGGATATACAAAGGTTTTTCTAGGCATGGTGGGTAAGTTTCCTTTCTTAGGTTATTAATGCGTTCGCAGTAATATTGTACTAAAAAACATGCAATAAGGGAAGGGCGTATCTGCTTCTTTTTTGTTGACCTCTTTTAATAATATGTTATACTGAAGGTGCGAAGCGAAATTAGTTCAACAGCACAGTTACACCAAAAAGCCCCCCTATTTGCGGTAGGAGGGCTTTTTTTTGCGCTGTTGCGACTTCAGCGTTGGAGTTAGAAGGCAACTGCTTAGATTATCGGCTAATCGTCTAACCAACGATCAACTAGCAAAAGTACTAGACCCACAAGTAGCGGTGCGATAATCAACGAAATTAGTTTCTCAGCCATAGTTACACCACCTTACTTGGCAGTTGCCGCAACAATTATAACATAAATTCAAAATATCCCTATGGACTTTTAAAACCTTCAGTACTTTATTTCATCTATAAATCTCTTTTCCTAACATATACGTTTGCTTACACCAGGAACACTTGTATTTATCAGAATCACTTGACATTCTACTTGCCAAACAGCCACACGCACATTGTACATAAGCAATACTAGTTGTTTTATTTCCTTCTTTGATTACTGATCCTCGATAATCATATGTCTTCATAAAAATCTCCGTCACTGTAATATTCATTGATAAAAGCATCGATTGCGTTGTTTTCTTCTTCGGTTAACTCTGAAAATTTTACTTCTGAAAAAGGATTGTCTATCGGTTTTTCGGGTTCGTTTTCCGACCATTTGTAAAACTCATGTATTTGTATGTGCCTAATATCGTAAAAATCGATTTGCTGATCTCCAATGAGAACGACATCGAATTCAGCCATGCCACGAAATACACCACGTATAGAAGGTTTTACACGCTCATATTCATCTAAGGAATTAAGCTGAATTTCTAGAACCTTATTCTGTTTGATTGAGCGACTTAGCAAGTGTTCTATTTGAGCCTGTGACTGCTGGGGTAAACGTTCAATTTCTCTTGAATGATAATCATTCGTTTCTTTGATTGCTGCTTGTAATTCCCCTAAAGGAAAGGCTGTTGGCCACTTCAGTTCAAAGGGTCTATCGACGTAATCATTGTATGGTTTGAACTCTTTTTTCGTTCTTCTTACCATTTTGAACACTCTCCTTACTTGAACATTATACGAACAAACGTTCTCATAATCAAGTGCTAGATTTATTGTATACCTGAAAACTTTTAGTTTGGTTGGACTGAACGAAGAGAGGGAAACCAAACTAAAACGTCGAAGGCCAGTTGAGCAAAGCGAAACTAATTATTCGTCTTTTCGGGTTTGTCCATGTTCCTGGTATAAAAAATTATTCGTATTTAAATAGGGGTCCCGAGCGCCTACGAGGAATTTGTATCGATAAGAAATAGATTTAAAAATTTCGCTGTTATTTTGTACATTTAACTTGACGGTGACATCTCTCTATTGTGAGTTATTAGTGGTACAGTTTTCAACCGTTTTAATTATAAAAAAGTGGTGCATTTTTAAATTGGCACAAACAGGTAACGGTTATTGCAGGTGTATTTCTTATCTATGGGTTTAACATGGATTTTATCATTAAAATCATGAGTATTGTCCGAGAGTGATTGGTCTTGCGTATGGTTAACCCTAAAGTTATGGAAATAAGACTTAGAAGCAAACTTAAGAGTGTGTTGATAGTGCATTATCTTAAAATTTTGTATAATAGGAATTGAAGTTAAATTAGATGCTAAAAATTTGTAATTAAGAAGGAGGGATTCGTCATGTTGGTATTCCAAATGCGTAATGTAGATAAAACATCTACTGTTTTGAAACAGACTAAAAACAGTGATTACGCAGATAAATAAATACGTTAGATTAATTCCTACCAGTGACTAATCTTATGACTTTTTAAACTGATAACTAAAATTACAAACAAATCGTTTAACTTCTGTATTTATTTATAGATGTAATCACTTCAGGAGTGATTACATGAACAAAAATATAAAATATTCTCAAAACTTTTTAACGAGTGAAAAAGTACTCAACCAAATAATAAAACAATTGAATTTAAAAGAAACCGATACCGTTTACGAAATTGGAACAGGTAAAGGGCATTTAACGACGAAACTGGCTAAAATAAGTAAACAGGTAACGTCTATTGAATTAGACAGTCATCTATTCAACTTATCGTCAGAAAAATTAAAACTGAACATTCGTGTCACTTTAATTCACCAAGATATTCTACAGTTTCAATTCCCTAACAAACAGAGGTATAAAATTGTTGGGAATATTCCTTACCATTTAAGCACACAAATTATTAAAAAAGTGGTTTTTGAAAGCCATGCGTCTGACATCTATCTGATTGTTGAAGAAGGATTCTACAAGCGTACCTTGGATATTCACCGAACACTAGGGTTGCTCTTGCACACTCAAGTCTCGATTCAGCAATTGCTTAAGCTGCCAGCGGAATGCTTTCATCCTAAACCAAAAGTAAACAGTGTCTTAATAAAACTTACCCGCCATACCACAGATGTTCCAGATAAATATTGGAAGCTATATACGTACTTTGTTTCAAAATGGGTCAATCGAGAATATCGTCAACTGTTTACTAAAAATCAGTTTCATCAAGCAATGAAACACGCCAAAGTAAACAATTTAAGTACCGTTACTTATGAGCAAGTATTGTCTATTTTTAATAGTTATCTATTATTTAACGGGAGGAAATAATTCTATGAGTCGCTTTTGTAAATTTGGAAAGTTACACGTTACTAAAGGGAATGTAGATAAATTATTAGGTATACTACTGACAGCTTCCAAGGAGCTAAAGAGGTCCCTAGCGCCTACGGGGAATTTGTATCGATAAGGAATAGATTTAAAAATTTCGCTGTTATTTTGTACAATAAGGATAAATTTGAATGGTACCATAAACGACCGTTTATGGTACCTTTTCATTTTCCTGCTTTTTCTAAATGTTTTTTAAGTAAATCAAGTACCAAAATCCGTTCCTTTTTCATAGTTCCTATATAGTTATACTTAATGAGTTATGGTACATTTAAATTATAAAATTAAGGAGGTTTTTTTATGATTTTTGGCTATGCTCGAGTGAGTACGGATGATCAAAATCTTAGTTTACAAATTGATGCACTTACTCATTATGGAATTGATAAATTATTTCAAGAAAAAGTAACTGGTGCGAAAAAAGACCGACCGCAATTAGAAGAAATGATCAACCTACTACGTGAAGGAGATTCTGTTGTCATTTACAAGTTAGATCGAATTTCACGATCAACTAAACATTTGATTGAACTTTCTGAATTATTTGAAGAACTTAGTGTCAATTTTATATCTATTCAAGATAACGTAGATACTTCAACGTCTATGGGAAGATTCTTTTTCCGAGTTATGGCTAGTTTAGCAGAACTGGAACGGGATATTATTATTGAACGAACTAACTCTGGTCTTAAGGCAGCCAGAGTCCGAGGAAAAAAAGGGGGCCGTCCAAGTAAAGGTAAGCTATCAATTGATTTAGCTTTAAAAATGTATGACAGCAAAGAGTATTCTATTCGTCAAATTCTTGATGCCTCTAAATTAAGCAAAACAACCTTTTACCGTTACCTCAATAAAAGGAATGCTTAAGATATGGCTATGAAAAGAATTTTAACTACTTCACAGCGTGAACAACTTCTTTCTGTAGACCACTTATCAGAAGAGGATTTTAAAGCGTATTTTAGTTTTTCTGATTATGATCTGGAGGTTATTAATCAACACCGTGGAAAGGTCAATAAACTAGGATTTGCGATACAACTTTGTTTGGCCCGGTATCCTGGGTGTTCTTTAAGTAATTGGCCGATTAAATCAACCAGACTAACTTCTTATGTGAGTCGACAGCTCCATCTTGATGCAATTGATTTAAATTCATATGATCATAGAAATACACGTGCAAATCACTTCAACGAGATCTTAGAAGTATTCAACTATCATCGATTCGGTAGTGCTAATACACAAAAACAGTTAATAGAATATTTAATTGAACTAGCTTTAGAAAATGATGACTCTATCTATCTAATGAAAAAAACAATTGATTTCTTAACTCGAAAAAGAATTATTTTTCCATCTATAGCTACACTTGAAGACATTATAAGCCGCTGTCGAGATAAAGCAGAAAACAACTTATTTTCAATATTACTCTGTTCATTAACAGATATACAAATTGAAAAACTAGAGAGTTTGTTTCAAATTTATGAAGAGACGAAAATAACTAAACTCGCTTGGCTAAAAGACATTCCAGGTAAGGCAAATCCAGAAAGCTTTATGAGTATTTGTAAAAAAGTGGAAGTGATTGCTTCCATGGGACTCGGGACAATTAATGTCTCCCATATTAATCGGAACAGGTTTCTTCAGCTAGCTAGACTAGGGGAAAATTATGATGCATATGACTTCTCCCGTTTTGAGCTTGAAAAAAGATACTCTTTACTTATTGCTTTTTTAGTCAATCATCATCAATATCTGATCGATCAACTGATTGAGATTAATGACCGCATTTTAGCAAGTATTAAACGCAAAGGGACACGTGATTCACAAGAACAGTTAAAAGAAAAAGGAAAATTGGCTACTAAAAAATTGGAACATTATGCTTCTTTAATTGATGCTCTTCACTTTGCAAAAGATAATGATAGTAATCCTTTTGACGAAATTGAACGAATCATGCCTTGGGAAGATTTAGTACAAGATGGAGAAGAAGCTAAAAAAATTACAGGTAATAAAAATCATGGCTATTTAGAAATGGTTCGAAATAAAGCTAATTACCTCCGAAGATACACGCCAATGTTATTGAGGACCCTTTCGTTCAAAGCAACTCCGGCAGCAAATCCAGTCCTCATGGCCCTAACTCAACTAACTGATTTACACAATAGTGGTAAAAGAAAAATACCGGCAGATACTTCTACTGATTTTGTGAGTAAAAAATGGAAAAGCCTTGTTCGGCCAGAAGAGGGGAAAATAGATCGGTCTTACTATGAGTTAGTAGCTTTCACCGAGCTAAAGAACAATATTCGATCAGGAGATATTTCAGTTGAAGGAAGTATGATCCATCGAAATATTGATGATTACTTAGTTGATTTATCTGCTTGTATTGATTCAGAAACTATTCCAGACACGTTTGAGGACTATTTAAAGGATCGGGAAATAATTTTAGATTTACAGCTTCAATTTTATTCGACAGTTGATAAGAGAATTTCAAGAGCAAACCTTAAAAAGTTGGAAAAAGTTACACCTAGCGAAGCAGAAATATATAGAAAAAAACTTTATTCAATAATTCCTAAGATAAGGCTTAGTGATCTTTTAATTGAGGTGGACAGTTGGACCAACTTTTCACAAGAATTTAGTCATGATTCTACAGGGAAACCGCCGAGTGAACAAGAAAGAAAAATTATTTTTGCTGCTTTGCTGGGTTTAGGGATGAATATTGGTCTTGAAAAAATGGCCCAATCAACTCCTGGAATTTCTTATTCTCAGTTAGCCAATGCCAAACAATGGCGCTTTTATAAAGAAGCTCTGACTCGTGCTCAATCTGTTTTGGTTAATTATCAGTTAAAGCTTCCTGTTGCAGACTTTTGGGGTGAAGGAAAAACCACTGCTTCAGACGGAATGCGCGTCCCAGTGGGCGTCTCAGCTCTAAAATCCGATGTTAATCCACATTACAAAAGTATGGAAAAAGGAGCTACAATGATTCGATCAATAAATGATAGGCATACGACTCATCATATCGAGGTTGCTTCAACTAATACAAGGGAAGCTACTCATACCCTTGATGGCCTACTTTATCATGAAACAGATCTAGATATTGAGGAACATTTTACTGATACAAATGGGTATTCTGATCAGGTGTTTGGAATGACCGCATTACTAGGCTTTGATTTTGAACCTCGCATCAGAAATATAAAAAAATCACAATTATTTTCTATCAAATCACCTTCCTACTACCCTAACTTATCAGAAGATATAAGCGGAAAAATCAATGTAAAAATTATTGAAGAAAACTATGATGAAATTAAACGAATCGCCTATTCGATTCAAACAGGAAAAGTATCTAGTTCTTTACTATTAGGAAAGCTAGGCTCATACGCACGTAAGAATAGAGTAGCTCTTGCACTGAGAGAACTAGGTCGCATTGAAAAGAGCATTTTTATGATAGATTATATTACAGATAGTGAGCTACGGCGAAGGATCACTCATGGACTAAATAAGACAGAAGCGATTAATGCTTTAGCTAGAGAACTATTTTTTGGGCGACGCGGAAAATTTATGGAGCGCGATATTCGCCGACAACTTCAAAGTGCTAGTGCGCTTAATGTGTTAATAAATGCAATAAGTATATGGAACGCCGTCTACTTACAAGCAGCTTATAATTATCTCGTCAAAATAGATCCCGAAGTAACTAAGTATATGAAGCATGTATCTCCTATTAATTGGGAGCATATCACTTTTCTTGGAGAGTATAAATTTGACTTGTTATCTATTCCTAAACACTTAAGAGAATTGAATATAAAAAATAAATAGGCCTTGAAACATTGGTTTAGTGGGAATTTGTACCCCTTATCGATACAAATTCCCACTAAGCGCTCGGGACCCCAAATAGAAATATTTTTATTATTTCCGCCTGCAGATCACCATTTAATCATGTAAAAGCGAACGTCAAAACACCTTCATTGCATAACTACCGATCAATATTTGTGAAAATGGCTTAGAATTGCTCTCTCAAATCTAAATTCTAGTTTCTTATTTTACTTTTGGTACTAATTCATTTACTTTTGAAATATTTAAGGCAATCATTAACTCACTGATTGTTTGTACACCTACTTTTGTATCATCAAATAGTCCTTCATTGTACATTACATCTAGTAATACTGGGTCTATTTGTACATTTCTTTTCAATTCGTCAAGTGTCATTCCTTGTTTATCCATGATTTCCTTTAACTTGACTTCCATTTGATTATTCTTCATAACTTTTTCCTTCTTTCTTTTTTATCCCTTATTACTATTTTCAAGTGGCACATATTCTCCAAGTTCTTTATGGTAACAACGACCACAGTCAGCACATTCAAAAAATTCATGCTTGCCTCGTACTTTATTGGCCAGTTGGCCACAATCACACTCTATTTTATTTACTACATTGTCTCGGTTCCACATACCAATTTCAATACCAAAATGATCATATTTTTTCCTAGCCATCACTTAAAGTCCTCCGGTTCTTTAATTATACACTTCATCCACGTGCTTAAAGTCCTTCTTATCTTTTATTTTTTTTCGTTTTTCTGCAGTAATTCCATAACGTTGACGATATCTCTTAAAAGTCCTTCTGTTGATACCAATTTGTTCTTCAACTTCTTTATCTGTTGCACCTTCAAGAAATAGCTTAAATCCTAACTGAAGGCGTGGATCGTTTTCACTGTATTTTCGTTTTCCCCCTGTGTATCTACCTTTTTGCTTTGCTAACTTAATTCCCTGTTGCTGCGTTTCACGAATATAGCGGCGTTCTTCTTCTGCTTGATATTTGTATAATTCGATTATCAAGTTATTAAGTAAACGGCGCAAATTATCGTCAGTTATCCCTGTTAAAGCTGGTAAATTCAATACTTCAAGCGTAGCTTTCTTCAGCTGAATTAAATTCATCGTTTCTGTTAACTCTTTATTATTTCGTCCTAAACGTTTTAATTCCGTCACAACGACAATATCACCTTCACGTATGAATTTCATCATTTCTTGAAATCCTTCTCGATTGGTGTCTTTTCCGCTAGCTTTGTCTGAAAAAATTTTATCGCAATTAGAAAGCAGCTCTAATTGCCTATCTAAATTTTGATCTGTACTGCTCACACGTGCATAACCTATTTTTGCCATAAGAATACTCTCCATTTTAAAATTCTGTTGCCCAACCCTGTTGACCCTTTACAAATCCAAGTATACCATAGCTAACCAAAAGTACCAACAGGGTATACCCTGTTGGTTCTTTTGGTTTACGAATTCAAACAGCATTTTTTATATTTTTTTCCACTACCACAATAG
>OKQC01000248.1_pt1 | contig 9554 bp, 8 predicted proteins | sample 1611761 | NCBI WGS metagenome assembly OKQC01 (sample SAMN04436767, study PRJEB24849) | human gut metagenome | biome: human gut; feature: NICU; material: stool | host: Homo sapiens | place: USA: Saint Louis, MO | collected 2011-05-05
GTCAATCAGAAATGTGGGTTTCATATGTTATCTATAGAACATCTTTATTTTTCCTATCAAGGTCAACCGCCTTATGTGCTAAACGACCTTAATTTACATATTCACAGTGGTGATTATATATCCATCGTTGGGGATAATGGGTGTGGTAAAAGTACCTTACTACGTCTTATTTTAGGTTTTCTTACACCAGTAAAAGGTTCTATCAAGCGAAGCACCAATAATATTCGGTATGTGTCTCAAAAAAATGACTTCTCTCACGCAGGCTTTCCTATTACGGTAAAAGAAATCCTCGATTCCTACCGTAAACTTTTAAAGATTAAGGATAAACAGGAAGTCAATCGCGTATTAGAGCTTACCCATATGACGGAATTTAAAGACCGTCTCATCAGCAAACTTTCAGGTGGACAAGCTCAGCGTGTATCTATCGCCCGCGCCCTCATCGGTAAGCCTGACCTCATCATCCTCGATGAGCCTTCAACAGGTATCGATAGAAAAAGCCAAGAGGGCATCTATGCTCTACTTCGAAATTTGAACCAAGAGCACCATATTACGATTATCTCTGTTGAGCACAATATCGAAATGGCCCTCGCCAATTCTACCAATATCTATCATATTGCAAATGGTCAAGGTCACCTTTGCTCCCCCGAGCAATATGCTAGTGAAATCATGCACAGTACAGGTCGCAATCCAATAGATCACAAAAACTGCTCCTGTTTCACAGATGTAACACCTCAGGCTCAGGCTCAGGCTCAGGCTCAGGCTCAGGCTCAGGCTCAGGCTCAGGCCGATGATACCACAGTTGAGGAGGTGCGCCATGTTTAGTTATGATTTCATGCAAAATGCCTTCTTCGTAGCGATTTGTATTTCTCTTTTATGTCCATGTATTGGTATCTTCATGGTGCTACGCCGTTCCAGTATGATTGGCGATACCATGAGTCATGCATCGCTAGCAGGTATTACACTAGGTTTATTGACGAATACTAATCCAATTTTAGGGGCTTTTATCTTTACTGCTATCTGTGGTGCACTCATCGAGTTCTTGCGAAAATATTTTTCACACCATCTCGATTTGATTCTTACTATAATCTTATCCCTCAGCATTGGTACAGCTATTACGCTTATTAGCTCAGGCAAACTAAAGGCTAACGCAAATGTATTCTTTTTTGGTAGCATCCTAACGGTAAACGCAACTGATATGATTAGTATTGCTGTGCTTACAATCTTATCTGTACTCACCTTATATTTCCTATACAACTCACTTCTTTACATCGCCTATGATGAAGAGGCCGCTCGTGTAGCAGGTGTTAAGGTAGATTTTATTAACTATATCTTTGCCATCTTAATGGCTGCCGCCGTATCCATTTCTATTAAAATCGTTGGTGTTCTCGTATTGAGTGCCATGATTGCACTACCAGTAGCATCTGCATTACAATTAGAAAAAGGATTTAGAACAACACTATTCTGTTCCATTGGATTTAGTTTACTAGCCATGATCATTGGACTTTTTGGCTCCTACTTCCTTAACGTAGCACCTGGTGGCTTCGTATCGTTAACATCGGTAGGAATCCTACTAGTAGTGTTAGTCATTAAGAATATTCGTGCCATCATACGACGCTTTCAGTTTAGTAGATAAGCTAAAACAATAAGTAATATATTTGGGCATAAACAATATAGCTGTCTAGAGTAATATCGCTAGTTAGAGTTGAATAATATAATTAGGTAAATTAAAAATATAGCTAACTAAATCCGATAGTATATTTGATGTTTTGTTAGCCATATAAGTCATTTAACTATACAAGTGTATAACGGTTTTAGTATTAAAATAGAATCGAAAAAGAGTTATGAATACAACAGCTTGGCCGGAAGGCATAAAAAAGACCAAACAGCGCGAAGCCATTTGGTCTGTATTAACAACTACAGATAAACCTATTACAGCCCTTGAAATCGCAGAACGCTTAGGTAATGGTAGTACTACTTGGATGTCTACTATCTACCGTACACTTGAACTATTAGAAACTAAGGGTATCGTTACACGTACCACGCTCATGGGTAGTGAGATGGCATATTATGAAATTACCCCTCATACACATCGACACTATGCTGTATGTACGAGCTGTGGTGCCATGATACCGCTCCATGCCTGTCCCGTCGTAGAAATGCCACAAGAACTTAACGATGCAGGATTTACTGTAACGGAACATCACCTTGAGATCGCAGGGATTTGTAAGAAGTGCAAAAACAAGAAGTAGAAAATAGACAACTAATGTTTAAACAACAAAAAGGACGCAACTGATAGTTACGTCCTTTTTAGTTTTAAAATATATTTTATATTAACCTTATTTAGCTTTCACCAATTACAGCATCAACGGAGCCACTACGAAACCGAGTGCTACAGAAATGGCGATGGCAAGTACGCCTGGAATAAAGAACGGATGGTTAAATACAAGCTTACCGATTCGCGTAGAGCCCGTATCGTCCATTTGTACAGCCCCCAAAAGTGTTGGATATGTAGGCAATACGAAGAGTGCAGATACAGCTGCGAAGGATGCGATAATAATATAAACAGATCCTGTATTCTCTGGTGTAATACCGAGAGCTAAAATTACAGCTGGTACCAAGGCTTGTGTAGTTGCTGCTTGACTATACAACAATGTACTTGCAAAGAAGAAAGCTACCGCCAATAGGAACGGATATGCTGTTACCATGCTAGAAGCGAGCGCTTTGATTTCAGGGATATGACCTTTTACAAAGGTATCGCCCAACCATGCTACGCCTAGTACACAGACACAAGCGGATAAACCGGATTTGAATGTACTTGTGTTAACAAGTTCTGCTGTATCAAGCTTACAGAAGAATGTGATAGCAGCCGCAATAATCATCATAAATCCGATGATAGCATCATTTCGACCAAAGATAACTGGTTTAATAATACCAATATTTTTGGAAATTGCTGTTGCGTAGAATACGATACAAATGATACCAATCAAGAAAATCAATACAGAAGTTTTTGCACCAGGTTTTAAGTGGAAATCAGTGCTTTTTTCACGAGGTGGCGCCACGTGACCTGCCGCCAAACGTTCTTGATACACTGGATCAGAAGATAAATCATTATTCGCAAAGGTAGACATGATAAATGCCGTAATCATAACCCCTACAAATGTTGTGGAAATACAGATGGCGAGCAATGTAGGATAATTAACACCATATGGCTCAAGGAACCCACTCATAGCAACTACGGCTGCCGATACAGGACTCGCTGTGATACCAATTTGACTCGCTACAACGGCGATGGACAATGGCACAGATGGCTTAATGTTTTCACTTTTCGCCACCTCTACGATTACTGGAATCATAGAGAATGCTGTATGACCAGTACCCGCTAGAATAGTTAAGAAATACGTAACAGTTGGTGCTAAGTAGTTGATATGCTTAGGATTTTTACGCAAAATACTTTCAGCAATGCGCACCAAATAATCAAGACCGCCGGCTAACTGTAAGGCACAGATGGCTGCGATAGCAGACATGATAATCAGAATTACATCCCATGGAATCTGTCCCGGAAACATCCCCATACCAAGGCTTAACAACACAACCCCAAGGCCGCCAGCGTAACCGATGCCCATGCCACCTAGGCGAACACCGAGGAAGATGGCACCAAATAAAATAATAACTTGCATAATTACATAAATGTCCATACGATGACCTCCTTTATACATATATAGTATCATAGATATGCTAAATAATCATCGAATTTTGGCAATGTATAGTCTATAGTTTAAAATATAACGAAATTTCGATATGTTATACAAAAAAACTACACCCTATTGCCTTAAACTACTAGCAAAAGACATTAGGTGTAGCTTTCCAATAATTAATTTAGCATTATAAAATAATTGGGCGCATATCTTCAAGTATCCCCTCTTCCTCAGTGGCACGTTGGATACTTTCACCTACAATACGAACCATGTCCTCTAATTGTTCCACAGTGGATGCCAATGGAGGCATGAGGATAACCACGTCGCCAATAGGGCGGCAAATAAGACCTTGTTCACGGGCAAGGATTGCCACCTTAGCACCTACCGCATCATTCGGGCGATACGCTTCGTGGGTGGACACATCTTTTTCAAGTTCAATACCTACAATGAGGCCCCGCTGACGAACCTCTTTAACATGCTTTAAAGATTTAATAGGTTCTAGAGCCTTTGTGAAAGCTTCCACTTTTGCCGGCAATTGTTCAATTACCTTTTCATCACGGAATACTTTCAAAGAAGCCAACGCAACGGCACAGGCCAAGGCATTACCAGTATAGGAGTGACCATGATAGAATGTTTTCTTTTCTTCAAAGGTGCCGAGGAATGCATCGAATACGCGTTTTGTAGTCAATGTTGCCGCTAATGGAAGGTACCCACCAGTGATACCTTTGGATAAGGTCATAAAATCTGGAGATACCCCTTCATGTTCGCAAGCAAAGAATTTGCCAGTTCGGCCAAAGCCAGTAGCTACTTCGTCAACGATGAGGAATACATCGTGTTGTTCTGTTAACTCACGAACCCGTTTCAAATAACCGTGAGGCATTACGAGCATGCCTGCCGCTGCTTGCACCAATGGTTCCATAACAAGAGCTGTAATTTCATCGCCTTCTTCATTAAGGATGCGTTCCAATTCAGTCAACGACTCTTCAAAAGCTTTATCTCGATCTGTCAAATCTCTATATACACCAGGACTTGGCAATGTTAATGGTTTAAATAATAGATTATGGAATACTTGATGGAATAATTGAATACCACCTACGGATACGGTACCTAATGTATCCCCATGATAGCCTGCATTGAGGGCGATAAACTTAGTCTTTTTCGTTTGTCCTACTTGTTGACGGTATTGGTACGCCATTTTAATAGCCACTTCGATAGCTGTACTGCCATCATCAGAGAGGAATACTTTATCTAAGCCTTCTGGAGCAAGCTCTACAAGCTCTTTACACAATTGTGCAGACGGAGGACTTACGAGGCCTAATAATGTACTATGTGCGATTTTATCGATTTGATCCTTCAATGCTTGGTTCAATACAGGATGGTTGTGACCATGAATATTAACCCACAAGGAGGATACGCCATCGTAATACTTTTTACCGTTCTCATCGATGAGGTATACCCCCTCACCGCGTTCAATTACTACTGGTTCTTGTGCTAGCCAATCTTGCATTTGTGTAAATGGATGCCATACAAACTCGTGGTCCCATTGTGCTGCTTGTGAAAGCTGTTTCTCTGCCATTTTGTCACCTCATACTTACTAAGTTTTACAAACTATAACTCTCTATTACATATACCTTATATAAACTAAATTAAATTACCCTATCTAAGGTATGCTAAAGTACAAATTTAATATGTCTCAAAATCACTGTTAATATGTACTCAATATCACTTCTAACATATATTAAATTGCTATAGCTAATATAAAATCAGCCAATTATTATTTATAGACCTAATACTGTGTTCCATAATTCCTTAGAATCAATAAAAGATCGAGCCCAACCAAGTTGAACCTTGTGAATATCCGGACCTTGGTATGGCGGCACTACAGCTACTACAGGAACACCTGTGTAACGCTCCATATCTACCACATTTGTTTTCAACAAAAACAGGTCTACAGCTGTTGTATCATTTACGATAATAGCTTTCACCTCGATACCATGCAACTTAGCATATTCGCAAGTCAAAACGGCGCGATTAATAGATCCAAGGCGACCATCTGCTACAACAATAGCTGGTAATTTGATATCTTTCATAAAATCCGTGAAAGTTTTATCTCCATAGAGAGGGGTCGTGATACCGCCTGCACCTTCTACAAAGGTTATGTCATAGCGACTCACTACATCTAATGTATGTTCTACAAGGCCATCATAGTCAATCTCGATACCAGCCAATTCCGCTGCAAGGCGAGGAGAAAAATCACCGGCAATAGCATAAGGATTCACTTCATGACGACGAGATTCAGGAATACCTGCCGAGCGCATCAAATGTGTTGCATCTTTACTCTCAAGGCCAATATTATAATTATCCTCATCCATCGTCACACATTCAGGGAAAGGAACTGCACTAGAAGACACAGGTTTCACCATACCAACAGCAAAGCCATCGTCTACAGCCATCGCCCCCAATAACCCTGTCACAAACGTCTTGCCTACATCTGTATCTGTACCGATTATAGAAATACCTAACTGCTTCATACAAAGCTCCTCTCAAGCGAATACTTACTGCCGCATAGGTTAACTAATTTATATGATTAAGTTTACAATCTAATTACAATATACAGCGAAAAGGAATATATAGTCAACCTATTATTACTGTTCAAGTTTACGATGCTATGACTCTATGGGGCCCGAATACATCGCTACATTTTAGCTAAAAAGCTGTGTCCCTAACCTCTGCGCTCCATAGTAAACTAAGTCGCACTTCGCTTAGGAACACAGCTTTTTATAACATTATCGCAGTATTAGTCCCATAGAGTCACAGACCACTACTTTGAATACGATAATAATAGGTTGGCTATATAGAGAGCGAGAAAGGGAATGGCTAAGCCATTCCCTTTCTCTTTTGATACAGTGAATTTTGTTTTATTGATTTATGGATAGACTCGATAGGACGAGTTTACAAATACAGTTATAAAAAGAGTGATGACTAACCGATTAGCGACTTAGCTCGCTTTGGAGCGTAGAGGTTAGTCATCACTCTTTTTTACCTAAATGTAATTATCTAATGGGGCCCCATCGAGGCCACCACTAAATCTCAATATAACGGAATTCGCCTGTATCAGGATCCATCATGCCTCCATAGAAACCCATTCCTTTGGGAAATAGTGGATGGTGGCGTAGGAAGTTAACTGTATAAATTACATTGTCTTCAGAGATATGGAATCGATCCATCCAGTCGATAAGGCCCGGTTCGATCATGCGAATAGCATCTTCACTGATACCTTTTGCTTTCATAGATTCCATAAAAGTAGTAGCAGAAAAATCAATCATACCGCAGTTTTCATGACCGATGATTAGCACATCTTCAATTTCCATACCATAGGTAGCAACAAGCAAGCTTTGCACGATGTTATCGATAGGTTGTGTTACACTATTGCCTGCAGTTTTAATGACAATTATCTCACCTCGATTAAAGCCTAGTGCTTCTTCTAGCATACCTACTAAGCGGGTATCCATACAAGTTACGATGCCTAACTTTTTTGTAGGATGGCTTGTTAATCTTGCCTTTGGTAGCTCAGGGTGTTGTTTCACATATTCTTTATTGGTTTCAATTATTTTTGTAATATCAATCATAAGAGTCCTCACTTTATATACTCTATTCCCAACTGAAATAGATTCTATTCATTATATACACCTTATTCATCACAAAACAAGTTTAAATTACAACTTATAAATAATGATTATGAATTTTACGATTATACAAAATCTTTAACTCAATAATATTAACTCCTATCTTATAATTTGTTTTTATTTATATCAATCATATAAAAACTTCAAAAATGCGATGAATATTCTGTATAATTCTAACATATATGGTAGATTTAAAAACCCTTCCTATGGTACTATTAACACTATAGAAAGCAAACGCCACATGATACCGCATATGACGTGAACTGTATGTACAGTAAGGAGGTTTTATAATGGGTATCAATCAAAAAACGTTGCCAGGCATTTTGCTCTGTGCCATTCTCGCTATTCCTTGTTGGCTACTAGGACAGCAATTTCATCTAGTAGGTAGTCCAATCTTTGCCATCATTTTAGGTATAATTATCGGTTCTATCTTCACCTCTTGGAAACGGGAAAAAACAGGTGCTGGCATTGGATTTACATCCAAAAAGATTTTACAGTGGGCCGTTATTTTGTTGGGCTTTGGTCTTAACATTACACAGATTCTACATGTAGGTTGGATTTCTTTACCTGTCATCATTTCTACCATCGCTACATCGTTAATCGTATCCTATGTTATTTATCGATTAACCCATATTGACTCTAACTCAGCTGTTCTCATCGGTGTTGGTTCATCCATTTGTGGGGGTTCCGCTATTGCTGCAGCGGCACCAGTTATTAAAGCAGAGGATCATGATATTGCACAAGCAATCTCTGTTGTATTCTTCTTCAATGTAGTAGCCGCCTTCGTATTTCCTCAATTAGGCGACGCCATTGGGCTCTCTAACATGGGCTTTGGATTGTTCGCTGGTACTGCAGTTAACGATACTTCTTCTGTAACAGCAACAGCTGCTGTATGGGATAGTATGAAAGGTACGGGCACTCAAGTTTTGGAATATGCTACTATCGTAAAGCTAACACGTACCCTAGCTATTATTCCTATATGTTTAGGCCTCGCTAGTTATCAAGTATACAAAGCCAAGAAAAATGCCTCTCAGACAGATGGTGTAAACGTTAGTATTGCTAAGATTTTTCCAAGATTCGTTTTATACTTTGTACTTTGCTCCCTTATCACAACAGCATTATCCTATGCTAATGTAGATATTCAATTCTTGAGTATCTTCAAAACAATTTCCAAATACTTTATTACAATGGCCATGGTAGCAATCGGCCTAAATACAAATATTGTAAAATTATTAAAATCCGGCGGCTCTGCCCTTGCCTTAGGCGCTTGTTGCTGGATTGCTATTTCTGTCGTAAGCCTTATGGCACAACATATGATAGGTTTATGGTAGAAAATATACATATATTGTATATTATGTTATAATTATATATGAATAGAATAGTAAGGACCCCTCCAGTAATGGAGGGGTTTCGTGCTACTATTCACCTTATTAGTACTTTATCATACCATAGTCAGGAGGGTTAATATGTACTTCTTACAAGGACTTCTTGTCGGCCTCGCTACGTTTGCCCCTGTTGGCATGCAAAACCTCTTCATTATTAATACGGCCTTGGTGCAACCTGTCCGTCGCATTATATTGACGCTAATCATACTAGCGTTTTTTGACATGAGTTTAAGTGCTGCCGCCTTCTATGGTATTGGTGCCGTTCTTGAAATGTGGCCACTCACAAAGCTCATAGTTCTCCTCTTTGGGGGCCTCCTCATTGTTTATATGGGCTTTAATATATTTAAAACTGAACCAGACATTCGCAATGTGGACACACATATTCCAGTTAGAAAAATTATTGTCTCAGCCATTGCGGTATCATGGGGCAATCCTCAAGCCATTCTAGATGCGACAATGATGCTCGGTGCTTTTCAAGCTAATATTCCAAAAGAAAGCATCTACCACTTCTTCGCTGGTTTCTTAGTTATGACACCAATTTGGTTTGGTTCTCTAGCTACTACAATGCATCTACTAGCTAAAAAAATTAAAATTACTCATATGGCATGGATTAACCGTTTCTGTGGTTCGGTTCTCGTCATTTATGGTATCAAACTATGTATTGATGGCTTCATGATGTTAAGAGACTTTTTGTAAGGTTATACTCATAGATACAAAGAAAAGTCTAAATCACTAATACCATCATAACTATATAAGAAAAATACAAATAAATGATGTACAGAAAAAGA
>OKQC01000249.1_pt1 | contig 9520 bp, 6 predicted proteins | sample 1611761 | NCBI WGS metagenome assembly OKQC01 (sample SAMN04436767, study PRJEB24849) | human gut metagenome | biome: human gut; feature: NICU; material: stool | host: Homo sapiens | place: USA: Saint Louis, MO | collected 2011-05-05
GAGCAGGCGTAGCAGGTTCCGTTGCGCGGCTTTTAACGTACATGACACCCGAGGCAAACAACAGGTATGAGTACAAAACAGAAGCGGCTTGATGTGATTTGTATCGGCCGTATTGCCGTCGATCTCTATGGTCAGCAAATCGGTGCGCGCCTGGAAGATACCAGCACCTTTGCCCGCTATCTCGGCGGCTCATCAGGCAATGTCGCCTACGGCGCCGCCATTCAGGGGCTAAAATCCGCTATGCTGGCGCGTGTCGGCGACGAACACAACGGCCGCTTCCTGCGTGAGGAGTTGCAGCGCGTGGGCGTCGATACGGCGTTTCTGATTACCGATAAAACCCGTCTCACTGGTCTGGTGATGTTGGGCATTAAGGATGAAGATACCTTTCCGTTGATTTTCTACCGCGATAACTGCGCCGATATGGGTCTGACGCCGCAGGATATCGACGAGGATTATATCGCCTCCGCCCGCGCGGTGGCGGTGACCGGCACCCATCTTTCCCACCCGGATACGCGCGCAGCGGTGCTGAAGGCGCTGGAGATCGCGCGCCGTCACGGCCTGCGCACGGCGCTGGATATCGACTACCGGCCGGTGCTGTGGGGACTGACCTCGCTGGGCGACGGCGAGACGCGCTTTATTGAATCGGAACGCGTCACCCAACAGCTACAGGAAGTGCTGCACTACTTTGATCTGATTGTCGGCACGGAAGAGGAATTTCATATCGCTGGCGGCAGCACCGATACGCTTAGCGCGCTGAAAGCGGTGCGTCAGTCGAGCAAAGCGACGCTGGTCTGTAAGCGCGGGCCGCTGGGCTGCGTGGTGTTTGAAGGCGACATTCCAGACAGCTGGGAACACACCACTCTGCAAAGCGGCGTGCGTGTGGAAGTGTTGAATGTGCTGGGCGCGGGCGACGCCTTTATGTCCGGCCTGCTGCGCGGCTGGCTCAATGACGAAGGCTGGCCGCAGGCGTGCCGCTACGCCAACGCCTGCGGCGCGCTGGTCGTATCGCGCCACGGCTGCGCCCCGGCGATGCCGACCAAAGCGGAGCTGGATGATTATCTCAGCCGCGATCGCGAAGTGAAACGCCCCGACCGCGACGTGCGGCTGAACCATCTGCATCGCGTCACCACCCGTAAGCAAAGCTGGCAGGAGCTGTGCGTGTTCGCTTTCGATCACCGCAAGCAGCTGGCGGATATGGCGCAGGAAGCGGGCGCCGATCCCGAACGTATTCCGCAGTTGAAGACATTGCTGCTGCAGGCGGCGGAAGCGGCGGCCACCGAAGCCGGGCTGGAAAACAGCAGCGGCATTCTGGCGGACACCACCTACGGACAACGGGCGCTGAACGCGATTACCGGCAAAGGCTGGTGGATCGGTCGTCCTGTTGAAATGCCCGGTTCGCGTCCGCTGCGCCTTGAACATGGCAACATCGGCTCTCAGCTGATCGACTGGCCGCAGGAGCACGTCGTGAAATGCCTGGTTTTTTATCATCCCCATGACGACGCCGCGCTGCGCGCCGAGCAGGACGGGCTGATTCTCGACGTCTGGCGCGGCTGTAATAAATCGGGCCATGAGCTGCTGCTGGAAGTGATCCTGCCGGAAGATAACCCGGACCACCAGGAATCTTACTATCTGGAGATCATCTCCCATTTCTACCGTCTCGGCGTTCAGCCCGACTGGTGGAAGCTGCCGCCGCTGTCGCTGCAAAGCTGGCAGGCGATCGGCGCGGTGATCGAGCAGGAAGATCCCTGGTGCCGCGGCATTCTGCTGCTGGGCCTGGATGCCCCGGAAGATAAGTTAAAGGCGGGCTTCCGCGATGCGGCGCAGGCGCCGTGGGTAAAAGGGTTCGCTGTCGGACGCACCATCTTCGGCCAGCCGTCACGCCAGTGGCTACAGGGCGAACTGAGCGACGACGCGCTGATTAACAAGGTGAAAAACAACTACCTGACGCTGATCGGCTACTGGCGTGAAGCGCGTCCCGTGCGCCAGGCCAGCTAATCTGTCGTTATCGGCCACGCCGCTGACCCGCATTACGCAGCGGCGTGCGCTTCTTTTCGCTACGAATTAACCTGCCTTTCCCTTCCCGACCGCCCTTTTGCCGTCCAGGGGAGAAGCAATTTAGCACCACTTAATGTGAGGTAATTCATGTTGCGATGAAATAAAGCCAGCTAACCGGGGATTCAAATGAAATTTTCCATTCGTCTGGTAGAATATCGCTCAGCAAAACGCCAATCATTTTTAGCAGGTCGAAGTAATGACAACTAATCCTACACAGCTTTCCTTGTTACAGGACGACATTCGTCGTCGCTACGATACGCTCAGCAAACGTCTGAAACAGGTTGCACGCTATATTCTTGATAACAGCAACAGCATCGCTTTCGATACCGTCGCCTCTATCGCCCAGCAGGCCGACGTTCCACCCTCGACGTTAATCCGTTTCTCTAATGCCTTTGGCTTCAGCGGCTTCAATGAAATGAAGCAGGTTTTTCGCCAGCATCTGATGGAGGAGACGGTAAACTATACTGAACGCGCGCGCCTGTTCCGACAGACCGCTACCGATGAAACCGCCGCCTCGCCGGAGAACCCGGCTGAAATCCTGAACGTGTTTACTATGGTGAACTCGCAGGCGCTGCAACAGCTGGCGATGCAGACTAACCCGGAGCAGCTGAATAAAGCGGTCGACATGCTCAGCAAGGCGGAGAACATCTATGTTATTGGCCTGCGCCGCTCGTTTAGCGTCGCCACCTACCTGACCTATGCGCTGCGCCATCTTGAGCGGCGCGCGTTTCTTATCGACGGCCTGGGCGGCATGTTTACCGAACAGCTCAGCATGGTGAACCCAAAGGATGTGGTTATCGCGATCAGCTACTCGCCCTACGCGCGTGAAGGCGTGGAACTGGTAGAAATGGGCGCCAGTCGCGGCGCGCAGCAGATCGCCATTACCGACAGCCAGGTCAGCCCGCTGGCCGCTTTTAGCGATGTCTGTTTTGTAGTGCGCGAAGCGCAGGTAGACGGCTTCCGTTCGCAGGTCGCCTCGCTCTGTCTCGCCCAGACGCTGGCGGTATCGCTTGCGCTGAACAACGCCAAAGAGTGACATACAAGGCGCTGCCGCTTACCACAGGCGGCGCTAACGCTGCTGCGATAACAAACGCCCCGATCGCAGCAGCCGATAGCCGGTCGTAAAAAAGCTGCGGTTAGGTCAGCAAACAGAAGGGCGGCCTGAGCCGCCCTGTTTAATTGACCTCAATGCTGCTGTCCCAGCGCGTTACTCCGCCACCGTCAACCCTGATTCTTCTCAACAGGATAGCTGTCGCTGTTTACCCAGGCGTGATCTTTTTCCCAGGTGAATTTCCACTTACGCACCGGCCCCGCCATCACGTTCAGGTAGTAGTTGTCGTAACCAGCGATGGTCGCCACGGGATGATAGCCGCGCGGTACGGTCACCACATCGCGATTATAGGGCGCCATGCACTCATCCAGCGAACGATCGTCGGTATAGACGCGCTGCATAGCGAAGCCCTGCTCCGGCTGGAAACGGTGATAATAGGTCTCCTCCAGGTAGGTTTCATCCGGCGAATCTTCCCGATCGTGCTTATGGCTGGGATACGAGCTGGTATCGCCTTCGTTGGTGTACACCTCCACCACCAACAGGCTATCGGCTGGCTGGTTATCCGGCAGAATGTTATGCACCAGACGCTGGTTGCGCCCTTTTCCGCGACGCTCAACGCCCACATCCTGCGGCGCAATCAACCGCGCCGGCAGATGCCCGTGGCCGGGCGCGTTGCATACCGCCAGCTCCAGATCGGAATCGGCGACTACCTCGACGCGATCGTGATGCGGCACATAGACCGAATAAGGCGGCGTGCGCTCGAAAGGCGACTGTCGGCGGCCGATGCCGGGAAAATCGGCATGGCGCGTTTTCACCGACGCCAGCCCACTCACCAGCACCAGACACAGCTCCTTCTCCCCGCTATCCAGCGTCAGAGTCTGTCCTGTTTTCAGCAGGTAGACATCGAAGCCGACAAAGCGCCAGCCTGCGCTTTCCGGTGTGATGTGCTGGATACGCCCGTTAGCGTCAGGCTGCTGACGTTTAGCAAGCAAAGACATGCGCTCCTCCTTATAAGGTGATTAGCCCAGCGTCGGCATGCTGAATTCCGATACCGTCTGCTGGCCGCTCGGCCAGCGCGCCGTGGCGGTTTTCATACGCGTATAGAAGCGTACGCCATCCGGCCCGTGAACGTTGAGCGCGCCAAATACCGAACGTTTCCAGCCGCCGAAGCTGTGAAACGCCATCGGCACCGGTACCGGCACATTGACGCCCACCATGCCCGCCTCTACGTTCTGTACAAAATCGCGTGCGACATGGCCGTTGCTGGTGAAGATAGCGCTGCCGTTGCCGAACTCATGGCTGTTGACCAGCGCCAGCGCGCTTTGATAATCCGGCGCGCGCATAATGCCCAGTACCGGGCCGAAAATTTCTTCACGCCAGATGACCATATCGCTGGTGACCTTATCGAACAGCGTCCCGCCGACATAGTAGCCTTCGCTATAGCCCGGCACCTGGAAACCGCGTCCGTCCACCACCAGCTCCGCGCCTTCCGCCACGCCTTTATCAATGTAGCCCAGCACTTTCTTCTGATGGACGGCGGAAACCACCGGCCCCATTTCATTCTCTTCGCTGCCTTGCTGCATGCCCGGCCCGACGCGCAGCGCCTTGACCAGCGGCGTAAGTCGCGCGATCAGCTTGTCAGCCGTGTCGTCGCCTACCGCCACGACGATCGGCAGCGCCATGCAGCGCTCGCCCGCCGAACCGAACGCTCCGCCCATAATGGCGTTGACGGTGGCGTCCAGATCGGCGTCCGGCATTACGATGGCATGGTTTTTCGCCGCGCCGAACGCCTGCACCCGCTTGCCGTGCGCGCTGGCGGTTTTATAGATATGCTCCGCCACGCCGGAAGAACCGACAAAGCTGACCGCCTGCACGCGCCTGTCGGTATAGAGCTGTTCCGCCGTTTCATTGGCGCAGTGAATCACGTTGACCACGCCGTCCGGAAGTCCGGCCTCGCTAAGCAGCTCCGCCATGCGCACTGAGGCGGAAGGATCAAGCGCCGGCGGCTTCAGCACGAAGGTATTGCCGCAGGCGAGCGCGATCGGGAACATCCACATCGGCACCATCGCCGGAAAGTTAAATGGGGTAATGCCCGCCACCACTCCCAGCGGCTGCATCAGCGAATAGCTGTCTACGCCGGTGCCGACGTTCGGCGAATACTCGCCTTTGATCAGGTGCGGAATGCCGCAGGCGAACTCCACCACCTCCAGACCGCGCGTCAGTTCGCCCTGCGCGTCGGACCAAACTTTGCCGTGTTCGCTGACGATCAGCGCCGCCAGCTCGTCGCGATGCTTTTCCAGCAGCGCTTTAAAATTGAACATGACGCGCGCGCGGCGCAGCGGAGAGGTTTGCGACCATGCGGGAAACGCGTTATGCGCCACTTCTATCGCCTGCGCCACCTCGTCCGCAGTGCTCTGCGTCAGTTCGCGCACCACCTTGCCGGTCGCCGGATCGTAAACCGGAATCGTTTCGCTGCTGGCGCTATGGGTGACTTTACCGCCAATAAAGTTTCCAACGATATTCATGTTCGTGCCTCATTGATGTGTGGTTCCCCTGCCGAGCGGCCCATCAGGTTTCGCCATAGCGATTGGGGGAGTTAACCCGTTTCCGTGCTTTGACCCTATTATATTGAAATAAATTTTTCAAATAATTCATATTGGAAAATTCGTTTTTAGCGGGATGGATCGCATTTTTTCCGTAACGCGTCGGGCATGTTTCACCGCTGCCGATGGCCCGTCCATCCGGGTTTGCCGTTTACCTCCTCGCTTTTACTGTTGGGGGCCGCCCACAGTTACCGACGCAACAGCAGAGTTAAAATGAAATTTTTGCGAAGCAGATCCAAAAACTTAAATTTCATTATTTATTGTTTATGAAATAAATGTTCTCTTTACGCCATTCCCCGGCGCGCTGCGCTGCCGGTTCAACCGATCTTCTTGCAGGAGCAAGCTATGGCTATCGATCCCACCCGTTTCTGTATCAACCGCAAAATCGCGCCCAATCTCAGCATTGAATCTTTTTTTAAACTGGTTCAACGGCTGGGGCTGAACAAGGTGGAGCTGCGCAATGACATGCCGAGCGGCAAGGTGACTGACGATCTGAGCCATGAAGAGGTTAAGACGCTGGCGCAGCAGTACGGCATGGAGCTGGTTTCTATCAATGCGCTCTATCCTTTTAACCGCGTGGATGAGGATCTGCTGGCGCGCGCCGAATCGCTGTTGAAAGAGGCGCAGGCGCTCGGCGCGCGCGCGCTGGTGCTCTGTCCGCTTAACGACGGCCAGCCGATCTCTGGTGAAAAAACCGTGGCGGCTCTGCGACAGCTGGCACCGCTGTTTGAAAAATATGGCGTGCAGGGGCTGGTCGAGCCGCTCGGCTTCCCACAAAGCTCGCTGCGCTCCGCCGTACAGGCGCAGGCGCTGATCCGCGATGCGCAGGCGCCGTTTAGCGTGCTGATCGACACCTTCCATCATCATCTTTATGAGCAGGCGGAGCAGGAGTTTACTGACGGGATCGACATCGAACGCATCGGCCTGGTGCATCTCTCCGGCGTGGAGGATGCGCGCCCGACGGAGCAACTCACCGATGAAGAACGCATTATGCTGAGCGACGGCGATGTGCTGAACAGCGTGGCGCAGGTTAAACGCCTGGAGCAGATGGGCTATCGCGGCGTTTACGCTTTCGAGCCCTTCTCCTCCGATCTGGCGACATGGAATGAGGCGGATATCGAACGTGAAATCCGCCGCAGTATCGAACTGCTGCAGGCGTAACGTCGGCGGTTCTCAGGGGTTATCTGTTATTTGTGTCTTTGTTTGTTTTGGCCTCGGTTGGAGGCCTTTTTTATGCGCTGGCTCTGAGGCGGCGTGGCCTCGCTGATTCCGCCCTGCGTTATACCGCGACTTTATAAGGCGGCTTTATGTTGCCGCTTCATAACGTGGCTTTCTGGCGCAGCTTCAGGAGCCCGCCGTTTATTCCACCGCCATAGCGCGATCCCGCATGCGCCATGTCAGCAGCAGCGCCAGGCAAACCAGCAGGCCGCTCAGCAGATAGATCACCGGCACGCCTGCATAGCTCATGATAAACCCGGCGACTGGCCCGGCAATGCCTAACGACAGATCCATAAAGGCGGTAAAGGTAGCCAGCGCGCTGCCCTGGTTTTGCTGCGGCACCGCTTTCACCGCCACCACGCCCAGCGCCGGGAAGACCAGCGAGAAACCCGCGCCGGTCAGCAACGCTCCCAGGTTCGCCAGCCAGGGCGAAAAGGAGAGCCAGACGATAAACAGGCCCAGCGCCTCTATCGCAAAGCAAACCAGCGCCACCCGCAGACCGCCGTGGCGGTTGATGCTGTTGGGAAACAGCAGGCGCGCGCCGACAAACGCCAGGCTGAACAGCGTCAGTGAAAACGCGGCGCCCGACCAGCCCTTCGCCTGATAAAACAGCGTAATAAAGGTAGCGATTACGCCAAATCCTGTCGAGCCCATCGCCAGCAGTAGGCCAAAAAGCCAGATTTTGCCCAGCACGGCGCGAAACGGCAGCGGTTTGCCTTTGCTTCCCTTTACTGCCGGGCGCGGCAGCGCCAGCACAATCGCTACAAGGGTAATCAGCATAATGACTCCCGCCAGCAGCAATATGCCGCCCAGATGATAAATCAGCGCCCCCAGCGGGGCGCCCAGCGCCATCGCGCCGTAGGTACAGATGCCGTTCCATGAAATCACCCGGCCTATATGCGCAGAACCGACCACGCCCACGCCCCACAGCGTCGAGCCGGTGCCGGCGAAGCTCTGTCCGATGCCTAACGCCAGCCGCCCGATACAGAGCAGGGCCAGGCTCACCAGCGGCCAGCCTGCGCTGACGGCGGCCAGCGCATAGCAGACGCCGCTCAGCAAACAGCCGCCAAGGCCGAAAACCACCACTTTTTTCGGCCCCCACACATCGGCGTAGCGTCCAGCATGAGGCCGACTCAGCAGCGTAGAGAGGTATTGCAGGCTGATCACCAGTCCCGCCCAAAAAGCGCTGTAACCCATTACGTCATGCACGTAGCCCGGTAATACCGCAAGCGGCAGGCCGATGGTGAGATAGCTGGCGAAATTGAACACAACAACGGAGAGAATACGCTGATTCAGACGAAAGGCGCTTTGCGGCGTTTCCGCAGCGGGCTGTTCAGGCATAGATTTTGGCTCGTCACAGATAGTTAACAGGCTAAGGGATTACTATACGCCGATTTATTCAGCGGCGATCAAACAAAGCGCGCCCGCAGATGCCTGGTTTATTTTCGTCAGCGATAACTCTGCGCGCCGCAGACGCCAGCGTGCGCCTCTTCCGCTTCGGAAAACTGCTGGATCAGGCTGCGGTAACCATCCATAAACTTATAAGGCACAGCGGTCGCCACCACGCCGCTGTAAAAATCCCAGCCATGCGACGTTGCGTACAGGTTAACGAAAAATATCAGCGCGTTAGCGACCGTTAGCGGCTACACTTTTTGTGCCGGAATTATTGATCGAGGAAGCTATGATTGCGCCACAGCAGGAAAAAATGGGACAGAATATGTTGCTCAAAATGGCAACGCTGGTGGTTATTCTGGCAGGCATCCGCGCCGCTTCGGATATTATCGTTCCTTTTCTTTTGGCAATCTTTCTGGCGATTATTCTTAACCCGCTGGTGAATATCTTAATGCGCCGCGGCCTGCGACGCACCTGGGCCATTACGCTGGTGATGGTTGTGGTGCTGCTGGTGATTTTGATGCTGGTGGCGATGCTCGCCAGCTCGGTCAACGAATTCTCTCTGGTCTACCCGCAGATACGCACCATCCTTGAACAGAAACTTACCGTTATCCAGCACTACGCCGGGCGGCTGAACATTCCCGTCTCCACCCGCGCGCTGGCGGAACAACTCGATCCGAACGCCATCATGAACGTCGCCACCATGGTGCTGACGCAGTTCTCCGGCGCGATGAGCAACTTTATTCTGCTGATCATGACGGTGATTTTTATGCTGTTTGAGGTGCGCCACCTGCCCTACAAGCTGCGCAACGCGCTGGTTAACCCGCAGATCCGCATCGCCGGGCTGCATAAGGCGCTGAAAGGCGTGACGCACTATCTGGCGCTGAAAACGCTGATTAGCCTGATTACCGGCCTCGCCGTCTGGCTGACCCTGCTGTTGCTGGACGTGAAGTTCGCGCTGTTCTGGGGCGTGGTCGCCTTTGTGCTGAACTTTATTCCCAATATTGGCCCGATTATCGCTGGTATCCCGCCGTTTATTCAGGCGCTGGTGCTGAATGATTTTTATGACGCGCTGCTGGTGGCCGCGTTGTTCAGCGCCATTCATATGGTGTTCGGCAATATGCTGGAACCGCGCGTAATGGGGCGCGGCCTGGGCTTATCCACACTGGTGGTGTTTCTGTCGTTGATCTTTTGGGGCTGG
>OKQC01000256.1_pt1 | contig 9360 bp, 8 predicted proteins | sample 1611761 | NCBI WGS metagenome assembly OKQC01 (sample SAMN04436767, study PRJEB24849) | human gut metagenome | biome: human gut; feature: NICU; material: stool | host: Homo sapiens | place: USA: Saint Louis, MO | collected 2011-05-05
AAGCGGCGCTGAGCAACTCTACTTCCGCCCGACGCGAGCCGGGCAGCAACGCCAGGCAGAGCGCCTTTTCGTCGATGCCCAGGTCGCGACGCGCCGCCGTCTTATCGGGCTGTAGCGGCATAGCATCCGCCATAGTGTGGCCGATAAAACGGCAGGGCACATCGTAGCGATCGTAAAAGGCTTTTTCGAACGGCAGGAACGCCAGCACCAGGTTAGTGGCGCGACCGATTTTAAATACCCGATTCTGCCGCCACGCCCAGACTGAGGGGCTGACGTAATGGATCGTGCGGATGCCGCGCTGCTTCAGGCGACCTTCCAGGGTAATGTTAAAATCGGGCGCGTCAATGCCGACAAAAACGTCCGGCTTTAGCGCGGTGAAGCGACGGGTCAGATCGCGGCGGATTTTCAACAGGCGCCGCAGTCGTCCCAGCACTTCCACAATGCCCATGACCGCCAGCTCTTCCATGTCGTACCAGCTTTCACAGCCTTCCGCCTGCATACGCGGCCCCGCCACGCCGACGAAGCGGGCGTCAGGGTGTTTTGCTTTCAGCGCGCGAATGAGACCGGCACCAAGAATATCGCCGGAGGTTTCTCCGGCGACAAGGGCAATCGTTAAGGGACGAGCAGCCATGGGTTAACGAATCAGACCTCGCGTTGAGCGGGCGAAGAAATCGTAAAACGGCTGAACTTCAGCGTGCTCTTTCGCCAGCGCTTCGATTTCCGGCTTGACCTCTTCCAGCGTTTTTCCGCTGCGGTAAAGCAATTTATAGGCGTTACGAATCGCGTGCAGCCCTTCTTTGCTGAAACCGCGGCGTTTCAGGCCTTCGATATTGATGCCGTACGGCGTCGCGTGGTTACCCTGCGCGATGACGTATGGCGGCACATCCTGCGCCACGCCAGAACAGCCGCCCACCATTACGTGCGCGCCGATAATGCAGAACTGATGCACCGCCGTCATGCCGCCGATAATGGCGAAATCATCCACCGTCACGTGTCCGCCGAGCGTCGCGTTGTTGGCGAAGATGCAGCGGTTGCCGATGATGCAGTCATGCGCAATATGTGCATTGACCATCAGCAGGTTATCGCTGCCGATACGGGTTACGCCGCCGCCCTGCACCGTCCCGCGATGAATAGTCACGCTTTCGCGAATGCTGTTGCGATCGCCGATTTCAACGCGCGTCGGCTCGCCCGCATATTTCAGATCCTGGTTCACCTCACCGATAGAGGCGAACTGGGTAATAATATTGTCTTTGCCAATGCGGGTATGTCCGTTCACCACCACATGAGACTTCAGAACGGTGCCCTCACCGATTTCAACGTTGGCGCCGATATAGCAGAACGGGCCAATGTGAACACGAGCGCCGATAACGGCGCCCTCTTCGATGATCGAGCTTGGATGAATTACGGCGGTTGCATCAATCACGTATTACGCCTCCCGGCTACGGGCACACATCATGGTCGCTTCACAAACAATCTTGCCATCAACGGTAGCGACGCCTTTAAAGCGCGTCAGGCCGCGACGGGTTTTCTCGAAAGTCACTTCCATAATCATCTGATCGCCTGGCACTACCGGACGCTTGAAGCGCGCTTCATCGATTCCGGCGAAGTAGTACAGCTCGCCTGGCTCAAGTTTGCCCACGCTTTTAAACGCCAGAATACCTGTCGCCTGCGCCATCGCCTCCAGAATCAAAACGCCCGGAAAAATCGGCTTACCAGGGAAATGCCCCTGGAAAAACGGTTCGTTAACAGAGACGTTTTTCACGGCGCGCAGATATTTATGCTCTTCGAACTCCAGGACACGATCGACCAATAAAAACGGATAACGGTGCGGCAGTAGTTCTAAAATCTCTTCAATATTCAGAGTATGAGTTTCAGTAGTCAAAATACTCTTCCTGTCCTAAAAATTCTGATGGCATCAATAACACGGCCTGCACCGATCCGGACGATCATCGGCAGGCCGCAAATTAGTTTATGTGGCGCCTGGCTTCCCTGCTTAGCATGTTTTATTTATGAAAGCCGGACAGACGCGGGATGGATGTACGTTTAGTCGTCTTTGCCGACTTTACGCTCGATGGCTTTTAAGCGTTTGCTCATTTCATCGATATTCATCACCAGCGCTGCAGTTTTACGCCAGGTTTTATTGGGTTGCAGCGGAATGCCTGAGGAGTATACCCCAGGTTCAGTGATGGGCCGCATCACCATTCCCATGCCGGTGACGGTCACTTTGTCACAAATTTCCATGTGGCCGTTAATCACACTAGCTCCACCGATCATACAGTAACGACCGATTTTCAGGCTACCTGCCATGATCACACCGCCAGCAACGGCAGTATTGTCGCCAATCACGACGTTATGTGCAATCTGGCACTGGTTATCAATGATAACACCATTACCAATCTGAGTGTTATCCAGCGCGCCGCGATCGATGGTGGTACAGGCGCCGATTTCGACGCGATCGCCGATAATCACCGATCCCAACTGCGGGATTTTCACCCAGTTACCGCGGTCGTTGGCATAACCGAAGCCGTCTGCGCCGATCACCGTGCCCGACTGAATCAGGCAGTGCTGACCGATGCGGATGTCATGATACACCGTCACATTCGCCCACAGACGTGAGCCAGCGCCGATATGGGTATTTTTGCCGACAAAGCAGCCGGCGCCGATCACCACATTATCGCCGAGCACCACGCCCGATTCGATAACGGCGTTCGCGCCGACGGAAACATTGCTGCCCAGACTGGCGCTGGCGTCGATAACCGCGCTCGGCGCGATATTCTCCGCTGGCTGCGGCGTGGTATCTAACAGCTGCGCCATACGCGCATAGGTCAGGTAAGGGTTTTTAACCACCAGCGCGGCGCTTTTGCACCACGGCAGATCCGCTTCTGTCAGCACCACGGCGGAAGCCTGGCACTCGGCGAGCTGCTCACGGTAGCGGCTGTTGGCGAGGAAAGTGATTTGACCGTTTTGGGCGGAGTGCATAGAAGCAATGCCGGAGATGGCGATATCGCCATCTCCGTGCAATTCTGCATCCAACTGCTGGGCTAAATCAGCCAGTCGAATTGAAGACATTGATTATTTAACCTGTTTCAGAACGTCAGCCGTGATGTCTTTCGCATTAGAAGCGTAAGCTACCGCGTTGGCGTCGATCACGACATCATAACCTTCGCTGTCGGCGACTTTCTTCACTGCGTCCTGAATGCGGCTCAGCAGCTTGTTACGCTCTTCCATCTGGCGACGACGGTTGTCCTGCTCGAAAGCCTGCGCTTTAGAAGAGAACGCTTCGCGCTGGGACATGATATCTTTTTCCATGCGGCTGCGTTCGCTGGCCTTCATGGTAGAGGCATCACGCTGCAGGCGCTGCATTTTTGCCTGAAGATCACGTTCCTGGCTCTGCAGATCGGTGGCGCGGCCTTTGAACTCGTTTTCCAGCTGCTTCGCAACAGTGGCACGTTGCGGTAACTGTTGGAAAATGCTGGACACGTTTACCACGGCAATTTTATCAGCAGCCTGAGCGCCTGCGGAAACCGCTAAAGCGAGACCCAGACCTGCGGCACACAACAACTTTTTCACTATTAACTCCTTACCATCAACGTTTGTGTCAAAGACACAGATTTACCTGATACGCCAGCCAATGGGCGAACCCGAAGACCGGCGCACAGTGCGATACTAATCGCTATGCTTCCCTGAAGCGGAGGTTACCAGGTTTTACCAATGTTAAACTGGAACTGCTCCGCTTTATCTCCATCATATTTCTTGAACGGCTGGGCGTAAGAGAACACCAGCGGGCCCAGAGGCGACATCCACTGCAGCGCCAGGCCGGCGGACATACGGATATTGCCCGGATCGCTGTAGTCCGGTATACCGGCCGCACGGCTTTCCGCAGTGTTTTCCCAGTTGGTATCCCATACCGTACCGGCATCGACGAACAGCGAAGTGCGCACCGAGTTAGCGTACTTCTCGCTGATAAACGGCGTCGGGGTAATCAGCTCAAGGCTGGCCACCGCCATCGCGTTGCCGCCCACCGCATCGTCCGATTTACACAGGCTCTGATTGCCTGAACAGGTTGATGAGTTATCGTTGATATACGCCGCTTTCGGGCCGATGTTGTTAGAACGGAAGCCGCGTACCGTGCTGGAGCCGCCAGCATAGAAGTTCTCATAGAACGGCAGCTCTTTGCCGCCCAGACCATCGCCGTAGCCGACGCGACCGCGACCCAGCAGTACCCAGGTATGGTCGTCATTAATCGGCATATACTGCTGCGTATCCAGCGTCACTTTATAGAAGTTGTTGTCCGATCCCGGAATGGTGACTTTACCGTTCAGGTTGGTACGGTTACCGGCGGTGGGGAAGAATCCACGGTCCAGGTTGTTGTACGTCCAGCCATAGTTGAAGGTGAAGTCATCGGCGGAATATTCCGCATCGCCGGAAAGCGACGGATTCTGATCGACCGAGCGCAGATAACGCCACATCGCCACCTGCGGCTGCATGTTGGAGAGGTCGTTATGCACATAGCCGAGGCCGACGCGTAGCGTATTGTTTTCATTGACCGGGAAGCCGAGCGTGCCATCCAGACCATAACTCTTGTTGGTATAGTCAGAGAGGTCGGCGTCGTCCGCTTTAAAGTCGTTATAGAAAATACGTCCGCCGAGGCTTACCCCATCTACCGTGAAATAAGGATCGGTCAGGGAGAATTCTGCGTAGGTCTGGTAATCATTTTTGGTGCCGCTGATGCCAACGGTATTACCGGTGCCCAGCCAGTTATCCTGGGTCACGCCGACCTGGAAGCTGACGCCGCTCTCGGTGCCGTAGCCGATACCGAAGTTAAAGGTGCCGGTGTTGCGTTCTTTCACCTTATAAACCACGTCAACCTGATCCGGCGTGCCCGGTACGCGCTGCGTATCGACGTCGACGGTTTCAAAGTAGCCGGTGCGATTCAGACGCTCTTTGCCCTGCTCGACCAGGTTGCTGCCCAGCCATGCGCCTTCCATCTGACGCATTTCACGGCGCAGCACCGCGTCTTTCGACGTGTCGTTGCCTTCGAAGCGCACCTTACGCACGTAGTAACGGTTGCCCGCGTCGACGTTGACGTGCAGCTTAACGGTCTTATCGGCATCGTTAATTTCCGGCTGCGTGACGACGCGCGGATAGGCGTAACCATAACGGCCCAACAGCTGCTTAATGCTGTCTTCCATTTTGGTCACTTTGGTGCCGTTATACAGCTCGCCAGGCTGTACTTTCGCCAGGCTTTCAATCTCGGCGGAGTGCCCTGCCATGCTGCCGTTCACCACCACGCCGGAAAGCATGTACTGGTCGCCTTCGTGGATATTGATGGTGATGTAGATGCCTTTTTTATCGGGCGTCAGACTCACCTGCGTGGAGTCGATGTTGAAACGGGCGTAGCCGCGATCGAGATAGAAGCTGCGCAGCGTTTCTAAATCGCCGGCCAGTTTCTGTTTCTGATACTTGCGATCGCCGACCAGGTTCCACCATGGCACCTCATCACGCAGTTGAAAACGCGAGATCAGTTCATCGGAGCTAAAGGCTTTATTGCCGACCACGTTGATCTGCTGGATTTTCGCCGAAACGCCTTCGGTAAAGACCAGTTTCAGATCGACGCGGTTGCGCGGCAGCGGCGTCACTACCGCTTTTACGCTGGCGCTGTATTTGCCGACGCTGTAGTAGAAATCTTCCAGCCCTTTTTCAATACTGGAGATAGTCGTGCGATCCAGCGCTTCGCCGACGCGCACGCCGGACGCTTCGAGATTCTGTTTGAGCATGTCATCTTTCACCGCCTTGTTGCCGGAGAAAGTGATGCTGGCAATGGTGGGACGCTCTTTGACCTGAACAATCAGCGTGGCGCCGTCGCGCAGGACCTGAACATCTTCGAAGTTCCCGGTAGCAAACAGGGCGCGAATGGTATTACTGATATCTTCATCATCTACCGTATCACCAACACGCACCGGCATGCTGAGCAGAGCCGCACCGACAGCGACTCGCTGCAGTCCTTCGAAATGAATGTCCTTCACTACGAACCCGTCTGCACCGTAAACGGTGGCGCTGCTGAACAGCAGCGACGCTATGAGCAACTTTTTCATCGCCATCGTTGTTATGCGTTCTTCCTAACACGTCCCAGCCTGGACAACGTTCCGGTCATCACAGGCGAGAGAAATCATTGAATAGTGCAAGCCCCATTAACAGCACCAGCAAAATCGAGCCGATGCGATAACTGAAGTCCTGAACTCGCTCGGACACCGGTTTTCCTTTGATTTTTTCAATCGCCAGAAAAAGCAGATGCCCACCATCTAATACCGGTAACGGGAACAAATTGATAATACCGAGATTCACGCTGATAAGCGCAAGAAACATCAGGTAATAAATCATCCCATACTCTGCTGACATCCCGGCGCCCTGCGCGATAGAAATCGGCCCGCTCAGGTTGTTCAGCTTAACATCGCCGGTGACCAATTTGCCAAGCATGCCGACCGTCAGCTTCATCAGCTGCCAGGTTTTCTCCCCGGCCTCGCCAATGGCAGCGAACGGACCATACTGCCGCACCGTTTTATACTCTTCCGGCAGCGGCAGCACGCGCGGCACGCCGCCGGCAAACCCTTCCGCGCCTTTCGCGGTCGGCGTCAGCGTCAGGCTGACGATCTCACCCTGGCGCTCAACATCCAGCGCGATGGCTTTGGCCGGACTTTCCCGCACCAGGTTAACGAAATCCCGCCATGCCGTCAGCGGTTGCCCATCGACTTTAACGATCCTGTCGCCAGCTTGCAAACCTGCCGTGCTGGCAGGCGAGTTCGTCTGTACATCCGCCAGTACCGTTTCAATCTCCGGCCCGCGCGGCGCGATGCCCAACGCCGACACAGGGTCCTGCTTGTCCGGCTCAAAATGCCAGTTACGCAAATCGACCCGTTTTTCCACACGCTGCGATGAACCGAAAGGCGACAGCGTCAGGGTAACGTCGGTGTCGCCGATCTTACCTACCAACGCCATGCGCACGGCATCCCAGTCAGGCGTTTCGATGCCATCTACAGCTTTAAGTTCCATTCCGGGCGAAATTTGCGCTTCCGCCGCCACCGAATCGCTCAGGATTTCGCCAATTACCGGACGCACGCCGGGGACGCCGTGAATAAACACCAGCCAGTAGGCGAAAATGGCGAAGAGGAAGTTGGCGACGGGGCCGGCGGCGATGACTGCCGCGCGCTGCAGCACCGTTTTATTGTTGAAGGCCTGATGACGCAGTTCCGGCGCGACGCTCTCTACCCGCTCATCCAGCATTTTGACGTAGCCGCCGAGCGGAATCAGCGCGATGACGTACTCGGTGCCGAGCCGGTCGCGGCGGCGCCATAGCGCCTTGCCGAAGCCGACGGAAAAGCGCTCGACTTTAATCCCGCAACGGCGCGCCACCCAGAAGTGGCCGAATTCATGCACGGTGATCAGCACGCCCAACGCAACGATAAAGGCGGCAAGACTCCAGATAAAGCTCAGCATAGCGTCTTGTCCTTACAGCGTCCTGAACACCAGCAGCAGTAAACAGGCGAAGACCGGCACCGCAGCGGTCAGGCTGTCGATACGATCGAGAATGCCGCCGTGGCCGGGGATCAGATGCCCGCTGTCTTTGATGCCCGCTTCGCGCTTGAACATGCTTTCCGTCAGATCACCCAGCACGGAAGCCAGCGTAGCGATAATGGAGCTGATCAGCAGCGTGGCCGGCGCAACGCTGAGCGGCGCCCACAGGCCGAACAGCCAGGCGATCAGCGCGGCAGTGACCAGCCCGCCGAAAAAGCCTTCCCAGGTTTTGCCCGGCGACACTTTCGGTGCCAGCTTATGCTTACCGAACAGACGGCCGAACATATAAGCCCCGGAGTCAGCGCCCCAGACCAACACCATCACGTACAGCAGCCACCAGGCGCCGGCGAAATGGTCAGCGGTGTAGTGATACTGACGCAGCGCCACCATGCCGAAGAAAAACGGCACGATAGTCAGCACGCCGAACAGCAGGCGCAACGCGCGCGATTGCCGCCAAAAGCTGGCGGAACCGGGATAGGACAATACCAGCAGCAGCGCGACAATCCACCAGCCGAGCGCAGCCCATAGCGAACCGCTGAACTGCGGCAGCTGCACGGCATATTGATAAGGAGGAAGCGTGAAAAGCATCAGGGCAAGCAGCAGGCCGCAAAGCACGGCCAGCCAGATGCGTTGAAGACGGGAAGTGAAGCCGGCAAGCTGGCCCCATTCCCATGCGGCCAGCATGCATACCACAAGCGTGGCGATGGCGAACCCGGAGGGCGGTAACCAGAAAAGCGCAGCGAACACCAAAGGAATTAAGATGAACGCTGTAATCAGACGCGACTTCAGCAAAGGTTACCCCCAGGGCGCTCAGGCGCCGCCAGGTGCTGCGCCGCCAAATCGACGCTCACGATGTGAGAAAGCATTCATTGCACCTTCAAAAACTTGTTCGTCAAAATCAGGCCAGAGAACATCGGTAAAGTAAAACTCCGCGTAGGCGATTTGCCACAGCAGGAAGTTACTGATGCGATGTTCCCCCCCGGTCCTTATTACCAGATCCACCGGTGCCAAATCATGCATACAGAGAAATCCGGACAGCGTAGTTTCCTCGATCTGGTCAGGACGGAGCAACCCTTCCTGCACCTGCTCGGCTATCTGTCGTACGCCGTGAATAATATCCCAACGGCCGCCATAATTCGCGGCAATGTTGAGGGTTAATCCATTATTTTGTTGAGTAAGTTCCTCGGCGCGGCGAATACGCTCCTGTAAGCGTGAATTAAAACGGCTGATAATTCTTAAGCGAACATTGTGTTTGTGCAGGCTTTTTACTTCGCTATCCAGCGCCCAGACAAACAGCTCCATCAGCGCCACCACTTCCTGGGGCGGACGGGACCAGTTCTCGCTACTGAAGGCATAAAGCGTGAGTGCTTCCAGTTTATTGCTGACGGCAAGGCTTACGGCGCGACGCACCGATTTCACTCCCGCTTTATGACCAGAGACACGAAGTTTGCCCTGATTTTTCGCCCAGCGGCCGTTGCCATCCATGATGATGGCCACATGACGCGGGCGTATCCGCTGCTGGTCATCGGTTGTTATTTGAGTTTCGGACGACATAACGCGTATTCATTTCCTTTCATCAGAAATACAGCGGCTTCTGAATACATTTCCCGTGCGGCCGTAAAAAAGCCGTGACGACCACGGCTCTGTTCACCGCTCTGGCTGTGTGTAAATGCAAAACGGGAGCCGGGGACTATACCAGTTTCCCCCAGGGCTCACAAATAGCGACCACGCAAAACTGCGAATTAACCCGCCGCGGAGAAACGCGGCAACAGCGCCTGCGCCGCCCGT
>OKQC01000258.1_pt1 | contig 9236 bp, 8 predicted proteins | sample 1611761 | NCBI WGS metagenome assembly OKQC01 (sample SAMN04436767, study PRJEB24849) | human gut metagenome | biome: human gut; feature: NICU; material: stool | host: Homo sapiens | place: USA: Saint Louis, MO | collected 2011-05-05
AGAGCCAGCCGAAACGCACCAGCATCAGGGCGGCGTACACCAGCAGAATGTCGGTAAACAGCATCCACAGCTCGACGTTTGGATCGGCGTTCGCCTCGGTAATCGAGGTTTCCAGAATGCCAGGCAGTTGCAGGCCGAGCATCAGGAACACCATGCCGTTAAACACGAATTCCAGCATCTGCCAGACGCTGTTGGCGCGCAGGCGCATCGCCAGCGGCGCGCGGCGCATAATGCCGGAGCGGGTGATCATCATACCGGCCGCCACCGCCGCCAGGATGCCTGATACGCCAAGATGCTCGGCGATCAGATAGGAGGCGAACGGCAGCAGCAGCAGCAGTACCGTCTGGGTAGCGGGATCGTCGCCGCTCAGTCGGCTGAAAAGACGCAGTGATTTGCCGAACAGCCAGCAGACCGCAGCGCCCGCCAGCAGGCCGCCGATCGCCACTTTCAGAAACTCTACGGTCGCGCCGGAAACGGTAAAGACCATCGTTCCCATCGCCACCGCAACGGCGAACTTGAGCGACACCAGGCCCGACGCGTCGTTCATCAGCGCCTCGCCCTGCAAAATTGACATGATCTTCTTGGGAATGCGCCCTTCGCCGACGATGCCCGACAGCGCCACGGCATCCGTCGGCGACAGCACCGCCGCCAGCGCGAAGGCGGGCACCAGTGGAATGCCCGGCACCATCCAGTAGATCAGATAGCCGATGCCCACGACGGTGATCAGCACCAGCACTAAGGCCAGGCCCATGATTTCACGGCCATGATGAAGAAACTCGTTAACCGGCGTTTTCCAGCCGTCGGCGAACAGCAGCGGCGGAATAAACAACACCAGAAACAGCTCCGGGTCAAAATCGACATGCAGGCCGAAAGTCGGCCAGGCAAGCAGCGCGCCCGCGGCGATCTGCACCAGCGGCAGCGGGATTTGAAACGGGATAATACGGGCGGCGACGCCGGAGAGCGACACCACTAACGTCATAATGAGAATAGTAAAAAAGATTTCCATGCTTTCCTTATAGCCTCTTCCGGCAGGCATATGTGAATCGATTACCCTGGGGGTGCCCCGTTAGCAGTGTAAAACAAAACGTTAAACCTGTTAAAAACAAGGCGTGCGATTCGCAACGCTTCAGGACGATTCTCTGTTTATCAGGCGGAAGGCAGGAAATGCGGCGGAAGGAAGGAACATGGCGCGGCATCGCTGCCGCGCCAGACAGGATTAAAGCGCCCAGCCGCCCGCGTAAAAAGCGACCAGCGCCACCGCGATAATCACGGTGCCGATATTCAGCTTGCGCCATTCGCCAGCGAACAGACGACCAATCACCAGCCCGCCGAAGCCGAGCATAATGCCGGTGACGATATTGCAGGTCAGGACGATAAACACCGCCGTCACCAGCCCGGACATCGCGTCGACGAAATCATTGAAATCGATTTTCGCTACGTTGCTCAACATCAGCAGGCCGACATACATCAGCGCGGGCGCCGTAGCATAGGCCGGTACTAAATAAGCCAGCGGCGACATAAACAGGATCAGCAGGAACAGCAGGCCGACCACGATCGCCGTCAGGCCAGTTTTACCGCCCGCCGCCGTGCCGGCCGCCGATTCGATATAGACCGCCGCGGGCGAGGCGCCTACCAGCCCAGCGAAAATACTGCTGATGGAGTCAGTGGTCAGCGCCTTGCCGCCGTTGATGATCTGCCCCTCTTTATCCAGCAGATTAGCCTGCCCCGCCACCGCGCGAATGGTGCCGGTGGCGTCGAAAACTGCCGTCATCACCAGCGCCAGCACGCTGGGCAGCACCGCCGCCTGTAGCGCGCCGCCGATATCCAGGCTGAACAGCAGCGAATGGCCGTTAGCGTCGCTCAGGCTCGGCATGGCAAACAGCCCTTTAAAACTCACCGCGGGATCGAACGCGAGGCCAATCAGTGAGATGGCGATAATGGTCAACAGAATGCCGCCTGGCACGCGACGCTTCTCCAGGCCGAAAATCACGGCCAGGCCCAGCAGCGACATAATGACCGGAAACGAGGTGAAATGCCCCAGCGCCACCGGCAGGCCCGGCGCCGGATTTTTCACTACCAGCCCGACGCCGTCAGCGGCGATCAGCAGCAGAAACAGCCCGATGCCGATGCCGGTGCCGTGCGCCACGCCCATCGGCAGGTTGCGCAGAATCCAGGCGCGAATGCCGGTGGCGGAGATCAGCGTAAACAGCACGCCCATCAGGAATACTGCGCCCAGCGCGACCGGAATGCTGATCTGCTGCCCCAGCACCAGGCTAAAGGCGGTAAAGGCGGTCAGCGAGATCGCACAGCCAATCGCCATCGGCAGGTTCGCCCACAGGCCCATAATGATCGAGCCGAAGCTGGCGACCAGGCAGGTAGAGACGAAGACCGCCGCCGGAGGAAAACCGGCTTTGCCCAGCATGCCCGGCACGACGATAACCGAATAGACCATCGCCAAAAAGGTCGTTAAACCGGCGATAATCTCCTGACGCACGCTGCTGCCGCGCGCTGAGATCTGGAACCAGGCGTCAAGCGAACGGCGCGCAGGTTGTGAAGGAGTGGACATGTAAAACCTCGTTATTTTGGATGACAGCCTGCGCGACGCTGGATAACGCATCGTCGTCTTTATTCCCTGGATGAAGACCGGCGTGCAACTCGTTGCCCGACGCCTGCTAAAAAAGCAAACGTTTACCTCGCCGCGCGAAAAGGGGCCGAAAAGCGACCTGTAAAAAGGCAAACGATTATCCTGCCTTTTCCGGCATATTTTCAACTGCTGTTTGTAGTCAATTCAGCACAATTAACAAGCAGCGCGCCGGAAGGCGTGAGGTCAGACAGGAAGGTTCAAAGAAAAAAAAGGGATAACTGTCGGACGGCTAAGATTTTTTTACTCCTTGCCGTCCATGAGCCTGAGGCGGCTTAGTCCGGCAAATTCAGTTCGCCACCCTGCTGAATCGCCCGCTGCCAGGCGGGACGGCGGCTGATTTTATCCAGCCAGGCCTGTGTAGCGGGCATGCCATCCAGCCCGCCGCGCGCCGCCAGCCCCTGAATGGGGAAGGTCATCTGAATATCGGCCAGCGTCAGATGCTGTCCAGCGAACCACGGCAGCCGGGTCAGATGCTGTTCGATAAATTGACGGTGCGTGGTCAGCTGTTTATCGAGAAAGCCTTTACGGACGCCGTTGCCGAACGCCGCGCCGATCGGGCGTAGCAGCCACGGCACCGGCGGCTTGCCCATGCGGCTGAAGATCAGGCGCATCACCACCAGCGGCATCAGCGATCCTTCCGCATAGTGTAACCAGTAGCGGCATTCAAGCGCTTCTTCCTCATCCAGCGGCGTCAGCAGCCGGTTGCGATCGTAACGCCCGACCAGATATTCCAGAATCGCGCCTGATTCCGCTACGACGCGGTCGCCATCGGTGATTACCGGTGCTTTGCCCAGCGGATGCACTTTTTTCAATTCCGGCGGGGCGAGCATCGACGTCTGACGCTGATAGCGCTTGATTTCATACGGCAGCTCCAGCTCTTCCAGCAGCCAGAGAATACGCTGCGAACGGGAGTTATTCAGATGATGAACCACGATCATGGCAGGCTCCAGAAGTCATGCGTCAGCCTCCAGTATAGCGGCTACTCCTCTTCGCGCTGCGGATCGAGCAGGATGGCGCCGGTGCCCTCTTCAGCCAGCCGATCGTTGGGGTTGCGCAGCGGACAGTCGCGCATCGATAAGCAGCCGCAGCCGATGCAGCCGTCCAGGTCGTCACGCAGGTGCGTCAGAGTTTCGATGCGCTTGTTCAACTCGGCGCGCCACTGCTCGGTCAACGCCTCCCAGGCTTTCGCCGAAATGCGCTTATCGACCGGCATATGCGCCAGGCTTTCGCTGACCGTCGCCAGCGGAATGCCGATGCGCTGAGCGATTTTAATGATCGCCACGCGGCGCAGCACGTCGCGGCTGTATCGCCGCTGGTTGCCGCCGTTGCGCGTGCTGGCGATCAGCCCTTTCGACTCATAAAAATGCAGCGCCGACACCGCTACCCCGCTGCGCTTCGCCACTTCTCCTGGCGTCAGCACCGGTTTTGGATAATTGCTTTTTTTCATTTTTACGCTTTACCTCAAGTTAACTTGAGGAATTATACTTGCCCACCATCAAACCCGCAAAGCGCAAAATCTAATCAGAAGGACGTCGTCATGATGCATAAAGATATTATTCATTCTCTGACTGACTGGATTGATCGGAACTTAGATAAAAATCTTTCCATTGATGAAGTCGCAGCCAAAGCTGGCTACTCCAAGTGGCATCTGCAGCGGATGTTTCGCGCCGTCACCAGGCAGACGCTGGGCAGCTATATCCGTGAACGTCGGCTGACGCTGGCCGCGGAAGCGCTGACCCTGACGCAGCGTCCGGTATTTGATATCGCCATGCAGTACGGCTTTGATTCACAACAGACTTTTTCCCGCGTTTTCCGCCGCCAGTTTTCGCAGACGCCGACCGCCTATCGTCACAGCATGCGTCGCCAGAACGCGCTGCGTCAGCGTCCGGCGCATCAGAGCGTTCCCGCGCGGCGATGCGATGAGCAGCTTCGCCCAACGCACCACCGGCGTCTGCTGCCCGGTCAGCGGTTAAAACACGGCGTCCGGCCCGGTCTGAAGGATTTCAGACTGCGGCTGGCTCTGCCAGAGCGGCGACAGGTACCAGCCGCCGCCCAATGCTTTTATGTGGTACATGGCGGCATCCGCCTGCGCCAGCAGCCCTTCCGCCGAGCGTGACGATTTGCCCAACGCCGCGCCGATGCTCAGCGACCAGGCGATCGGCTTGCCGTCGGGCAGGATCAGCGGCGCTTCCATCGCGTTCATAATATGCTGCACCACGCGCGCGACCTGCGCCGGCTCGCTGATATCGCGCAGCAGGATGGCGAACTCATCGCCGCCGAGGCGCGCCACCATATCTATCTTCCGCACCTGCCCGCGCAGCCGCTGCGCGGTGGCGGTAATAATGGCGTCACCGGCGGCATGGCCCCAGGTATCATTGATCTGCTTAAAACGGTCGCCGTCGATAAACAGCAGCGCCAGCTTGTGACGCTGGTCGTCATCGGCAAAGGCGCGGCCCAGCGTCCGTTCAAAGGCGATGCGGTTAGGCAGTCCGGTCAGGCCGTCATGACTCGCCTGATGCACCAGGCTGTCATGTTCCTGCTTCATATTTTTCTGCCATTCATCCAGCTCCTCCAGCAATATATTGAAATCATGGCTCAGCGCATGCAGCTCGGCGATCTCTGCTTCCGGCACCCGGCGCGCGAAGGCGCGACGTTCGCGCACGTCGCGCGTGACCGAAGTGATGCTTTGCAGCGCCTGCAGAATGCCGGCGTGCATACGGCGGGAGAGCAGCGAAGCGAGCGTAGCGGTGGTCATCAGGCTCGCCGCAAGCCAGGCGAACGTCTTATAGAGATACTGAATGACCTCGTAGGCGTTGCCGACCAGCCAGATACGCCCCACCTCCTCGCCTGACTGCATCACCGGCGTGCTGACCGGCTGAGGAAACAGCCAGCGCGCAATCAGCCGTTCGATGGTGTTTTGATGCTGATGCGGAGAAGCGTGCCAGCCAGCCAGCAGCTGCCCCTGGCGATCGTAAACGCGCGCCCAGACAAAGCTGCCGCGCTTGCCGATTTCCGCCAGCGCCTCGCGCACGATCTCACCGTCGCCCTTCACGACCGACGACTGCACCGTAAAGCTGAGGGTGGAGGCGAGCAGTTCCAGATTGTTTTCCGCATAGTTGCGCAATGCGATCAGCGAGAGCGTAGAGAGCGAAATACCGGAGATGGTCATCGAGACGACGATGATGATCAGATGAATACGCTGCAACGATTTACGCAGCGTAGGACGCGGAAGCGGCTTCATGCTGGCAACATCGTTCCGATCTGCGCTGCGGTTAGACATTGCTTACCCCGCATGCGAAACCGCTCAACGAAGCATCGTTCGGCAACGGACGACACCCCAGATATACGTCAGAGGCAAAAAGCACCCTTGTCATAATTTCATCCTGAATAAGATTGGCACAAACAGGGCGTGGCAGAGATGGCAAAAAGCACGCCGAATCTGGTAACGCTGAGTGGTTAAACCTGTACGAGAGAGCCTATCCGGCCCATCACGCAGGTACAACGACCCAGACTGTCAGATTCATCCCAAAGCCCTGCGGCTGTTATGGGTTTGCTGAAAAAACATCTTATTAGCCGTACCGCTACGCCAGGTCCGCAAGCGAAATCAGAGTAGTCCTGGCGCGCGGATACGTGCGATCCCAACGTATCAAACCGTTACCGTTCGGTGTAAATTTTGTTCAACTTTTAAAAGCCAGTGATATAATGTGATTCAGGTCACACTTTGTGTGTTGTACATCGACGACCGGTAAAGACTCCCTGGCATCTTTATCGCGTTCTTCACTTCAGGCGTCAGGGTAGATAAAGAAACAGAGGTTGCATGTTATGGCTACGCTTACCGCCAGCCTTGTTGTAATGCGTTGGGAATTACTGAGCGCCGTATTGATGTTTTTCGCCAGCACGTTTAAAACCAAATGCCGTCAGACGAGCCATCCGGTTATGGCCTTTCTGTTTAGCGGCATTGGCGTGGGCGTGACCTGTTGGTTTGTCGCCGGTCTGCTGGGCATGACGTTCAGTATGGAAAATATGAATAATTTCCTGAACATCATGAAAGAGGCCTTTATTAATATCATGAGTCAGACGCCGCCTGAATGGCCGATGCCGATGCCCTGATAACCTGCACGATAAAAAAAGCGAGCTGCCCGGCTCGCTTTTTTATTCGTCCTCTATTCGCCCACGCGCCCGGACGCTTATACTTTTTTCAGCATCGCTGGCAGCGTAACATCGGTGACGTCCGCCACCCCGACTGGCGCCTGCGGCGTAACAATGCGATCCTGCAACCACATTTCGCCCATCATTTTATTCAGGCCGCGATCGAGTCCGGTGACCAGCCCGGCGCCAGGCGTAAAGGTTAATTCGCCGAACCAGATCTGCTCTTCATGGATATACCAGTCAACGCGCACATAATCGAAATCTTTCGCCAGCGTCTTACTCAGGGCTAATGCGTGCTCCAGCTTCGGCATCATCGGGTTAATATCCAACCCGGTATCACGAATTTTGTACCAGGCTTCCTGAAGATTATTAACGTAGAAATTCATCGACAGCGCCGGATTGCTGCGGTTATAGATCACCTGCAACACATATTCAAAATTGCCGTCTTTTTTATTGAACATGTGAAATTTATAATCGATCGGCGCGCTTTTCCCGTCGCCTATATACTGCTCCACCAAAATACGTGGCTTGATATAGCGATAGTGAATCTCACGGGCTTCTTCAGAAAAGTCTTTGCGCAGCCATTCATGGCAGCGATTCACAATCAGCTGCTTTTGCAGGCTGTCCGGCTCTTCCAGCAGAATTTCCACCATGTTGGAGCCGTGGTTCGGCTTAACGACCGTGTTCTTCAGGCTCGGCAGACTCAGCAACGTCGTGGGGTCGCTGGTCTCATGCACCAGCGGAATCAGGTACTCTTCGCCAATCACATCAGCGATATAGTCGCGTACCGTAAATTTATCGGAAAGCTTGCTGTAGCGTACGTAGTCGCCGTTGACGAACTTGCGGTACAGCACCTTTTCGTTGAACAGCTTGGGTTCACGAATATTGGGTAGTCTTTTAAACTTACGAAAATAGTGAATGCGATCCTGGTATGCCCACGGCATTTTTTTTACAAAATAAAGAACGCTTCTTCTTAATTCATCTTTAAACTTAGACATCTTAACCTCATTTGTAAGTTTTGTAGTTGAGTGAGGAAACGTGGATCTTGCGAATGACGCCATTTTTGAAGAAGTAGTTCATTACGGTCAGGGACAGGATCTCTGTGATTAAAACACTCCACGCCGCGCCTTTTAGCCCCAGGCTGGTAATGCATACCCAGCTCAGCGGAACGCTAATTAGCATCAGGCAAAGAATTTTCTTCAACAGATAATTAAAACCTCCTTCTTTGACCATATAACGATACGCGACCGTCCCCATTGACGAAAAGCAGGTTGCTAACGACAATAATGTAATGATACTTCCAGACTGTGTGTAATCTTGCCCATAAAGGGTAATAATGATCTTCTCACCGTACAGGGACACGATAAGCAGCATCAAGAGTGAAACAACCATGACATAGCCATTTAAACGGGCAGTCAGTTTTAAAGCTCTTTCCGACTGCTCCCTGAATATTTCAGTAAAACTTGAGGTAATGATCGCCGCTGGAATAAATATCCATGAAGCCGATATCATATTCGCCGCAGTGAACAGCCCTACATCCTTTGCCGTCCCCACACTGACAAGGAAGAATTGCGCCAGTTTTATCTGAATCGAAATAAATATGCTCGAAATTGCCAATGGCAGTCCGGCATAAATTAAATAACGCAGATAATTGCCGCTTTTTCCGCGTGGCGGCGCTTCATCGCTAAAACGCTGATAAAACGTGCGCCTTTTGATCATATAAGGCACCAGCGTGAGTGCGACGATGGACAGCGTCAACCAGAGCGGATTCAGTTTCAGCCAGGCGACACTGAAACTGATCGCGAAGCTCAACAACATGCCTGCCGTGTTGGCGAGGGTATTCAACCGGGACGCCAGCCGAGCGTTGTTAAAGACGCTAAACGTATCCTGCGTGACAAACAGCGCCGACAGGAACGAAGCCATCGCAAAGGCGAGATAGTTCTCGCGCATGTGATAGTACATCCACACCAGCAAAGGCAAAGAGATCAGCAACAGCAGAGACAGGCGCAGCTTTTTGGCGATGGTCATCAGACGCACCCCTTTCTGCGCGCTTTTGCTGATGCGCTTGAACAGAATCGTCTCAGTGCCAAAGATGGCGATAGTTTGCACCACGGAAAAGAGTGATGCTGAAAAAGACATCTGGCCAAATACCGTGGGTCCAAATGATTTCGCCACATAAGACGTGACAAAAATGACGCCAAATATGGAGACAAATTTTTCGGATATCATCCAGGCGGCATTGGACATTACACTGTATTTCATCGACGCATCCTTTGTATTTCCACTACTCACATATGAAAACGACATCCATGTTTAAAACGTACAATTACGCACAGTGTACTCTGGGCTAAAGCATTAAAAAACACGTCTGCCTGACGGATATTTTAATAACAATGACTTGCCATTTCATGAGATTAATCTCAGAGACTGCCTGATAAAAACT
>OKQC01000259.1_pt1 | contig 9225 bp, 7 predicted proteins | sample 1611761 | NCBI WGS metagenome assembly OKQC01 (sample SAMN04436767, study PRJEB24849) | human gut metagenome | biome: human gut; feature: NICU; material: stool | host: Homo sapiens | place: USA: Saint Louis, MO | collected 2011-05-05
CGGGCTGCTGAACAACCTGTCGCTGAACGGCGAACGCCTGAACATCAACGCCTCTCCCGCGCTCGCGCCGCTGCTGGAACAGACGCTGGGGAAAACCGACCAGCGCTACCGCTGGCACGCCAATAACGGCCAGCATCAGCACGTGCTGCTCGATCACAGCGGCCGCCTGCTGAACGTACAGGATTCGCCGCTCGCCTTTACCGCCATCGCGCACAGCAAGCCCGTTGCGCCGGAACAACAGCCCCGCATGGACCGCGCGGGCCAGCGCATCGCGCTGCTTCACAACGGCCGGCATCTTCAGCCACCAGCGCGCCGACGGCGCCCAGACCGAGCATCTGCGCCTGCATGAGAAGCGCCTCCACCGGTTCGATGAAAGCAGCCAGCGCTGGGAGCCGACGCACGGCGTCGATGAAAAAACCTTCGATAAGCTCAGCCGCCAGGGCGATAACCAGCTCTATGCGATTCAGGGCGACAAGCGTCTGCACAACCTCAGCAGCCAGCAAAAAAGCCTGATGTTCGATGACAAAATCGCCGCCTTTAGCGCCGGTTCGCAGGGTGAAATGGCGGTGGTATTAAAAGATAAAGAGACGCACGCGCAGCACCTACGGCTGTTGAACAGCATCACCACCCATGACTGGCAAAGTCCGAAGCTGGCGATGAAGCAGAGCGTAAACGGCCAGCAGAGCGATTTTCACCTCGGCGCCATCGCGCTGCACGGCGGCCAGATTCTGGCGGTCGATCCCGACGGCAAGCTGTTCAGCGCCGCGCCGCCCGCCGCAGGCGCCAGCGAAATCAACTTCAGCGAAGATCCGCGCAACCAGGCAGTGCAGGCGGCGTTTGGCGCGGGAGCGCAGATCGCCGCACTGCACAGCGACGGCCAGGGCCGTCTGCATGCGACGGTCAAAGACCGCATGGACAATGAACACAGCTGCCAGCTCGACGCCAACGGCGTGACGCCGGGCTGGAACCTGAGCGAAAGCATGGTGATGGATTACCAGAAGGGCCTGCGGCGCAGCGAACCGCTGCCGCACGCGGTGGTGGATTGCGGACGTCTCGGCAAGCTGGCGCTGATGGACGGCAACGTGCACTTTTACGATTCGACGTCGCAGCGCTGGGAGCCGACCTCGGAGAAAGCCGACCGCCTGGTGCGCGGCAGCGACGGCATGCCGATGAAGGTGGAAGATGGCGAAGCGAAGCCGTTGAAAATCAATCAGGCGGGCAATAAAACCCTCTATCACAACAACCTGTTCCAGCTGACCCAGGTGAAAAACAGCGTCAAAGCGGATCTGGCAGTGCACGGACTGGGCAAAGAGAGCAAAACGCAGACTATCGCCCCGCTGGGCAACGGGCGTCTGCTGTCGCTGAATGAGAGCGGCGAAGTGAAGCTGCACCAGACGCCGCCGGGCCAGCGCCGCGATCGTCTGCCGACGCAGACGCTGACCTCCGTCGGGCTGCCCGCCACGCAGGGGCTGACCGGCGACGCGGCGAAGCAGGCACAGCTGAAAGATATAGTGGTCAACGAACACAATAAGCTGTTCGGCCTGACCGGCGGCGGTCAACTGTTTATGCTGGACAGCAAGCAGTGGCAGAGCAATGGCGGTAACGGCTGGCAGCCGGTAAGCGCGCCGCCGAACCTCGGCACGCTGGCCAGCCTGCATACCGACGAAAAAGGTCGCCTGATGGCGGCGGACAGCAACGGCAACGCCGCGCGTCTGGAGGCGGGCGCCTGGCAGCCGGTTAACCGCCAGCAGGCGCTGAGCGCGCACCAAAACAACAGCTCCGCCGAAACCTTCGGTCGGCTGGGCGACGCGAGCAAAACGGGACGCATTCCCGGTACCCACGTCAGTTGGAAGCGGGAGATCGATCTGTTCGGCAGCACCGGCAACGACACGACGAAAGTGAACAACCCGTTCAGAAAACGTATGGAGGCGTTCGTACTGCGCACCTCCGGCGGCCTCTGCCCGCGTCCGCTGAAAAACCTTAACCATGAAGTGAAGCAGCGCTTTAAAGGCCATGAGGGACTGTCGCCGCTCTATCAGGCGCAGAACCAGATCGCGCACGATATCACTGCGCAGCATACCCATACCACGCAGCGCAAACCGCCGCTGGAGCAGCGCCTGCAAAAGCTGAATATTCATACCCGCGATCCGGCGCTGCATGAAGAGATCAACGCCTTCGCCGAAGATCTGGGACACAGTCTGATGCTGCGAAGCCGCGCGGTGGGTCAGCATTACGGCGTGCTTAACGAGAATAACCAGATCAATACCGACGCAGCCAGGCTTAAACACACGCATGGCGGCCATCTCAGCAGTTCACGCCAGCGCGACACCCGCATGGTCGGCACGCTGCATCAGATGATTGCCAACCACCCTTCGGCACACACGACGGCGGCGCAGAACGTGGTGACCGGCATGCAAAAGAGCCGGTTGACGATCGATCACCTTAAGCCCAACGTCGAAAAGCCGGTGCGCGACAGCGGCGATGAGCTGGGGCTGGTGAAGTCGCGGCTGTTTCTGGATGCGATGACGCAGCAGGGCCTGCACAGCGCGATCGATATTTATGAGCGCAGCCTGGCGTTCGGCGACAGCCAGGAGACCGCGCGCGCCGAGCTGCAAAAGAATATCCGCAAGCTGCGCGACGAGACCTGGGGCGGCAATACGGTGAAAAAGCTCACCGACCAGGGCTTCGCCAATCTTCAGCAGGTGGAGGCGAGCTATGACGCCATCAGGAAGATGACCAACGCCTTCAGCAAGCCGCACCACGGCCTTAACCTCACCTCGCGCACCCTGTTTAACGCGCCGAACCAGGCGCAGCTGATTGAGAACGTCGAGAAAGAGCTGAAATCCCTGAGCAACGGCGAGAGTCTGACGTTTAACAGCGGCTACGGCGCCTTCGCCTCCTCCATGGTGCTGCCGGGCAGCCAGACGCTTAACGTGACGGGCGCGCGCGTCAACGCCGATCGCGGCTACAGCCTCGCCTTTACGCGCGGCGAAGATGGCCTGACGGTGACCGTGGGACGCAACGGTTCTGGCGGCATCGCGCCCTTTACCGCGCTGGGCTACAACGTGTTGACCGGCCATGTCGACCCCAACGACGTCAGCTTCGGTAAAAACGACAGCCACACCGCTTCGCCGGTGGTCAGGCTGGGCGTCGCGGCGTCCGCGAATCTGCAACGTCAGGCGCAGAACAGCGTTACCTTCAGCCTGGGCGAGAACGAGCTGAACAGCTTCCTCAGCCGCCTGGCCAGCGACCAGATCGATCCGCTGGAGCTGCTGGATCGCGGCAACGACCATAAGGTGAAAAACGGCAGCACCTGGACTGCCAGCCTCGACACCAACGGCGCGGCGCAGGCCAGCATCGGCGTACCGATGACCAATAAAAACGAGAAGGAGCACATCGCCATGACGCGCGTCGGCGGCGGCGTTTCGGTCGGCGCCAACATCGCGGCGGCATCGCGCGAGCGCAACAACAACGGCAACGCCAGCAGCAACAAACATACCCGCAGCGATAACCGCGCGCGCTTTTTTAACCAGGGCAGCGCCGACGCGCGCTTTATGTCGCCCACCGGTGTGACTAACCGCACCGATCAGGCGCGCCAGCCGATCTCCGCCATCACCGGCGCGGGGGTGCGCTTCAGCTTCGATAACCGCACCAAACAGGCGCTGAGCCTGGAACTGGCGCAGCCGCAGCGGTTGGCGGGCACCCATATCGATAAGCTGACCGAAAGCCTGTCGAAAGCCTTTACCGATCGCGCCACGGCGCAGCTGCTGGCGTCGCTGAAAGATCCCGACGCGAAAAGCGATAAAACGGCAAAAACGCCCGATGAGAAGCTTGATGCGCTGCTGACCTTTTTCGGCCAGCACGAAGCGCAGGGCAAGGTCACCAACAACGCGCAGTATGGCGCTATTCGCGAGTTGGTGAAGCTGCGCCAGCAGCGTGAGGCGCTGACCCAGCGCGTGCCGCTGCCGGGCAGCGCGGAATATCAATCCACCTATAACAACCTCGCCAAAATCAACGGCAACGGCCTGCTGCACTGGATAGGCGATCTCTTCAGCCATGAAACGGAGTCCAACCATGAGCTGAGCAATGCCAACCGCATCCGCGCGATGATGGCGAACGATACGCATCTCAGCGGGCTGCTTCAGCAGATGCAGCTTTCCAGCGATACCCAGGCGGTAGTGACGCTGGAGCCGAAGGATGAAATGAAAGAGCGCCTGAACGCCGACTGGCTTGCCGGACGCATCAGCCGCGACGAACTGGAGAAGCGCCTGCAAACGCGTAGCGATATGCGCATCAAGTCGATCGCCTTTACCGAAAGCAAAAGCAAAAGCGACGGCGTCGCCACGCCGATGTTTCTGCTGGGCGGCGGCAGCAGCGTATCGATCGCCAAAAGCCGCAACCTGGGGAAAATCAGCTTTAGCTATGGCCGCGATCAGCAAAGCCCGCTCTCTTACACGCTGGAAGGCGAGCTGGCGAAGCGCAGCACCGAACAGCTGGCCGTTCCGTTGGGCGTCGCGCAACAGAACGGTCGGGTACTGAAAAGTTAACGGGAGCCACACATGAGCAATATCCTTTTACAGCGCCTGTTGGATCACTATGGCCGCACGCTGAATACTGAACTGACGCTGGAGAACGGCGTCTGCGCCCTGCTGGACGCGCAGCAACAGGAGCTGGTGGTGATGGAGCTGCCGCCGGGCGAGAACCTGCTGCTGCACTGCCGTATTATGCCGCCAGAGGAGATGGCGGACGATCCAGCCATGTGGCGCGCGCTGCTGGCAATGAATTTTGAGATGGAGGCGATGCGCGGCTGCTGGCTGGCGCTGGATGCGCAGCTGACGCTGCGGCTCTGCTGTCAGCAGCCGCTGGAGCAGCTGGATGCGCCGCGCTTCACCACGCTGGTGAACGCCTTTATCGAGCAGGGAGAGCAGATCCGGGGCTTTATGCCGACGCTGCTGACGCGCCTGGCGGAAACGGCGGAGACGGCCGCTTAGCCTGAGCGACGGCCTGTCGCACAGACGGGCCGTCAGGCGTATCGATACACGGATGAAACAGGCTGGTTCAGGGAAGCGGCCACGCCTGCGCCAGCAAAGCTGTCAGCATTAAACAGCTGGCTCACGTTATTCATCCTCCATTTCAATCACCTCATCCATATAGTGATCCTCCAGCTCGCGCAGCAGGCGATAAACCTGCGCCACCGCCTTCAGCGTTTCGCGCGGGATCCAGCCGCCCTCCGGCGTGGTGCGATAAAGCGTGCGCGCCAGCCAGATATAGCGGATCACCGGAATGCGCGCGCGCTGCGCCTGCTCGATCAGATAGTGCGCGTCGTCGTCGCTGGCCTTAAACAGCAGGCGCGGCAGCGGCGTTTCCCCCGGACGATAGTAAAGCCCGACGGCAAAATGGGTCGGGTTGACCAGCAGCACGTCCGCTTCCTCCACCGCCACCTGACGCGGCGCCCTGGGCGCTTCGTTCAGGATTTCGTGCGCCACCTGGCGGCGGTGCCCTTTCATATGCGGGTCGCCTTCGCTCTGCTTATATTCGTTGCGAATATCCTCGTGGCTCATACGCTGCTGCTTAAGGTAGAAATATTTTTGCAGGCCGAAATCGAGCGCGCTCATCGCCAGCAGCGCCATCAGCACCTGGCGCGCCGCCTTGATAAACAGCGACAGCACGCCGTGCCAGAAAGTGTTGAGATCGGTCTGCGCCAGCCGCGCCAGATTGCCGATCTCCGGCTCCAGCGCGAACCACAGTACGACGCCGATGACCGTCGCCTTGATAATGCTGGTCAGCAGCTGGGTGAACTGCCGCGCCGAAAACATATTTTTAAAGTGGTTCACCGGGTTCAGGCTTTCCAGCTTCGGCATCATCGCCTCCACGGCGAACAGCGGGCCGAATTGCAGCCAGCCGCCAACAATGCGCAGCAGCATGGCGATTGCGCCGACAAGGGTGGAAAACAGCAGCAGCCCCATCAGCGAGTCGGTCACCACCTCCTCCATCGCGTGGCCGAACGGCTGGCCGATACGCATCAGCGGCAGCATGATCATCGATTCCATGCGCTGCATGCCGCTGTCCACCAGCGCGAAAATCGCTTCCAGAATGCCAATCGAAATCAGCAATTTGGGAATATCCTGGCTCTGGCTGACCTGCCCTTTTTTGCGCGACTCCTGCAATTTTTGCGGGGTCGCGTCTTCCGTTTTTTCACTCATGTGCCGCGCCTTTTGAATCAAACAGATGGGGAAGCAGATGGCTCAGATCGCGCAGCTCAAACAGCCGTTCGCCGGCGAGGTGGTTGAGCAGCGGCAGATAAAGCACGAAAAACAGCAGGCCGAGCAGACATTTCAGCGGGATCGCCAGCACCGTCGCCTGGATCTGCGGACTGTAAATGCTGATGATGCCGACGGCGAAATCAAGCAGCAGCAGCAGCCCTACCAGCGGACCGGCGTAGAGCACCATACTGACGAAGGTCTCCTTCAGCAGCCCCAGCCACACTTCCCAGCCCTGCGCGCTCAGCGGCGGCAGCCAGGTCAGCGGCGGCCAGATGCGGTAGCTGTCCCAGATCAGCTGCGTCGCCGCGTTCAGGCCCGGCCCGACGATCAGCAGCAGGATGATTACCTGCTTCATCAGGTAGCCCAGCGGCGTGGCGTCCGGCCCCAGCTGCGGGTTGATCTGCCCGCCCATCAGCGCGCCGCGCTGGTTGTCGAACAGCGCGCCCACCGATTCATACATCCAGAACGGCAGTCCGAGGATCAGGCCGATCAATGTGCCGAGGATCAGCTCTTTGATCGCCAGCCCGGCATAAGCGACCAGCGACAGCGAAGCGCCGAGCATATCGTGGTAAAGCAGCGGCGCGATAAACAGCGCCAGCGCCGCCACGATCGCGGTGCGCAGCACCCCTTTAATGGCGGAAAAGGAGAAAATCGGCGTCAGCAGCAGACAGGGGAAAATGCGCGCCATACCGAGCAGCAGCGCCAGCAGCGCGTTGAACAGCTGGTCGAGCGCGTCGCTCCACAGCATCAGCTGCCCACCCGCGACATCATGGCGAAGGCGTTTTGCGTCAGCTGAATCAGCTCCACGCCAACCCAGCGTCCGGTCAGCACCAGCGTCATGCCGACCGCCACCAGCTTCAGGCAGAACGGCAGCGTCTGGTCCTGCAACTGCATCGCCGCCTGCACCAGCGAAATCACAATCCCCACCAGCACCGCGACGATCAGCGGCGGCGCGGAGAGCAGCACCACCAGCAGCATCGCCTGGCGAAAAAAGGTCAATATCTCCATCGCCGCCTCACAGATAGCTGTAGAACAGGCCGTCCAGCAGCCGCGTCCAGCCGCTGACCAGCACAAACAGCAGGATTTTCAGCGGTAGCGAAACGGTCATCGGCGACACCATCTGCATCCCCAGCGCCAGCAGCACGTTGGAAACGATGAGATCGACCACCAGGAACGGAATAAAAATCAGAAAGCCGATTTTGAAGCCGTTTTGCAGCTCCGACAGCACGAAGGCGGGAATAATCAGCAGCGGGCTCTGCGGCGTGATGCTCTGCGCCATCTCTTTCGGCCACATGCGCGCGCCGTTATCCTGTAAATGCACCAGAATATCGGGGTCGGTGTTGTGCGACATAAAGTTTCTCAGCGGCTCCGCGCCGTTGCCGAAGGTATATTCCAGCCGCTCCATATTGCTGAAATCGAGCGGCATCGCCTGCACGCGCTGGCTGATATCGTTGAACACGGGCGCCATCACGAACAGCGTCGCGGCCAGCGCGATGCCGTAAAGCGCCATGTTAGGCGGCACCTGCTGCACGCCCATCGCGTTGCGCGTCAGCATCAGCACCATCGAAATCTTCAGAAAACAGGTACAGATAATCATCAACATCGGCACCAGCGAAAGCGCGCCGAGGAACAGCGCCAGCATCATCGGGTTAAGCGACTGCATCTCCGTCATCGCTTACCTGCCGTGGCTCAGGGGGTTGACGCTGCCCGGCAGCATATGGGTGATTTGTAGCCCCAGCCGCCCTTCCACATCCACCAGCTCGCCTTTCGCCAGCGGGAAATCGCCGTGACAGAGCAGCGCTTCGCCCGGCTGCACGTTATCCACCATCACCGTCGCCCCGCGGTTCAGTCGTTGCAGCTCGCCCAGCGTCAGGCGCAGCTGGCCGCAGCGCACCGTCAGCGCCAGCGGCAGCGCGTCAAACGCCGCGGCCTCCGACGTCGGTTCGTCCTGCCATTCCTCTTCAGAGTGCTCAACAGGGGTCGTATCATCGTTATCGTAGGGAAATGTCACAGAGGGGATCTCCAGGTCAGAAAGAGTAAAAAAGGCGCGGTCCGCCTCGCCATTCAGCGTGCCGCTCAGTTGCAGGCCGCCAAGCCGCACCCTGCCTTCGCCGTCGGGGGAGAAGCTGGCACGCGTGGGCAGCAGCACATCCTCAGGCCGCAGCCGCGTGAGCTGCGCGACGCTCAGGGTCAGCCCCCCCAGGATCAACGGGAAACCCAGCGGCAGCGCGTCGGGCAGCGCCGTGTTCACCGGCTGCCAGCCCGGCTTATCCAGCAGAGCGTTGATCGTGGCGATCGGGGCGGTCAGGCTGCCCTGCGCGCGCAGGTCGCCCAGCGTCAGCGTCAGCCGCAGCGTCAAGGGCGCGGCGGACGCGGCGACATCGTCAGGCGCCAGCTCGCCGAGCAGCGTGGCGATCTGCGGGCTGATCGCCTGGTTGAACAGCGGCCAGTACCAGGGCGTCAGCGCCGCTTCAGCGTACGGCAGCGCAGGACAGTCGGAGAGCAGCGCCAGCACGCTTTCCGCCTCGCCAATCCACAGCGGGCCGCCGTCGCAACGCAGCGCCAGCGCGTCGCTGGCTGGGGCGGCGCTGGTCAGGCGCAGCGTCAGCGCGCCTGCGTCGTCATTCAGCTGATAAGGGAAGCACTGACCGGCGCCGATACGCTGGCGCAGCCGCGCCTCCTCCGCATTCAGGCGCGGCAGCGAAATCCGTTTCATGCCTGCCCCCGCTGTTCAAAACGCAGGCGCACGCGACAGGCCATGCGGCGGCGCAGCGCCTGACGGCAGCGCTCCTGATGCGCCTCCAGCGCGCCCAGCGCCGACGGGGAGAAACGCAGCGCAATATCCCAGCCGCCAGCGGTCAGCGGCTGCATACGCGCGTCCACCTCGCCGAGACGCGGCAGCAGCAGCGTCATGGCGACCGGGCCGTCCGGCTGGCGATCGACCACGCGGCCCAGCTCCGCT
>OKQC01000262.1_pt1 | contig 9111 bp, 9 predicted proteins | sample 1611761 | NCBI WGS metagenome assembly OKQC01 (sample SAMN04436767, study PRJEB24849) | human gut metagenome | biome: human gut; feature: NICU; material: stool | host: Homo sapiens | place: USA: Saint Louis, MO | collected 2011-05-05
GTAGAGGATCTCGTTACACGGGCAGCTCAGGGAGAGCGATTGCGATCCCGGCAGACCGGGCAAGGTGCCGGCGGCGGTGCCAGGGTTGATCGCCATCCAGCGGCCCGGATAAGCGTCGCCGCTGCCAATCTCGACCCCTTTCATCAGAATGCGGTAGCGCGCCGCAGGCATATCCATATTGTCGCGGATATGCACCACCGGCGGCAGAAAGCCCATCTCCTGCGCGAACTTCTTACGAATACTGCGGATACGGCCCAGCAGCTCGCCGTCCTGCGTGCTGTCCACCATCGGGATCAGGCGGTAGCCCACTTCCATACCCAGCGAATCTTCCAGCTGCACGTCGCCCCAGGTCGCTTCCACTGTCGCCGCCGTCTCCTGCGCACGCGGGATCGCCTGCTGCGCAGCCGCCTTCGGCTTCATCTCACGACCGCGCTGCCACCAAGCCAGGCCCAGCAGCGCGGCGGTAAACAGCAGGAACACCAGGTTCGGCATCCCCGGCACCAGGCCCAACAGCCCCAGCACGCCAGCGCTCAGCATCATCACACGCGGGTTGCTGAACAGCTGGGTCACCATCTGCTCGCCCACATCCTGATCGGTGCTGACGCGCGTGACGATAACGCCCGCCGCGGTGGAAATCACCAGCGCCGGGATCTGCGCCACCAGGCCGTCGCCGATGGTCAGCAGCGTATAGCTTTCCGCCGCCGCGCCGAACGGCATGCCGTGCTGCACCACGCCCACCAGCAGGCCGCCCACGACGTTGATAATCATAATCATGATGCCAGCGATGGCGTCGCCGCGCACAAACTTACTGGCACCGTCCATTGAGCCGTAGAAATCCGCTTCCTGCGTGACTTCGGAGCGACGTTTCTTCGCTTCCTCTTCGCCGATCAGACCGGCGTTGAGATCGGCATCGATCGCCATCTGCTTGCCGGGCATCCCGTCAAGCACGAAACGCGCCCCCACTTCCGCGATACGCCCGGCACCCTTGGTGATCACCATAAAGTTAATGATGATCAGGATAATAAACACCACGATACCGATGGCGAAGTTGCCGCCGACCAGGAAGTGGCCGAACGCTTCCACCACCTGTCCCGCCGCCGCCGCGCCGGTATGCCCTTCCAGCAAAATCACGCGCGTCGAGGCAACGTTCAGCGCCAGACGCAGCAGCGTCGAGAACAGCAGAATGGTCGGGAACGCGGCGAACTCCAGCGTGCGCTGGGTGAACATCGCCACCAGCAGCACCATGATCGACAGCGCGATGTTAAAGGTAAACAGCAGATCGAGGATAAAGGGCGGCAGCGGCAGCACCATCATCGACAGGATCAAAAGAATCAGCAGCGGGCCAGCCAGCACCTTCATCTGCGTATCTTTCATGTTACCCGGTAAGCGAAATAAAGCGGCCAGATTAGCCATCAGCTCTTGTCTCTCCTGCAAAGTCCAGTTCAGCCGGTACCGGCAAGCGTTCAGGTCTCTTCGGTATCAGCCCGCCCTCGCGCTTCCAGCGTCGGAGCTGCCATACCCAGGCCAGCACTTCCGCCACCGCCGCATAGAGCGCGCCCGGAATGTGCTGTCCTATTTCACTGTGACGATAAAGGGCGCGCGCCAGCGGCGGCGCCTCCAGAATCGGCACGCGATGTTCTTTACCCAGCTCACGAATGCGCAGCGCCACGTCACCGGCGCCTTTCGCCAATACATGCGGTTACCTTCGCCGCCGGGCTGGCGATCGGCGGCTACAAGCCGGTAGTGGCGATCTACTCCACTTTCCTGCAGCGCGCCTACGATCAGCTGATCCATGACGTCGCTATTCAGCAGTTGCCGGTGCTGTTCGCTATCGATCGCGGCGGCATCGTCGGCGCCGACGGGCAAACCCATCAGGGCGCCTTCGACCTCGCTTTCCTGCGCTGCATTCCGGGCATGGTGATCATGACGCCCAGCGACGAAAACGAATGCCGCCAGATGCTCTACACCGGCTATCACTATCAGGACGGTCCGAGCGCGGTGCGCTATCCGCGCGGCACCGGCACCGGAGCAACGCTGGAACCGCTGGCCTCGCTGCCGCTGGGCAAAGGCGTGGTGAAACGTCAGGGCGAAAAGCTGGCGATCCTGAACTTCGGCACGCTGCTGCCGGAAGCGCGGGCGGCGGCGGAAGCGCTGAACGCCACGCTGGTGGATATGCGTTTCGTGAAGCCGCTGGATGAGTCGCTGGTGCTGGAGATGGCAGCCAGCCATGAAGCGCTGGTGACGCTGGAAGAAGGCGCGATTAAAGGCGGCGCTGGCAGCGGCGTTAACGAGCTGCTGATGGCGAAGCGCGTGCTGGCGCCGGTGCTGAATCTCGGCCTGCCGGATGAGTTTATCCCGCAGGGCACCCAGGAAGAGATCCGTCATGACTACCAGCTTGACGCCGTCGGCATTCAGCAGCAGATCGAGCGCTGGCTGGCGCAGTAATCGCCTGTCCGGTACGCGTCACTTCGCCGCTATGCTGACTGGCGCTGCAAATGCTCAGCCGCCAGTTAGCTAAAAGCGAACAGCCGCAACACAGTAAAAAGCCAGGCGTTATGCCTGGCTTTGTTTTTTGCAGCCTTTTATTCGCACGCCACGCGTCGGCCCTTTCCTGTATTGCTACCACATCCCTCTTCGCTCTCCGCCTGCGCATGACAAGCATGCTGCCCTACGAAGCATCGGAGTCGCAATAAGCCAGCCGGCGTTTCAGACGCGAAGCGTCCCTGCTCTCTCCCACGCGCCTTCCTTTTGGTAAAGCCAGTACGGGCGCAGAAGCAACTCTCTTCAGCATGCAACCATCTCGCGCTGACGATAATGGATACCGTTTCCGAGTATAATAGGCGTTCTGAATGGCCCTCGAATGTCTCATGACGAAATTCTCATGATAAAAGTTCTTATTATTATTCCTGAAGGCGGCATGCTGTTTGAGGCCGCGGGGATTGCTGAAATTTTATCGCATGCCAGCCGCACCGGTCGGTTTACAGGCGGCGGAGAAGCCTACCAGGTGAGCATAACGGCGGGTAAAAGCAACACGGCGGTAAAAGGCTTTTCAGGCATTCGCCTCTCGGTTAATCATCACCTTTCCGATCTCAGCGTAAACGCGGGTTGGGACACGATAATTGTGACCGGTCGGGGTATGGATAAGGATGAACGTCGTCTGATAGCAAACTGGCTCAGGCAAGCTGAGCCTTATGCGCGTCGGGTGGTATCCATATGCGGTGGTTCATTGCTACTGGCTGAAAGTGGATTGCTGGACGGGCGCAAGGCAACCACGCATTGGCAGCTTCTGGATGTACTTAAAACCGGTTTTCCCAACGTAAAGGTGGATGAGGATTCTATTTATACCCGTGACGGTAAAATATGGACCTCGGCAGGCGTTAGCGCGGGATTCGATCTTACGCTGGCTCTGATTGAAGAAGATTACGGCTTTCAGCATGCACGTAGCGTTGCTCAGGATATGGTTATGTTCCTGAAGCGTCCCGGAGGGCAATCACAATTTAGCCGGTATGTGGTTAATCAGGCCGTTCAGCCTGGGCCCGTGCGCGATCTTCAGGTCTGGATACTGGAAAACCTTGCTGAAAATCTGACGATTGATTCTCTTGCCAGTCGAGTTTCGATGAGCCCGCGCAATTTCGTCCGCGTATTTACCCGCGAAACCGGCACCACCCCGGCAAAGTATGTTGAGGCTGCGCGACTGGATGCGGCAAGAGCGCTGCTTGAACAAAGCCCGTTAAGAATAGAGCAGGTAGCGACCATAACCGGTTTCAAAAATGTGCTGAAGATGCGCCGCGCCTTTGAGCGTGGACTGAAATTAACGCCTTCCGAGTACCGCCAACGCTTCGGCGCGGAAAAGTTGTCCTGAAATGATGCCAGAATGTCCTGCTCTTATTTTTCGGCGCGCTTAAGCTGAACTGACAATGCAGCAATATTCCCTTTCACGGCGTGCTGAAATCGGCGGCAGGAGAATAATGATGGCTATAGAGCGCTTTACGATTGATATTCCGCAATCACAGCTTGATGATCTCAACCTCAGGCTTAAAAATACCCGGTGGCCTTGCTGGCCAGTTGAAGAAACCTGGGGGAAAGGCACACCGGTAAATTTTATGAAGCCGCTAGTGGAATACTGGCGAGAAGCATTTAACTGGCGTAAGCAGGAAGCCGAATTAAATCGTTTTGCTCATTACCGTAGCGAAGTAGATGGGTACCCTATCCATTTTATTCACATGCGAGGAAAAGGCCCCTCGCCTGTTCCCCTGATTCTTACGCATGGCTGGCCTGACTCATTTATACGTTATCAAAGGATTATCCCGCGGTTAACCGATCCAGCCCGCTTCGGCGGGAGCCCGGAAGAGGCTTTTGATGTTATCGTTCCCTCTATTCCAGGATTTGGTTTTTCTTCCTGTCCGCAGCCTGAAGGGCTCAATAACGCCCAGGTAGCCAGCCTGTGGCTAACGCTTATGACAGACATCCTCGGATACGAAAAATTTTATGCCGCTGGCGGCGACCTGGGTTCAGGCGTAACCCGTTACCTGGCAGCATTCTACCCTGAGCGCCTTACCGCAATACATCTTACGGATATCGGCATCGTAAGAGATTTGATGGCGCATGCGGAACCGGAAACGCTGACGGAAGAAGAACAGGCATATCGCCGCTCGGCGATTCGATGGATCAGCCAGGAAGGTGGCTATATGTCCATACAAGCCACCAAACCTCGTACCCTGGCCTTCGGGCTTAATGATTCGCCAGCCGGCCTTGCCGCATGGATAGTTGAAAAATTCGGGTCGTGGAGCGGTTGCGATGAAGCCCTGTTCAGCCGCTTCAGCAGGGATGACATCCTGACCAATATTTCGTTGTACTGGTTCACCGGCTCGCCAGCAATGTCCAACAATATCTATTATGAAAACCTCCATTCGCTTCCCCCGCTGCAAAAAAGCGAGGTGCCAACAGGCATAGCCTGTTTCCCTGCCGATGTTCTGCCGCCGCCGCGAAGCTGGGCAGAAAAAAATTACAATATCTGTCGCTGGAGAGACATGCCTCGCGGCGGTCATTTTGCCGCCATGGAAGAACCTGAGCTCTATGCGGAAGAACTCATCGCTTTTTTTCGTGACTACAGAAAATCGTTTTAGAAACAGAAGAGTAAATAGCGGGAACAGATTATCAGAAGCATCCAGGCAGGATGTCAGTAACGGGTATGCGACGAGCAGGATTCGCCGCATACCTTCATCAAAATAGCGGCCAGTGCAGACCCATCCACCACAGCAGCACGGCGGAAAGAATGCCGGCGATAATATCATCCACCATAATTCCCATGCCGCCATGCACGTTGCGATCGAACCAGCGGATCGGCCAGGGTTTCCACATATCCAGTATGCGGAAAATCACGAAACCGGCCAGCACCCATTGCCAGGTCATTGCCGGAATCGCCATCAGCGTGATCCACATACCGATAAACTCATCCCAGACGATGCTGCCGTGATCGTGAACGCCCATATCTTTCGCCGTGCGATGGCAAAGATAGACGCCGATACAGATGCCGAACATCACCAGCAGAGAATAGATATCCGGCGGCAGAAAGGCCATCAGCCACCAGAACGGAATCGCTGCCAGCGATCCCATGGTGCCCGGCACATAAGGGCTTAAGCCGCTGCCGAAGCCGGTCGCCAGTAGATGCCACGGGTTGCTCAGGCGCAGGCGGCTTTTCGCCAAATCTTTATCGCGCGTCAAAGTGATCAAATCCTTTCAGATTGAGTGTCGTCGGCTTCCCGTCCTGTAACAGCACCAACCCTTCCGACTCTGGCCCCAGTTGGCCGATGCAGGTATAGGGCACGCCAAGATGCCCCAACGCCACATCCAGCGCGCCGCGGTTAATCTCCGGCACGGTAAAGCAGAGCTCGTAATCTTCGCCGCCGCTTAACGCCCAGCGCAGCGCCTGCTCGCTGTCAAAATGATCGCGCAGCACGGTGGAGAGCGGCAGCGCGTCAAGGTTAACGCGGGCGCCGCACTCGCTGGCTTTAAGGATGTGGCCTAAATCGGATACCAGCCCGTCGGAGATGTCGATGGCCGCGCTGGCGAGGTTGCGCAGCGCCTGGCCCTGCAAAATACGCGGCATGGGACGCAGATGGCGTTTAATCAGCGCCTCGTGCGCCGCCGGATCGGTAATGCGCATGCGATGCTGCAACAGCGCCAGGCCCGCCGCGCTGTCGCCCAGCGTGCCGGTAACGTAGATCCAGTCGCCCGGCCGCGCGCCGCTGCGTCGCAGCGCCCTGCCCGCAGGCACCAGGCCGTGAATGCCCAGCGTCAGGCTGCGCGGCCCACGCGTGGTGTCGCCGCCGATCAGCTGCATATCGTAATAATCCAGCAGTTCAAACAGGCTGTCGCTGAAGGCTTTCAGCCACGTCTCGTCCACGTCCGGCAAAGTTAGCGCCAGCGTCAGCCAGGCGGGATCGGCGCCCATAGCAGCCAGATCGCTCAGGTTGACCGCCAGCGCTTTATAACCGAGATCGGCAGGATGAATGTCGCGCAGGAAGTGGATACCTTCCACCAGCGTATCGGTACTGATGGCCAGGGTCTGCTTTTCCGGCACGTTTAATAATGCGCAGTCGTCGCCGATACCCTTTTCCACATCGCGACGTGAGCTTGTCACGCGATTAAAATAACGCGCGATCAGTTCAAATTCGCCACATGACATAATGAATTTCCGCTAAACCTGAATGAAAAAGGCCGGATATTCTCCGGCCTCGATAGATTATTTCTTGTTGGGGCGGATTTGCGGAGCGGCTTTGTCCAGCACGCCGTTAACAAACTTATGGCTGTCTTCAGCGCCAAATACTTTTGCCAGCTCAATACCTTCGTTGATGGCCACTTTATAGGGCACATCGCTACGCTTGCTCAGTTCATACAGAGAAACGCGCAGGATAGCTTTTTCCACCTGTCCCAGCTCTTCCAGCTGGCGCGACAGGTAAGGCTTCATCAGACCGTCAAGGTATGCGCTGTTGGTCGCAACGCCAGCCAGTAGCTCGCGGAAATAGTTGATATCAACGTCTTTGACATCCTGTTCCGCGAGAAACTGATATTCAATATCAGCAATGTCATTATGGGACAACTGCCAGGAATAAAGCGCCTGGACAGCACACTCACGGGCGCGGCGACGAGCAGCAGGTTTCACAAAAATCCCCTTACAAAAATCAGGCTTTAATGGCTTTCAATACGTTAATCATTTCGAGCGCGGTCAGTGCGGCTTCCGCACCTTTGTTGCCCGCTTTCGTGCCGGCGCGTTCAATCGCCTGCTCGATATTTTCCGTGGTCAGGACGCCGAAGGCGACCGGAATGTCGCTGTTCATCGCGACGCTGGCAAGGCCAGAGCTGGCTTCGCCGGCAACATATTCGAAGTGCGCGGTGCCGCCACGGATCACGGTGCCTAAGGCAATAACCGCGTCGTGCTTGCCGGCATTGGCGACGGCGCGCGCCGTCATCGGTAATTCATAGGCGCCCGGCACCCAGATAACGGTGATATTTTCATCTTTCACCTGACCGATGCGTTTCAGTGCGTCGATCGCGCCATCCAGCAGGCTCTCATTAATGAAGTTGTTGAAACGCGCGATAATGATGGCGACTTTCGCCTCTGGCGTGGCAACAGCAGCTTCGATAATTTTCATAGTTTTCCTTTCAGGGTTCTGATTGGCCCCGCAGGGGGGCGGATTCTATCATACTCTTTCGCACTCTGCTTCCGCTTTTCCGCAGGGCGCTAAACCGGTCGGAGCGTCAGGCGCAGATCGGGACCCACCTGCACTGCCTCGCTAAAGCGAAAGGCTGGCGCATCCTGTAAACGCGCCAGGCCCGGCAACGCGCACAGGCCGCGCGCGCCGTCGCCCAATAATTTCGGCGCCAGATAAACGATCAGCTCGTCCACCACGCCTGCTGTCAGCAGTGCGCCCGCCAGCTGCGCGCCCGCCTCTACCCACACGTGGTTAATCTGCTGCTTGCCCAGCAGCATCATCAGCGACACCAGATCAACGCGGCCGTCGCGCGCCGGCACGCGCAGCTGTCGCGCCGTCGGCGGCCACGGCTGGCTCTCATCGGCCTCAAGGCGCGCCAGCCAGGTCTCGCCCGGCTGATGCAGCAACCGATGCTGCGGCGTCACGCGGTTCTGGCTGTCGATCACCACCCGCACCGGCTGGCGTAAATTCTCCTGCGGATAGTCCGCCTGAATCCGTTCGCCCAGCTCGTCCCAGCGCACCGTCAGCGCCGGGTCGTCCGCCAGCACGGTCGCGCTGCTGCTGAGGATCGCCGAACTCTGCGCGCGCAGGCGCTGCACGTCACGTCGCGCCTGCGGCGAAGTTATCCACTGGCTCTCGCCGCTGGCCATCGCCGTACGGCCATCCAGCGACGCGCCTAATTTTAGCTGCACGAAGGGAAAGCCGGTGCGCATCCGTTTCAAAAAGCCGCGGTTCAGCGCTTCCGCTTCCGCCATCATCATGCCGTGGCTGACGTTGATGCCCGCCTGTTGCAGGCGATAAAGACCGCGGCCGGCCACTTCAGGATTCGGGTCCTGCATCGCCGCCACCACGCGGCTTATCCCGGCAGCGATCAGCGCGTCGCAGCAGGGCGGCGTGCGTCCATGATGGCTGCATGGCTCCAGCGTCACGTAGGCGGTGGCGCCCCGCGCGCGGTCGCCCGCCATGCGCAGCGCATGCACCTCAGCGTGCGGTTCGCCGGCGCGCTGATGCCACCCTTCGCCGACGATAACGCCGTCGCGCACGATCACGCAGCCGACGTTGGGATTAGGCGTCGTCGTAAAACGACCGCGCCGCGCAAGCTCCAGCGCGCGCGCCATAAACTCTTCATCACGCATGGCTTAATCCTGTAAACGGGCGATCTCTTCGCCGAATTCGCGAATATCTTCAAAGCTGCGGTAAACGGAGGCGAAGCGTATATAGGCGACCTTATCGAGTTTTTTCAACTCGTCCATCACCAGGTTGCCGATCATTTTACTGGGGATTTCGCGCTCGCCGGTGGCGCGCAGCTGCGTTTTGATATGGCTGATGGCGTTTTCAACCGCGTCTGAACTCACGGGACGCTTCTCCAGCGCCTTCACCATGCCGCTGCGCAGCT
>OKQC01000263.1_pt1 | contig 9079 bp, 1 predicted proteins | sample 1611761 | NCBI WGS metagenome assembly OKQC01 (sample SAMN04436767, study PRJEB24849) | human gut metagenome | biome: human gut; feature: NICU; material: stool | host: Homo sapiens | place: USA: Saint Louis, MO | collected 2011-05-05
CTCGCCCGCTCGACGCAAAAAACGCCGCGGTTAGAACCAGAGACGCTCTATTTCTATCAGGTCGCCGTTGATAATAACGGGAAAATATTTGCCCGCTGGGTCGATCGCGATCAGGCGAAAGAGGTGTTGGCGCATGTGAAGGTGCAGACTCATACGCTTTCGCGCGTAGCGGATAGTCAGAGCTGCCCCAGCAGCGTTTACAGCATCAATGCTTCAGCACTTTTTAAGCTGAACCAGTATGAGCGCAGCGGCATGCTGCCCGGCGCTATGCAGTCTATTCAGCGCCTGGCTGAGCAGATGCAAAAGGATTATTCCTCCCTGGATAAAATTATCGTGAATGGCTATGCCGATCCTACAGGAAATAACGATAAAAACCAGCTACTGTCGCAGCAGCGTGCGCAGACTGTCGCATTATTGCTGAGCGAGTCAGGGCTACCCATCGATATTATTACTGCGCAAGGAATGGGCGCATCAAACCTTATTGTGGCGGATTGCCACCAGCGTCATTTAAATCGACAACAAGTTGCTGATTGTAATCAGCCAAACAGAAGAGTCGAAGTGGAAGTCTATGGGCTGAAAAATTTATAAAGGCCCAGGAAGCGTTCTGAACATTAATGTGTTTCTTTGATTACACAAGGATAAAAAAATGGCTGCCATGGTAAAAATAAATTTACGTGGGACTAAAGGGATCGTTTCGTCTCATGAAGTCGCGGCAGGAAAAGATGCTCCTGTCGTAATAGCGGTGCCGCATCGCGGCAAATATAATATTGAACTGATTGATGAAACTACCGGACACGCGCCGCAGCTTGTGACCACTAAGCGCGTTGGAAATAACCTTGTCCTGGCATTTGAGGGCGGAGATGCAGACGCCCCGGACGTTATTCTCGAAGATTATTATGATAACGACAGCGTCCATCTAATTGGTCAGGCGGAAAACGGACAATATTATGAATATATTCCCACCTCAGGCGAGGTGGCGGATTATCCGCCAGCCATGCTGGATGGGCAGAATAGCCAGGTCGTTTTAGGCGGCGAAGGTTCAACGATTGCCGACCCGGTGGCGGACGGCGATAACTTTGCCTGGCTGCCTTTTTTACTGCTCGGCGCGGCTACCGCCGGCGTCGCTGGCGTCGCCTGGGCGGCGTCGAATAATCATAATGGTGGATCACACTCGGCCAGCCCGAAACTGAACGTCACCATTAATCCACCTACTGACGAGGATAAAGATGGCCGCCCGGAGCTGTCCGGCACGTCATCCAGCCCGAATGCCGACGTCACTATTACCTTACCCGACGGCAGCACGCTGACCACGAAGACCGATAAAGACGGCAACTGGGCCATCGAAGCGCCTGCTTCTCAGCCCAACGGCGCGATCACCGTTACGGTGACCGATTCCAGCGGCAACACCGGCACCGCGAACATCGACTACCGGGATGAAACCGCACCCGAAACGCCGAGCATAACGCAGAACGATGATAACGGGCTGGCGGGTAAGGCGGAGCCGGGCGCAAAGGTCACCATTACCGACAAGGATAGTGGCGAGACAACCACCGTCACGGCGGATGAAAACGGCGACTGGAGCATCCAGCCCAACCCGATTAACAAAGGGGATAATACTGCAACGGTTGTGGCGGAAGATCCTGCCGGTAACGTTTCGCCCCCGCTTATAGTCAACAGACCGGTAGCGGATATCGTCTCCGGCTCTATTTCGCTGACGGATGATGTCGCGCCTGTTACCGGCGTGATTGCTGACGGCGGCGTGACGAACGATACCCGACCGACCTATTCCGGTAAAGCGACGCCGGGCACCGATCACGTTAATATTTATGACAACGGCGAACTGATTGGCAGCGCGCCGGTGGATAAGGATGGCAACTGGCGCTTTACGCCGGCAAAAAGCCTGGCGGAAGGGTCATCGCATAATTATACCGTGGCGGCGGTGGATGCGGCCGGTAAAGAAGGCGCGCACATCAGCGGCACCGCGGATGACGGCTGGTCATTTACCATTGACAGCATAGCGCCCGATAACAACACCTCCGGCATCGTTGACGGCTCGCTGAGCCTGACTGACGACGTCGGACCGGTGACCGGCCCGATCCTGGACGGCGGCGTCACCGACGATACCCGCCCGACCTTCTCTGGCAAAGCCACCGATGATATCGATCACGTCAATATCTATGATAATGGCGAACTGATCGGCAGCGCGCCGGTGGATGAGAATGGCAACTGGAGCTTTACGCCGGAAACCGATCTGGCGGAAGGCGACCATTCTCTGTCCGCAGCGGCGGTGGACAAGGCAGGCAACGAGGGCGCCCCGGTCAGCGGCACCGATGACGAGAGCTGGGACTTTACCCTTAACATCACCGCGCCGGATACCGGGGTATTCGCAGGCGGCAGCATCAGCCTGACGGACGATGTGGTGCCGGTCACCGGCGTTATCACCGACGGCAGCAGCACCAATGACGCGCGTCCGACTTACGCGGGTACCATCACTGCGGAAGGCCTCGCCGGTGGCGTGGTCAGCGTGAATATCTACGATAAAGGAACGCTGATTGGCAATGCGGCGGTGGATCAAACCAGCGGTGCATGGAGCTTCACGCCGGAAACCGATCTTACGGAGGGCAATCACGCCTTTACCGTGGCGGCGGTTGATCGGGCGGGCAATGTGGGCGCCCAGATCAGCGGTACCAATGACGAGAGCTGGGACTTTACGCTCGACGTGACCGTACCGGACAACAGCACCTCCGGCATCGTCGACGACTCACTGAGCCTGACCGACGACGTGGGCGCGGTGACCGGCCCGATCCCGGACGGCGGCGTCACCGACGATGCGCGCCCGACCTTCAGCGGCAAGGCGACCAGCGATATCGATCACGTCAATATCTACGACAAGGGGACGCTGATCGGCAGCGCGCCGGTGGATGAGAATGGCAACTGGAGCTTTACGCCGGGAACCGATCTGGCGGAAGGCGAACATTCTTTGTCCGCAGCAGCGGTGGACAAGGCAGGCAACGAGGGCGCCAGGGTCAGCGGTACCGATGACGAGAGCTGGGACTTTACGCTCGACGTGACCGCGCCGGACAACAGCACCTCCGGTATCGTTGACGGCTCGCTGAGCCTGACCGACGACGTCGGACCGGTGACCGGCCCGATCCTGGACGGCGGCTTCACTGACGATGCGCGCCCGACCTTCTCCGGTAAAGTGACCGATGATATCGATCACGTCAATATCTACGACAACGGCGAACTGATCGGCAGCGCGCCGGTGGATAAGGATGGCAACTGGAGCTTTACGCCGGAAACCGATCTGGCGGAAGGCGAACATTCTCTGTCCGCAGCGGCGGTGGATAAGGCAGGCAACGAAGGTCCGCAGACCGGCGGCGCAGATGACAGCTGGGATTTCACTGTCGATATCACCGCGCCAGACGCTGAAGCCTTTGAAAACGACTCTGTCACCCTGACGGACAATGTCGGGCCGGTGCAGGGCAACATCAACGATGGCGACACCACGGATGACGCTCAGCCTACCTACGCCGGACGCATTACCGCAGACGCGTTAGCGGAAGGGGTGGCCAGCGTCAATATCTATGACCACGGTGAACTGATCGGCAACGTGCCGGTAGATCAGGAAACCGGTACCTGGAGCTTCACGCCGGGCAAATCGCTGGCGAGCGGCGATCATAGCCTGACCGTGGCCGCCGTAGACGCAGCGGGCAACGTTGGCCCGCAGATCAGTGGCACGGAGGACGAAGCCTGGGACTTCACCTTGTTGACCAGCGCACCAGCACAGCCGTCCATTGAAAACATCAGAGATGACTTTACCCAGGGCGAAGATGACGATACCGGTTATCTGCAAAAAGGGCAGGTCACCAACGACGCCACGCTGACGGTTAACGGCACCGCCGGACCCGGCATGACGGTGCAGGTCTGGGCAACCGACAGCAGCAATAACCGTGTGCAGGTTGGCGAAGGTAAAGTGGATAAAGATGGCCGCTGGAGCATCACCATCAGCGAGTTGGGCGCCGACGGCAGCTACACCCTGACGGCGACCGCCGTCAACGCGGCGGGCGTTTCCTCGGCGGAAACGGGCGGCTTCCCGATTGTTCTCGATACGGCCGCGCCGGACGCGGCGGTCGCCACGCTGATGGATGACGAAGGCGATAAGCAGGGCGCTATCTCCCCAGGCGGCGTCACCGACGATCGCTCGCCTGTCTTAACCGGCACCGGCGAAGCGGGCGCCACGGTCAGCGTCTATCTGGACGGCGCTGACGCGCCGGTCGGCAGCGTCGTGGTCAACGCGCAAGGAAACTGGACGCTGCCGCTGGGCACGCTGACGGATGGCGAACACAGCTATCAGACCAAAATCACCGATGCGGCTGGCAACGAGACGCGCGGTGAGGCGGTCACCTTCACGGTGGACAGCAGCGCCGTGGCGTTGACTATCGATCAGGCGAACGATGATGTGGGCAGCATTACCGGCGCGGTGTTGAATAACGGCCTCACCGACGACAGCTCGCCGGAGCTGCAGGGCAGCGCCACGCCGGGTGCGACGGTCACCATTAAAGATGAAGATGGCTCAGTGCTGGGCACAGTCGAGGCCGACGCCATGGGTGTATGGCGCTTCCAGCTGGAAAACGTGCCCGATGGCGTCCATACCTGGACTGCGGAAACTACCAACGCGGCGCAAAATACCGCGCAGGCGACCATTACGTTGACGATCGACAGCACGCCGCCCGCGCCGCCGGTCATTACTTCACTGGAAGATGATGTCGGCACGGTACAGTTCACCTCTAACGTGCAGGGCAACGTCACGGACGATCCGGCGCCGACCTTAACCGGCACGGCGGAAGCTGGTGCGATAGTGACGCTGTATGACGGCAGTAACGTGCTTGGCGTCGTAACGGCGAACGCTGAAGGATGCTGGAGCTATACGCCGACTACCAACCTGACGGAAGGCACGCACAGCATTACCGCGACGGCGACCGATGCTGCGGGCAACGTCAGCGCGCCTTCGGCCAGCTGGAATTTCGTTCTGGATATTACCGCGCCGAACGTCGGCATCTCCGGCAACTCGACGGAGTCGCTGAGCGGTCAGTCAGAACCGGGCGTGTTAATTACCGTTGAAACCGCCAACGGCGAGAAATTCACTGCCGTGGCGGATCAAAATGGCCGCTGGATCATGACGCCGAACCCGGTTGCCGCAGGCGAGTCGGGCAAGATCTACGCCACCGATCCGGCGGGCAACGTGGGCGATCCGCTGAGTTTTCAGGGATCGGCGCTGGCCAGCTACGATCTGCTGAATGAAAGCGAGCAGGTCAACACCACCACCGCAGGTGATCAGTTGAACCCCTCCACCACGCGCCTGGCGGACGGCCGCATCGTGGTGACCTGGCAGGGCGCCGGCTCGGGTTCCGATGTCTTTATGCAGCTCTACGAGGCGGACGGGGTGCATAAAATCGGCACCGAGCAGCTGGTCAACCAGCGCACCGGCGGTAATCAGGACAGTCCACAGGTGGTGGCGCTGGCGGACGGCGGCTTCCTGATCGTTTACGAGTCCTACGGCGGCGGCCTGGATAATAGCGGGGACGGCGTCATCGCACGGCGTTACGGCGCGGACGGCGGGGCGATGACCGACGAGTTTCTGGTGAACGCCACCACCGTTGGCAGTCAGCGTATGCCGAGCGCCGTGGCGACGGCGGACGGCGGCTATATCATCACCTGGGAAAGCGAAAGCAAGGTGATTTATCAGCGCCGCTATGACGCGGATAACCAGCCGGGAGACGAAGTGGCGGTGCTGACCGGGACTTCGGTAGGCACATCGGGCGGACCGGAGATGGCGGCCTTTACGGATGCGGCGCATCAGGGCATGTACATCACGGTCTGGAGCGCGGCGGGCGGCCCGTCAGACAGCAACTCCACCGGCGTGGTGGGGCAGATCTTCGGGGCGGACGGCCAGCCGCTGGGCAACGCCTTCCAGGTGAACACCACCATGGACGCCAGTCAGAACTACCCGGATGTGATCACCCTCGCGGACGGTAGCTTCGTGGTTTACTGGGACACCGATGACAGCGGAGCCAACGGCTCGGATATCCGTGCGGTGCATTACAGGGTGGACGCGGAGACCGGCAGCGTTTCGGTGGTTGGCACCGGCGACTTTATCGTCAACAGCTACACGGCGGGCAAGCAGTACAAGCCGGTGGGCGTGGCGCTGGAAGATGGCGGCTACCTGATTATCTGGGGTTCGGACGGCGGCGACGGCAGCGGCTCGGCGGTTTACGCTCAGCGCTATGACGCAGACGATCATAAGGTGGGCCGTGAGTTTATCGTCAACACCACCACCAAAGGCAATCAGGGTACCGGCGGCGACTCGATCGACGCAACGCATATCCTGGACGCCACGCTGACCGCGGACGGCAACGTCTACGTCACCTGGCAGTCCGATAATGTGGATGGCAGCGGCAACGGGGTGGAAGGGATCGTGATTAACCCGGACGCGGCCTACTATTCTGAGTTTGCGGTTAATACCACGACAACAGGTGACCAAACCGCTTCTAAGGTTGTCTCACTGCCAACGGGCGGGCTGTTTGAAGTTTGGGTCTCTGCCAGCGGCGACGGTTCCGGTACGGCCATCAAAGGCCAGATGCTGGATGCCAAAGGGCAGCCGGTGGGCAGCGAATTTACCGTGAACTCCACGACAACGGGCAACCAGTTGACGCCGGTGGTGCTGGAGAACGGCAATATCGAAGTGGTCTGGACCAGTCCGGGAACGAATGGCGCTAACTACATTAAGGGCCAGCAATATAGCTATTCCTATGATAAGGAAGGAAATATTAATGGGCTGACCCCGGTGGGCGGCGAATTTAATATTAGTTCTGGCGCAGGGGCAACCGGCCAGCAGCACCCAGATGTGACCAGCCTGGATGACGGCGGTTATATCGTTGTCTGGGAGGCCCTCGTCGGTGGCGAGTATAAGATATTCGCCCGTCAGTACGACGCCGATAACTCCCCGGCGACCGGGGAAATCGTTCTGGCGTCAACCGGTTTAACCACGGGCATCCTGGGCAACAGTAACAGCTGGAGCGCTCTGCCTTCCATTGCGCAGCTCAGCAATGGTCAGATTGCGGTCACCTATGCTGTGAAGGGAACAGGCTATGACACCAGCGTAGTGATGTACGATCCTGCAACGCATGTGGTGAGTTCCAGCTCTATTGTGAACCAGACGACCAGCGGCGATCAGGCTTCTGCGACCGTATCGGCGTTGGATAACGGTAACTTTGTGGTCACCTGGGACTCCAATGACAACAGCGGGCCGGATCAGAGCGGCTACAGCGTCTGGGGACGTCTCTATGACGGAAGCGGTAAGGCGTTGTCGAATGAGTTCATCATCAATACCGACACGGCTGGCAATCAGCATCTGCCTAAAGTAGTGAGCCGCGCCGACGGCAGCTTCGTGGCGCTGTTTGTTTCGGCGACCGACGGCGATGCCGGTCCGGGCACCTACGGCATCTACGCGCAGTACTTTGACGCAGCGGGCCATAAGGTTGGGCAACAGATACAGATCAACCAGCTTAACTTCGGCGATCAGACTGAAGTTGACGCCACCTTTACCGAAGGCGGCCAGCTCTACGTCACCTGGACTGATTCTGGCGTCGGCGACGGTAGCGGTTCGGCGATCAAAGGCCGCCTGGTCGATCTGGTCGAGACCCTGGGCCTCCCTGACGACGGCACCGGCGTAACCCATATCGACTATCGGCCCGCGCAGCACTACCTCAACGGTACTGACGGCAACGATTCGCTCGATGGACGTGGCGCGATCGCTATAGATGGCAAAGGCGGTGATGACACCATCTTTATTAACAGCACCGCCTTTAGCAGCATTAACGGCGGCGACGGCAACGATACGCTGGTATGGGACTCGAATAACAATTTCGAGCTGGGCAGCGTCTCGTCGAAAATTTCCGGTATTGAAACCATTCATATGGGAAATAACGCGGCGCAGACGTTGGTTATCAGTGCCAGCGATATTCTGGAGATGACAAAAGATAATGGGGAGAGTGAACACGTACTGAAAATTACCGGCGACGACGGTGACTCAAATACCAATGGCGCACGCGATACGGTTAGCATTAATAAATCTGTCTGGACGGCTTCTTCCAGTGAAACAGAGAACGGTGTGACCTATGACGTGTATGTCCATAACGATGATGCCACCGTTAAGTTGATGATTCAGCACGGGCTGAACGTCGTGTAAAGCAGGACCCAGGCGGTGGCGTTTGCCACCGCCTCAGGGATGTAATGCTTTTTTCGCAGCTGATGCGATTTTACACTGTAAGGGAATTATGAAACGGTCCGTAATAACGCAGTTCATACAGAAAAATCGTCGGACATCTGTTACCGCTGTCCTGTTTCTTCTTCCCGCATTTAAAACAAATGCGACCGAGTTTATTGATATTTTAAGGATGACGGCAGAGCATCCTTCTATTCAGTCTGCGCTCTTATCCACCAACGCCGCCTATTTTGATATTGAACAGGCAAAGGCGGCAAATAATCTTCAGCTCAGCGCCGGATTGAGCTCAAAAACCTATTCCGGCCAGCCGGGTTATGAAAATAATCCCATCGCGCCGCATATCAGAATCAGTAAGGTGCTTTACGACCACGGGCGTACCGACGACGCCGTGCAGGGCAAAGAAGCCGCGTTTTCCATGCAGCGCGCGCAGGTGAAAGTGACGCAGGAAGCCCTGAATCAGCAGGCGCTGTCGCTGTTCACTACTGCCGTTACCAATGCCAGAGTGGTTGCGGTCCTCGATCAGGAGATCGCCGCCCTGAGCGATCTGCTGCGACGAGTGAAAACCATTGCCAGTATCGATTCCGGGCGCGCCTCAGAGATCAACCAGGTTGCTACACGCTTAAGTTCGGTGACCGCCAGCCGTGAGATGAGCAACGCCAACCAACAGCAGGCGTGGCGGCAGCTCTCTACGCTGTTGAATAGCAACATCACTCTGACCAGCAGCCTGCCGGAGCTGAAGCGCGCCGGCCACCACCCCAAGCGTGAGGGGGATGGTGAGCTTCACATCATTCA
>OKQC01000264.1_pt1 | contig 9077 bp, 7 predicted proteins | sample 1611761 | NCBI WGS metagenome assembly OKQC01 (sample SAMN04436767, study PRJEB24849) | human gut metagenome | biome: human gut; feature: NICU; material: stool | host: Homo sapiens | place: USA: Saint Louis, MO | collected 2011-05-05
GGTGTACATGAAATGCTGGACGGCTTCCGTACCACGATTACCGATCATCAGGACACCATGGCAGAACGCGTTGTACAGCTGGGCGGCGTTGCGCTGGGCACGGCGCAGGTTGTCGCGGATAAAACGCCGCTGCAAAGCTATCCGCTGAATATTCACAGCGTACAGGATCATCTGAAAGCGCTGGCGGATCGCTACGGCCTGGTAGCTAACGATGTGCGTAAAGCCATCAGCGAAGTCAAAGACGAAGACACTGCGGATATCCTTACCGCCGCTTCGCGCGACCTCGACAAATTCCTGTGGTTTATCGAATCCAATATTGAATAACTGACGCTGAACCTCATTTAGCGCTTACAAGCGGATGGCATGCCATCCGCTTTTTTGTGCTTTTGTTATCGTTTTATGATTTATTTAACACTTCCTCTACTTTTCCATTCCCCTCTGCCCCATTTTCAGGCTCAATCTTTTACGCATACGCACCACTATGTCGCACTGCACCAAAAAAAGATCACCAATTTGGTGCAACAGCAGAATAATCTGAAACTTCAGGCTGTTTTAGCCTGTTAGACACTTGTTTTCGCTGATAAAGAAAAGTTGGCATAGATTTTTCATATGACCACAGGCAATAGCGGCGCGTCGCGCGTCGCATCGGTAATAAGGATAAAATGATGAAGTCTGTTTTTAAGCTTTCCCTTGCCGCTTTAGCGCTGGTCTTCGCCGTCTCCTCCACGGCGGCGGAGAAACAACTGGTCGTCGCCACCGACACCGCGTTCGTCCCGTTTGAATTCAAAAAGGGCGACAAATATGTCGGTTTCGATATTGATTTATGGGATGCCATCGCAAAACAGCTGAACCTCTCATACAGCCTGAAGCCGATGGATTTCAGCGGCATCATTCCGGCGCTGCAAACCCGTAACGTCGATCTGGCGCTGGCGGGCATCACCATTACCGAAGAACGTAAAAAAGCGATCGATTTCTCTGACGGCTACTACAAAAGCGGCCTGCTGGTCATGGTCAAAGCGAACAACAATGACGTGAAGGGCATCAACGATCTGAACGGCAAAGTGGTGGCGGTGAAAAGCGGCACCGGCTCGGTCGATTATGTGAAAACACATATTAAAACCAAAGATCTGCGTCAGTTCCCGAACATCGACAACGCCTATATGGAATTGGGTACCAATCGCGCGGATGCGGTGGTGCACGATACGCCGAATATCCTTTACTTCATCAATACCGCAGGCCGTGGCCAGTTCAAAGCGGTCGGCGACTCGCTTGAAGCGCAGCAGTATGGCATTGCGCTGCCGAAAGGCAGCGACGACCTGCGCGAGAAGATCAACGGCGCGCTGAAAACCCTGCGCGACAACGGCACCTACAACGCAATCTATAAAAAATGGTTTGGCAGCGAACCTAAATAATTTCAGGCCTGAAGGCGCTTAACACGTCAGGGATGCTGCGGCATCCCTGCGTTTATCTATTGCAACAATGACGGATATTTTCCGGAGAAAACACCATGGAATTCGACTGGAGCGTCATCTGGCCAGCCCTTCCCCTCCTGCTGGAAGGGGCCAAAATGACCCTACTGATCTCAGTACTCGGCCTGCTGGGCGGGGTGATTATCGGCGTGATCGCCGGTTTCGCCCGCGCCTACGGCGGCTGGCTGACCAACAACATCGCGCTGGTTTTTATTGAGCTGATCCGCGGCACGCCGATCGTGGTGCAGGTGATGTTTATCTATTTCGCCCTGCCGATGGCCTTTCCCGACCTGCGCATCGATCCTTTCACCGCTGCCGTCGTCACCATCGTGATTAACTCCGGCGCCTATATTGCGGAAATCACCCGCGGCGCCGTGCTGTCAATCAACAAAGGCTTCCGTGAGGCGGGCCTGGCGCTGGGCCTGTCGCGTCGGGAAACGCTGCGTTACGTGATTATGCCGCTGGCGCTGCGCCGTATGTTGCCGCCGCTGGGCAACCAGTGGATCGTCAGCATTAAAGATACCTCCCTGTTTATCGTGATCGGCGTGGCCGAACTGACCCGTCAGGGCCAGGAAATTATCGCCGGTAACTTTCGCGCGCTGGAGATCTGGAGCGCGGTTGCGGTTATCTATTTGGTTATTACGCTGGTGTTAAGCTTCGTGCTGCGTCGCCTTGAAAAAAGGATGAAAATCCTGTGATTGAATTTAAAAACGTCTCCAAGCATTTTGGTCAAACCCAGGTGCTGCACAATATCGATCTGAAGATCAACCAGGGCGAAGTGGTGGTGATTATCGGGCCCTCCGGCTCCGGCAAATCGACCCTGCTGCGCTGCATCAATAAGCTGGAGGAGATCACCAGCGGCGACCTGATCGTCGATGGACTGAAGGTCAACGATCCGAAAGTGGATGAGCGCCTGATCCGCCAGGAATCGGGCATGGTTTTCCAGCAGTTCCACCTGTTTCCGCAGATGAGCGCGCTGGACAACGTCGCGTTCGGTCCGATCCGCGTGCGCGGCGCCAAAAAAGAGGCGGCGCATGAACTGGCGAAACAGCTGCTGGGCAAAGTTGGGCTGGCCGATCGCGCCCATCACTATCCGTCAGAGCTGTCGGGCGGCCAGCAGCAACGCGTCGCCATTGCGCGCGCGCTGGCGGTAAAACCGAAAATGATGCTGTTTGACGAGCCGACCTCCGCGCTCGACCCGGAGCTGCGCCATGAAGTGCTGAAGGTGATGCAGGACCTGGCGGAAGAAGGAATGACCATGGTTATCGTCACTCATGAAGTGGGTTTCGCCCAGCAGGTGGCGTCGCGCCTGATCTTTATCGATAAAGGCCGCATCGCTGAAGATGGCGATCCGCATACGCTGATCACCAACCCGCCCAGCGAGCGCCTGCGCGAATTTTTACAGCACGTTTCCTGATGCGCCGCAGGCGGGGTTCGCCCCGCCTGTTTTTACTGCCGCCGCTTTATCTCTCTGCTCATTCCGCTTCCCTGTTTCCCCTCTGCTGAGCGTCCGCGTCGTCTCTCTGCGTCGCCCTGCCGCCTCGCTTTCCCGCTTTACTTTAGAATTCAGCACATTCGTGCAAAAAGCAGCGTCTATACTCTACACCATTCAGGCTGCATGAAGGCCGAATCTCAGAAGCTTACCTCGGCCGGATTGCGCGAGAAGCGCCGACGTCCATGCAGCCCGACATAAGACGAGTCTATGCTTTGCAGGCAATGCCGCCGTATTTGTTGCCGTTGGGGAGAAAGATGTTGGGAATGAACGCCGCGTGGTTACGCCTGCGCAAAGGGATGCTCTGTTTACTGTTTTTCATGTTGCTGCCAGCGGCCCACGCGGTTTCCATGCCCGCCGCCGCCGTCGCCAGTCAGAAAACGCAGCCAGCCGCCGAGGCGGCCCCGCATGAACCCACGGTGGAGGAGAAAAAGGCGGCCTACAGCGCGCTGGCCACCATTCTGGAAAATGAGCAGTCGCGGCAGGAGCTGATTGAACAGCTGCGCAACGCCGCCGCCAGCCCTTCGGATACCGCTGCGCCGGAGTTGACGCCGCCCGGCGTCGAAGAGGAAGAGGAAAAAACCGTCCTGCAAAGCGTGACCGACGTGACGCGCGAGTATGGCGGCCAGTTCGCGGGCAGCTTTATCCGTCTTTATCACAATATCGTCTCCGCGCCGCATAAATCCTTTAACCAAAAAACCTTTTTCAACGCGCTTAACCACTTTCTGATGCTGGCGATGGCGCTGTTCGCCTTCTACTGGGCGATCAGTATGATGATATCGCCGCTCTATCGGCGCATGGGACGCTGGGGGCGTAAGAAAAGCAACCAGCCCGGCAGCTGGCTGCATCTGCCGCTGACCCTTGTCGGCGCGTTCGTCATCGATCTGCTGCTGCTGGCGCTGGCGCTGTTTGTGGGCCAGATCCTGAGCAATAACCTGAACGGCGGCAGCCGCACTATCGCTTATCAGCAGGGATTGTTCCTGAACGCCTTTGCGCTAATCGAATTCTTTAAGGCGGTGCTGCGGCTGATCTTCTGCCCGCGTTATCCCGATCTGCGCCCCTTTCCTGTCAGCGACGTACGGGCGCGCTACTGGCATACCCGTCTGAGCTGGCTGAGCGGCGTCATCGGCTACGGTCTGCTGGTGGTGGTGCCTATCGTCTCGAACCAAATTAACGTGCAGGTTGGCGCGCTGGTTAACGTGGTAATTATGGGCCTGATGACCGGCTGGGCGCTGTGGCTGATTTTCCATAACCGACGCCGCATCCAGCGCGAGCTGATCGCCCTTTCCGAGCGTTCGCTCTCTTTTTTCTCGCTGTTTATCCGCGCCTTCGCCTTTATCTGGCACTGGATCGCCAGCGCCTATTTTATCGTGCTCTTTTTCTTCTCCATCTTTAACCCCGGCGGCAGCCTGAAATTTATGATGTCGGCGACGGTGCGCAGCCTGGCGATTATTGGCGTCGGCGCGCTGATTTCCGGCATGCTGACGCGCTGGATCAGCAAAACCATCACCCTGTCGCCGGAGCTGCGCCGCACCTACCCTGAGCTGCAAAGGCGGGTAAACGGCTGGATCTCTTTTATGCTGAAGGCGGCGCGCATTCTGACGGTGTTCGCCGTGGTGCTGCTGTTGCTGAACGCGTGGAACCTGTTCGATCTCTGGTACTGGCTTACCGCAGGCGCCGGGGAGCGGCTGGACGCTGCTGGCGAGCCTGATCGAAAACCGGCTCGCCTCCGATATTCATGGCCGTCCGATGCCGAGCGCGCGCACGCGCACGCTGCTGACGCTGTTCCGTAACGCGCTGGCGGTGGTGATCAGCACCATCACCATCATGATCGTACTGTCGGAGATTGGGGTGAACATCGCGCCGCTGCTGGCGGGCGCGGGCGCGCTCGGCCTGGCGGTCTCTTTCGGTTCGCAAACGCTGGTGAAGGATATTATCACCGGTATCTTTATCCAATTTGAAAACGGCATGAACACCGGCGATCTGGTGACTATCGGCCCGCTGACCGGCACCGTCGAGCGCATGTCGATCCGTTCCGTCGGGGTGCGCCAGGATACCGGCGCCTATCACATCATTCCCTGGTCATCGATCACCACCTTCGCCAATTTTGTGCGCGGCATCGGATCGTTTGTCGCCAACTACGACGTCGATCGCAGCGAGAACAGCGATCTGGCGAATGCGGCGCTGCGTTCCGCCGTGGAGGCATTGATGGCGCGCGAAGATATTCGCCCGCTGGTGATCGGCGAGCCGAACTTCGCCGGCCTGGTGGGGCTGACCGAGCGCGCCTTTACCGTACGCGTTTCGATCACCACTCAGCCGCTGAAGCAGTGGACGGTGCGCTTTGCGCTGGATGAGATGGTGAAAAAACATTTCGACGCAGCGGGCATTAAGGCGCCGCGTCAGACGGTGCAGGTGATTCAGGAGAGCGAAGAGACCACCGGCGCGGCGGCGGTGAAAAGTCTGCCGGCGCCGGAATAAGCGTCAGGGGCGCGGTTTCATCAGCCGCGCCCGCGCGGCGTCGTCCTGAAAACTCCATGCGATAAAGCGGCTCTGCTTCTGCCCCTGCGCCATATCGATAATACGCACCTCGCGCGCGCCAACGTTGGTCAGCGCCTGGCGCAGCGTCGGAAGGTGTTCGCGGCGTGAAACCAGTGAGGTAAACCAGACTACCTGCCGCGCGTAATCGATACTTTCGGCGATCATCTGGCCGATAAAGGCTTTCTCGCCCCCTTCGCACCACAGCTCCGCCTGCTGGCCGCCAAAGTTCAGCGGCGCACCTTTCGCCAGCCCCAGGTTGCGCGCCTTACGCGCGCTGCCTTCCGCCGCCTGCTCGCTTGAGGCGTGGAACGGCGGGTTACACAGCGTCGCCTGATAGAACTCGTTCTTATGGATGATGCCGTGGAAAATCTTGTTGCTCTGCGCCTGGCGACGCAGGCGGATGCCGCGGCGCAGCGTCGGATTGGCGTCCAGGATTGCGCCCGCCGCCTTCATCGCCTGCGCGTTCACCTCGGAGCCGGTAAAACGCCAGCCATATTCACGATAGCCAATCAGCGGATAGATGCAGTTGGCGCCGCAACCGATATCCAGCACGTTAATATCGCGCGGCGGCTGGCCGCCGTTGTCCGTCGCCAGCAGGTCGGCCAGATAGTGCAGATAGTCCGCCGGGCAGAGGAAACCTTCCGGGATATCCCAGCGTTCAACCTGATAAAAATGTTTCAGCAGCGCCAGGTTCAGGGCTTTCACCGCCTGCGGATCGGCGAAATCGACCGACTGGTCGCCGCGCGGCGTGATAACAATAAAGGGCTGCAACGGCGGATGCGCGGCGATCAGCGCGGGAATGTCATAGCGTTCGCGATGACGGTTACGGGGATGCAGTTGGTTTTTAGTGGCGGGCTGTTTCATCAGGCTCTCTCTCTGGTAACGGCGCGTAAACAATTGCCGCGCTTTTTTTCGCGCTGAACAGGCTAAGATGTGAAGATTCATTCCCGATAAGGATAACTATGTCTCGTCAACGCTACTCCTACCAACCGCGCGTCGGCCACGGCCTGCCGCACGATCCGCTGAACGCCATCATCGCGCCGCGCCCTATCGGCTGGATCAGCTCGCAGAGCGCAGCTGGCGTGCGCAACCTGGCGCCCTACAGCTTCTTTAACTGCTTTAACTACCATCCGCCGATTATCGGCTTCTCCAGCCAGGGTAAAAAAGACAGCGTGCGCAATATTCTGGAAACCGGCGAATTCGTCTGGAATCTGGTGACGCGTCCGCTGGCGGAGGCGGCCAATGAAAGCTCTGCGTCGGTGGCGCATGAGGTGGATGAGTTCGCCCTGACCGGCCTGACGCCGCTGACGGGCAGCCATGTCAACGCGCCGATGGTGGCGGAAAGCCCGGTCAACTTTGAGTGTCGCCTGACGCAGCATTTGCAGCTGCACAACGCTGACGGCGAGCCGCTGGAGGGCTGGCTGATCCTGGGCGAAGTGGTGGCGGTGCATATCGACCCCGCGCTGCTGGAAGAAGGGATCTACCAGACCAGCAAAGCGCAGCCGGTGCTGCGCGCAGGCGGCCCCAGCGCCTGGTACGGCATCAGCGAGGATCAGCGCTTCGATCTGGTGCGCCCCGATGCCCGTAAAACGTAGCGCCGCAGCCAGGCGTAGCCCGGCTTTTGCGTGATCGTCGTCACTTAACTACGCTAAAACGTTAACGGCTTAACTTAACGACGATGCGGAGGAAGTGATGCAATATCGACAGCTCGGTCAGTCCGGCCTTTATCTTTCAACCCTGACGATGGGCACCCTTACCTTTGGCGGCAGCAACGGCTTCGAGAAGGTCGGCAACGTGGATGCGCGCACGGCGCGCCGCTTTCTGGAGATTGCGCTGGAGGCGGGCGTCAACTGCGTCGATACCGCCGATCTCTACTCTAAAGGCGAAGCGGAAAGCGTGCTGGGCGAAGCGTTAGGCGACCTGCGTCAGAAGGTGATTTTGATGACCAAGGCGCGCAGCCCGATGAGCGACGATCCCAACGACAGCGGCGCTACCCGCCATCATCTGATCAAATCGTGCGAAAACAGCCTGCGCCGCCTGAAAACCGACCATATCGATATTCTGCAAATCCATAACTGGGACGGCGTGACGCCGGTTGAAGAGACGCTCTACGCGCTGGAGTCGCTGGTGCAAAGCGGCAAAATCCGCTACTGGGGCACCTCCAACTATAGCGGCTGGCAGATGATGAAAACGCTGGGTAAGGCGGAGCAGCTGGGGCTCAGCAAACCCACCAGCCAGCAGATCTACTACACGCCGGAATCACGCGAGGCGGAGTTCGAACTGCTGCCGCTGGCGCTTGACCAGAATGTCGGCACGCTGATCTGGGGGCCGATGGGCGAAGGGCTGCTGACCGGCACGGTGCGACGCGGCGAGAAAACCTCTGCCGACTCCCGTCAGGGCAACGGCTGGACCGAACCTTATGTGCACAATATGGATCACGCCTACGACGTGATCGAGACGCTGGCGCAGGTGGGGGAAGAGCTGGGCGTTTCGCCGGCGCGCGTTTGTCTCGCCTGGCTGCTGACCCGTCCGGGTATTACCTCGCTGATTGTCGGCTCGCGCACCGAAGCGCACCTGCGCGACAACCTGGCGGCGGCCGAGCTGCAACTGAGCGACGAACAGCGCACGCGCATTGAAAAAGCGACCCGTCCGGCGCCGCGCTATCCTTACTGGCATCGCTATACCGCCGGGATGGATCGTCTCGATCCGGCCGAAGAGGTGTTCCTGCGCGAATATTTCGACACGCTGGAAAACCGTCGCGATCTGAAGATCAAATAGCCCGCGCGTCCGCGTTTTCCGCGCGGACCGATAGACGCCCCCGATTCTCTCTTCTAGAGTGAGGATAAGCCGCCATGCAACGAGGCATGGCCAGAAGAGAGGACCGCTATGAGCTTACCCGCAGCGTTGATTGAAGAGGCGGTGCAGTGGCGCCGTCAGCTGCACGCCCGGCCGGAGCTGGGCTATCAGGAACAGAATACCGCCCGTTTCGTGGCGGAAAAATTGCGCAGTTTCGGGTTACAGGTAGCGACCGGACTGGCGGGCACCGGCGTCATCGGCACGCTGGAGACCGGGCCGGGCGAAACCATCGGCCTGCGGGCGGATATGGACGCGCTGCCGGTAACCGAGCTGGGAGAGGCCGCCTGGCGCTCGCAGCAGCCCGGCGTCATGCACGCCTGCGGTCACGACGGCCACACCGCCATGCTGCTGGCCAGCGCCAAATGGCTGGCGCAGACGCGCCGCTTCAGCGGCACCGTCCACTTTATTTTCCAGCCGGCGGAGGAGAACCTCGGCGGCGCGCGCAAGATGGTGGAGGAAGGATTATTTCAGCGTTTTCCAATGGATGCGGTCTATGCGCTGCATAACTGGCCGGGGCTGCCGGTAGGCGAGATTGCGGTCAACAGCGGCGCGATGATGGCCTCGCTGGATTCGTTTGACATTACCCTCACCGGGAAAAGCTGCCACGCCGCGATGCCGGAAAGCGGCGCCGATCCGCTGGTGGCGGCGGCGCAGCTGATCCTGGCGCTGCAAACCATTCCGGCGCGTCGGTTGTCGCCGCTCGCCTCGTCGGTGGTCAGCGT
>OKQC01000267.1_pt1 | contig 9013 bp, 2 predicted proteins | sample 1611761 | NCBI WGS metagenome assembly OKQC01 (sample SAMN04436767, study PRJEB24849) | human gut metagenome | biome: human gut; feature: NICU; material: stool | host: Homo sapiens | place: USA: Saint Louis, MO | collected 2011-05-05
GATGATACGTATTTCATGAATTTGTCATGATTGGTGTTATTTGAGTATGTTTATAGGAGAGTTTTGTGAATATAAAACGCTTAGTTCTTCTGAGTTTAGGTGTATATAGTCTATCTATGCCTTTAATGGTTCAGGCGGCTGATCCGATTATACCTATAGCTCAACAAGAGCAATTACAACAAGACCGGAATACTCAACGAGAACGCAGTCTACGCTTAGATGAGGATCGGGTAGATACTGTTGTTAGTGAGCCGGCAATTATAGACGTACCTTCTGATAAGAATGGTGCGTCTTTTTATATTAAGCAAATACAGTTAGATGGTGTGCCTAAAGAATTATCGTTTCTAAATAAGATTGCTCGTAAGCATGAGCAAAAACATGTGACTGTATCAGATATTACTAATATTCGTAATGCCTTTCAACGTAAATTACTAGACAAAGGCTTTGTTACCTCTCAGGTATATATTCCAGAACAAAATTTAAATGCTGGGACTTTACAATTTATGGTTATACCTGGTCGAGTAGAAGATATTCGTTATAGTGAGCCTTCGGTTCATGGACCTTGGCGAACTGCCTTAGTTGTACGACCTGGAGATATCCTTAATATCCGAGATGTAGAACAAGGCCTGGAGCAGATGAAACGTGTATCATCTCAATCGGTAACAATGAAGTTACTTCCAGGTACATCTGTCGGTACTTCTATTATTGAACTATCGATTAAACAAGATAAACCGGTACATGGATCAATTAGTTTCGATAATAGTGGTCTAGAGTCTACAGGGGTGTATCAAGGTAGTTTTACATCATCTTTTGACCAAGTTTTTAGAGCTAATGATACCTTTACTATGTCGCTGTCAGGTGACCTTAGCGGTTCAGGTAGTATAAAAGGAACTCGTGCAGCCAGTCTTAATTATATTATTCCTCATGGAAAGGATACATTTAGTTTTAGTTTCTCTAAATCACGATATCATCAAATGATACAGTCCAATCCATATGACTTCACATATAGCGGTAAATCAACCACTATGAAGGCAAAATGGAACCATGTTTGGTCTCGTACACAGCGTGAGAAACGTGCATTTGATATTTCTATCAGTACACGTCATAACCATCGCTTTGTTAATGATATGGAAATTCCGGTGCAAGCATTACGTACTACCTCAATGGAGTTTGGTGTTTCTAATCGTAAATATATTGGTAATGCTACCTTGTATTCTCGTTTAGGATTTCAATGGGGCATTGGTGCATTTGGTGCACAACCTGAACATACCGCATCTGTTGCAATGGGTGGGCCTACATCTAGATATCATATGTGGCTTGTTGATGTTGATTATCGCAAACCATTTGTTATGGGCCATCGACCAGCATCCTTTACATCTTCGTTCCATGGACAATGGGTGCAAGGTGGTAAAAGACTATATAGTGTAGACACTATAAATATTGGTAACCGATATAGTATTTATGGTTTTGATGGTGAATATACGCTTATGGGCGATAGTGGTTGGTATGTACGTAATGAAGTATCATCTGTTATTCCTCGCCTTAATACAGAAGTATATCTTGGCCTTGATGTAGGCGCTGTATATGGTAAAAGTACGGAAGCCCTAGTCGGCAAAACCATTGCAGGTACTGCAATCGGTATAAGAGGTAATTATGCATCAGGTTTATTATTTGATGCATTTATCAGCACGTCTTTATATAAACCACAAGGATATCATACGAAGAAGTTTTATAGCGGTTTTACCGTAGGATATAGATTCTAATCTAAATATGCTTAAGACTAAATATGTGTTGAATTATTATTTATATAATTGGAGAGTTATATGTGTAAAACGAATCAAGAACGACGTACACTAGGACGTAAGATTGTATCCTGGCTGAGTTTTGGTGTGTTTGTAGCATCTCAATCGATGGTACTGGCTGCACCAATTATGTCGGATAATAATGCTGTTATTACTGAACGACCGTTAGTTCAGGAAACAGCTAATCAGATTCCACTAGTGAACGTGACGGCACCTACTAATGGTGGTGTTTCTATGAATAAATATGATCGATTTAATGTAGAGAAACAAGGGGCCATTTTAAATAACTCATATGTAACGAGTAAAACAGAACTTGCTGGCTATGTGCAAGGTAATAGTAACATGATGAATGGTACTGCAAAGGTTATCGTAAACCAAGTTACATCAGATACACCGACATCTATGAATGGTTATTTAGAAGTGGCGGGGCAAAAAGCCTCCGTTGTAGTTGCTAACCCTAACGGCATTACAGTTAATGGTGGGGGCTTCCTTAATACGGAGCATGCTGTGTTAACTACAGGTAGAGCAGAATTAGATGGTGCTGGAAATTTACAGAATTACCGTGTAGAACAAGGAAAAGTCTCTATTGAAGGTAAAGGCCTTGATGGGAAACGTGCAGATTCTGTGTCTATCTTGGCACGAACTATTGATGTAAATGCAGGTGTTTGGGCAAACAAACTTAATACTCGTACTGGACAAAATCACATTGATGCTAACAATTTAAAAGCTACAGCTTTAGAGTCTTCGACTATTGAAACAAAACCAACGATTGGATTAGATGTGGCTGCAGTAGGTGGGATGTATGCAAATCATATTACTATGGTTGGTACCGAAGCTGGTGTAGGTGTTAATCTTAATGGTGTAGTTGCAGGGACTCAGTCTGTTTCAGTAGATACTAATGGACATCTATCTGTTAATGGTACGCTTCAATCCGATGCAAATCTCGTGGCTAAAGCAAACTCTATACAGAATACAAAGACAATTGCTTCTGGTGGAGATTTAAGTTTAGAAATAAAAGAGTTAACTAATACAGGGTATATTACATCCGTTAAAAATGAATATATTAAGGTAGAAGATACATTAACTAACAAAAATACAATGGCAGCTGGTGCCAATACTCTCGGTGCTGTTACAGGTAATGGTTCCTTGTCTGTTGTGGCAGGTACTGTTCGTAATACTGACGCAGTGATTGTATCTGGTGGTACTACAACAATTAATAGTAAAGAATTACATAATACAGAGAACGGTCGTATTTATGGTGGGAAGGTTGCGATACAAAGTAAGGTAGTCGAAAACCGTAAGAATGTAGCGTTAGAATCCAAATTAGATGCTGCTATGGCAGATATGAAAGCGGCAGAAGATGAGCTTGAAGCAGCTTACGCTGTAGATACTACAGCTTTTACATCAAAAACTGAACAAGATGAATATTTGAACCGAATCAAAGAACTATCTCAAGTATATGATGAAAAACTTAAAGCTGTTAAGTTAGTACAACAAGAATTATCTGCTCATAAAGGGAGTACTATTGCAGGTCGAGAAGATGTAACTATTGAGGCGGATTCTATCTTGAATAGAGAGAAATCTCTTGTGTATAGTGGTGGCACTATGACATTGGATGGTCGAGACACTTTGCACAATATCGGTGGTACTATTGAAGGAATGGGAAAGGGTATCATCCGAAGTAAAGATTATCAGAATAAGAACTCTTCTTTTACAGCTAAACGTGTTAGTCCTGAAATTGAAAGAGGTCTTTCTGGTACAAGTAATGATGCCATGCTTACAGAGTCAGAAGATCAAATTTTAATTACAGATAAAAATCATAGTGAGCATGGTCAAGCTTTTAAAAAGTCTGAATTTACATCGTTAAATAGTGGTTATGGTGCACTCCATAGTTACGGAAAATCCCCAATGCCAATATATGAGGCTGCAGAATATGTTACGGTAGAACAAATTACGCCAGAAGAGCAAGCGGCAGGTGAAGAGCTAATTCCGGCAGAATATATTGGTACGCAAGTACCTTCGTACGCTTATGATGATCCTATTTTTAAAGAGTTTGGTATTACCTCTATGACAACAGAGCGTCCTCAAATCGCAGGTCCTGAACAAGAGGCATGGGACGCACAATTTAAGCCTATTTTGGCAACATTAAATGATAAAATTAAAGTTCATAATAAAAAAGCCAAAGTCTATAATCAACAAGTTTCTAGTGTAGCTAAAGAACCAATAGATACTTATACTATTATTCGAAGTAAAAAAATGTCATCCCATGAAGAGGTGAAAAACAGTACACCAGGTGTCGTGCGCTTTGGTGGAGATATGTCATTCACCGGAAATGGTACTAATGAAAATAGTCAAATGGTTGTAGGCGGTACATTAACCACTACTGGTGCTATTAATCAAGTTGCAAAAGAAAATCAAGAAGTGACTAATACATTCGGCACTACAGAAGCATCATATACCTATAAACGAAAATGGCCACATAAATCTAGACGAAGAGGTTATAAGGGGCAAGTGTTTATGACGCCACAAGTGAGTAAAGAAAATCCAATATCACTTGGGGTAGCTAAGAACGAAGACAAAAATAGTAAGGCAAAAGGTGAGGTAGGTGCTGATCACCGTAAAGAGGTACAAGACTTCTTAAATCCATTTGCACAAGATAGCAGTAATAATACATCTAAACCAACTGTAGGAACTAATATTTTGTCATTACCTACAGAATCTTTGTATACAATACATCCTGAAAGCACTGCTAACTATGTAGTTGAAACAGATCCACAATTCACAAATAAAAAAGTCTTTTTATCATCCGATTATATGTATAAAGAGATGAAAACAAAGCCTGAGAATATTGAAAAACGACTAGGCGATGGCTTGTATGAGCAGACCTTAGCTAGAAATCAGATTGTCTCTGGTACAGGGTATAGATTCCTTGATGGGTATACAGATGATGAAAGTCAATTTAAAGCTTTAATGGATGCTGGTATTGTATACGCCAAACAACATGGTATTGTTCCAGGTGTAGCGCTGACGGCAGAACAAGCAGCTAGTCTCACTAGTGATATGGTATGGCTTGTAAAAGATGTTGTTATGGTAGAGGGTAAACCTGTTGAGGTGATCTATCCTAAAGTATACCTTAAACAAAGTAATAGATTGCAGTTACATACTGACGGAACCTTAATTAGTGCTAATACATTAGTTATGAATGCAAAGAAACGTATTCATAATGAAGGTGTTATTCAAGGTAAAACAGTAGTTCTTGCATCTGATCAAGATATTATTAATAGCGGTCATATTAATGCAGACAAAGTTGGTTTGCAATCGGATACAACTATTTACCAACAAGGGCAAATTGTTGGCCGTGATGCTGTAGAATTACAAGCAAAAGAGAATATCACTTTTAACAATTCTATTGAGCATTTAACAAACCAAGATGTTTTACATAAAACAGCAGGTATTGCTGTAACCGGTGATAGCGGTGTTATGATTGTATCTGCTGGTAATGATGTAAACCTAGGTGGTGCAACTATCGAAGCATTGGGTAAAGAAGGTGCTATCACTATTACAGCTGGACGTGATATTAATAGCACCACAGATACTCTTACAGCAAAAAAAGATATGACTCAAGATGGCGATAATTATTTACGAACCTATCGTCAAACTGAACTAGGTACGACAATAGAGGCTGGTGGAAATGTATCTATTGGCGCCAAAAATGATATTAAGGCTCGTAATTTGACCATTAGCAGTGACTCTGGGGCGGTAAAAGTAATTGGTGAACATGACGTATCCATTGAAAATGGATATAGTGAATCTAAGGATGCATTTGCGTTAAAATATAAAGAAAAAGGCCTTCTTAATAAAAAAGAAACTAAAATCAAAACGAATGATGAATCTAAAAATGCCTTAATGAGTACAGTTAGTGGTCATACTGTAGTTGTGGGTGCTAATAATGATGTAACTCTTACATCCTCTAATGTGGTGAGTACTGCTGGAACATCTGTATTAGCAGGTCATGATGTAATAACTGATGCAGCAGCAGAGCATACGCTAAGTACGGCCTCTAAAGATGTAAAAAAATCTGGTATTATGGGGGCTGGCATGGGTATCATGATTGGTAAAAAACAATCGAAAGATAACTACTATATCGATGAAACTACTCATAAAGCCACTACTCTAGGATCTACTAATGGTGAAGTTACTGTACAAGCGGGTGATACAGTTCATTTGACCACGACGAATACAGTAGGGAAAGATGGCGTTGTCATTGTAGGGCAAGATATTATATTAGATGGTAAAGATGACTTGTATAAACAAGAGGAGCGTCATGAGCGTAAGTCTTCAGGGTTAACTGTAAGTTTAGGTGGCAGTGTTGTTGAAAAAATAGATAGTGCTGTAAAAAAACAACACAGTGCATCTGATAGAAGAAACAGTCACTTTAAATCATTAGAAGGTAAACAGTCTATAGAACGATTATTCTCTGCTATTGGCGAAGCAAAGCAAATTGTTGATAGAAGTTATAATGGCCAAATGAGAGCGATTAATTCACAATTGGAACATGTCAATGCTGATATAGTCAATACACCAGAAACTGACTCAACTAAGTTAGCAGAGCTTAAGGCTAAACAAGAGCTTTTATTGAAAAAACGAACTACTTTAGAAGAGAATAAAGGAATTGTTAATAAAGCCACTGATAGAGCAGTAGATAGAGCTGTTAATATACAAGTTGGCATTGGCTCAAGTAAAAGTGTAGCTGAATCGAAATTAGAACGCTATACATATTCTAGTGGTGCTATTGATTCTGATGGAACTATTTTACTTCATGCTAATAGTGCAGATTCAATTAAAGGTAATATTACTGCAATTGGTGAACAAATTAAAGGTAAGACCGTACAACTAACTGCTTCAAATACTATTAATTTGGAGGCCGGTTCAAATACGCAACGTGTTGAGACAAATAGTAAGTCTAGTGGCTGGAATGTTTCTGCTAATATTGGTATGAGAACTGGTGGACTTGTAGGGTGGTCAGCTTCTACTTATAAAGGGACAGAGAATGGGGTAGAAGATACTACTACTCATACTGGTACACATGTTGTAGGTTCAAACAACGTATTTATTACAAGTGGAAATGATACGAACCTTATCGGTTCTACTATTTCTGGGAAAGGTGTAGCGGCGAATGTAGGTAATAATCTGAGTGTAGAAAGCTTGCAAGACAGTCAGATCTATCATGAAATATCTAAGAACAAGGGGATATCTATATCTGGTGCAAACTTTATATCTCAACCTATGATTAATGGTGCTAATGTAAAAGGCAATATTGATAGTTCTTATAAGAGTGTTACAGAACAATCTGGTATTTATGCTGGTAGTGATGGCGTAAATATTGTTGTTGGCGATACGACAACATTAAAAGGAGCCATTATAACTAGTAAGGCTACACCTGAAAAAAATAAGATTTCTACAAAATCTCTAGTTATGGAAGACATTCATAATGAAGCTTCTTATAAGGCTAAAAAATCTGGTATAGCCATGAATACATCTGGATTGACAGCAAAAGGTATTCTCGGTAAAATCAACCCATTGGGATTATCTCCAGTAGTCTCTATTCCAGTATCAGATGAGGCCCAATCTACCACAAAGTCTGCTATTAGTGATACTATATTGGTAGAAGTAGAGCGTAAACCTCTTACTGTTATTAACAGAGATACTGAACATGCACTCAATAGTATTAAACCCATATTTGATAAGGCTGATGTAAAAGAACGTATGGAATACGTCAATGCTGTATCTGATGAAGGCTTTAAATTAATTGGAGATATTGCAATGAAGCAAGCTCAGAAGTATGAGGAAAAAGCAGCTAACACTTCTGATGAAACTCTAAAAAAACGATATCAAAAAGAATCTGATAAATGGAAAGATGGCGGTATTTATAAGGTTGCTTTACATGGTGGTTTTGGTGCAGTAGTCTCTAATATGGCTGGTGGTTCTAGTTTAGAAGGTTTTGCAACTGCTAGTGCTAACGAGGTGATGGTAGGCGCTATTTCTAAAGAATTAGCTAAACATCCTAATAGTACAGTAGACGCTAATGGTAAGTATGTTGATAATGCTGATGTATATAAAATTGCTAGTGCAATATTAGGTAATACAGTTTCACACTCTTCGTTAGGAACTGGTATTTCATTATCTGCTACACAGAATAATTATTTGACACATGAGCAAATAAAATTATATAAACAGGAATATTCAAAAGCAAAAAGTGATGAAGAGCGTGAAGCGATAGATGCAAAGTGGCAAGAAATTTATTTTCAACAAGCTGATGAAATTCTTGGTGAGGAGAAGGTATTATTCGATAAAATAATTAAAAATGAAGTTGGTTTTAATGATCCTGGTAAGGTGGCAGAATATTATAATGCCTTAAGAAATCTGTTCAAACAGCATGGATACTATTTTAAAATAGGGCAATTACCAGTCTTAGTACACTCTGGAAATGGATATAGAGATTATGATTCGTCAATTAAAACTTTTGGAAGGCCACATAAAGGAGAAAGTTCCATATTTGATGCTTTAAGTCGTAGACGATTTTATGATAAAAATCTTAATCATTTGGATAGAGAGAAATTAGGTGCTGTTAAGCGTAATGAAAATACAATCCCCAAGTCTATTATTAAACCAGAATTTGTTTGGACTAAAGATGATTTAGGCAAGTCTGTTGCTCAAAATATGCTATCTGAAGTAGGAAATCAACCATGGGTTGGATATGTTCATTATGCTGAAAAGGCATCAAAATTTGCACGTACTGTTTCTCGAACTGGAGGTCCTGTTTTAATTGGTTATTTAGCTAAGGATTTATATATGGACTATCAAGTATACAGTGGGCGTGAACTAGCAAAGGCCTGGGGAGCTGATTTAATTCCTGTAGCTACTGGATTAGGTGGCGGACTTGTAGGAAGTGGTGCTGGTCCTGTAGGAGCTTTTGCTGTTGGTGTTGCTGGTGCAACATTTGGCGATCGTATTAAAGATGAAATTAAATTTAATTTGAAAAGGGATGTAGATAAGTAATGTATCAAGATCTGATTATAATACTTGGTATTATATTCCTCATATACAAACTTATTACGCATAAAGGTAAGCTTAGTTTAGCTCGAATTATCTATACTTTTAGCTTAGTCCTCGGGTTTGGAATATTTTTCATACGTAATTTAATATCTCCA
>OKQC01000268.1_pt1 | contig 9003 bp, 8 predicted proteins | sample 1611761 | NCBI WGS metagenome assembly OKQC01 (sample SAMN04436767, study PRJEB24849) | human gut metagenome | biome: human gut; feature: NICU; material: stool | host: Homo sapiens | place: USA: Saint Louis, MO | collected 2011-05-05
CCACATAGCTGGTCATAATTTTCGTCAGGCTCGCCGGGTCGAGTTTCTCGTCGGCGTTACCTTCCGCCAGCACTTTCCCGCTGGCGTAATCCATCAGGATCCAGGCGCGCGCATCAACAGGCGGCGCTTCGGGCGCTGTCTGTTCCGCCGCATGGAGCGTTGGGGCAAAAAGGAAAAGCAGCGCCGAGCCTGCCGCCAGGCTGCGCAGAGAGGAAGTTTTTTGCGTCATAAATGCCACCCGAGTGTCCATTCTAAAAATCACGTCACAATCACCGTGTCGCAAGAAGCGATGAGTAATAGCGCACTACAGCCTTCAAAGAAACCTGTTCCAGGTAAAGTTTTTAAAGTTTATGCAATAACATTCAGATACGCTTTGATTGCGGTGTTTTTTTTAGCATCTGTTGCGTAATTGTTAGGTTTATCTCACCATGGCGAAAAGCTGACTCGGATTCACATCTCATCGGGAGTAAATATGATTACGCTGTGGGGCAGGAACAATTCGACCAACGTGAAAAAAGTGCTCTGGACGCTGGAAGAGCTGGATTTACCGTTCAAGCAGGTTATGGCGGGCCTGGAGTTTGGCGTGAATAAAGACGCGGACTACCTGGCGATGAACCCAAATGGACTGGTGCCGCTACTGCGCGATGACGAGACAGACGCCACGCTGTGGGAGTCTAACACCATCGTGCGATACCTCGCCGCGCAGTACGGCCAGGGTCGGCTGTGGGTAGAAAATCCAGCCCAGCGCGCGCAGGGCGAAAAATGGATGGACTGGGCAAACCAGACGCTTTCCCCAACGCACCGCGTGATCCTGATGGGGCTTATCCGTACGCCGGAAGCCGATCGTGATTATCCCGCCATTCATGCCGCCCAGGACGCGTGCGAGTCGCTGTTTGCGATGATGGACGACGAACTGGCGAAGCATACCTGGTTCTCCGGCGACACGTTCGGCGTGGGCGATATCGCCGTCGCCCCTTTCGTCTGGAACCTCACTAACATGGGTCTCAGCTGGACCCCGCGCCCTCACCTTCAGCGCTGGATCCAGCAGCTCAGCGAGCGCCCGGCGTATCGCAACGTGGTGATGATCCCGGTGACCTGATTACGACCCGGACGGGCTGACTTTCCAAAGCTGCCCGTCCGTCTCGTCGGTCAGCACGTACAGATAACCATCCGGCCCGACGCGCACATCGCGAATTCGCTGATCTTTATCCCCAAGAATGCGCCCGTCCTCCGTCACGGTATTGCCCTTCACGCTCAGCACGATGACGTCTTTCTCCTTCAGCGCGCCGATAAACAGCTTGTTTTTCCATTGCGGGAAGACGTCACTGTTGTAGAACGCCATGCCGCTGACGGCGGGCGACACTTTCCAGACAAACAGCGGTTTTTCAGTGCCCTCAACGTGCTCGCCTTTCGCTTCCGGGATTTTCAGGCCGCTGTAGTTGATCCCGTGCGTGGCCATCGGCCAGCCGTAGTTTTTGCCTTTTTCAGGAATGTTGATCTCATCCCCGCCGCGAGGGCCGTGTTCATTAAGCCACAGCGCGTCGCTCCACGGGTTCATCGCCATCCCCTGCGGGTTGCGAATGCCGTAAGACCAGATTTCAGGCCGTGCACCGGCGGTGTTCACAAACGGGTTATCCGGCGGCACTTTCCCGTCCTCCGTCAGGCGCACCACCTTGCCCTGAAGCTTATCCAGATCCTGCGCCGTCGGGCGCTGGTTGTTTTCACCTAAGCCAATAAAGAGATGGCCTTTGCCGTCGAACACCAGCCGTCCACCAAAGTGGTTGCCAGTAGAGAGCTTCGGCATCTGTCGGAACACCACCTGGAAGCCCTCAATGCGCGAGAGGTCATCGCTCAACCGCCCGTAGCCCACCGCGGTGCCCGCTTTTCCATCATCACCCGCCTCGGCGAAGCTGAGCCAGATCCGCCGTGATTGTTCAAAATCCGGGGCCAGCACCACGTCCAGCAATCCGCCCTGGCCGCTCGCCCAGACCTTCGGCACGCCGATAATCGGATCGGAGAGCCCTTTCCCTGCCTGCCAGTGCTTAAGCTGCCCGTCTTTTAGCGTGATCAGCAGCCCCTTATTATCAGGCAGAAACGCCAGCGACCAGGGGTGATCCAGTTTTGTCTGTAGCACGTCGACCTTAACCGTCTCGGGCGCCGCAAGCAGCGAAAGCGGGAATAACAGTACAGGGAGGAAAAGCAGCGAGGATCGAGGCATAACGCACTCCTTTATCGGCATATGGCTTAAAGACTAGCCACTGTTCCCGGGTGCGTTAACACTTTTACAAAAGCTTAATCAAAAGGGGGAGTTGCCTCCCCCGGGTTCAGTGTCGGGCAAGCGTTTCCGGCTTGTTCAGACACATGATGCAAAGCGCGAGCGTGGTCAGGCAGTTTTCAAGCTTCTCCGCGTTAACGGCAATAAAATTCGGGCAGTCGTGACGTCCGTTCATCAAACAAACCCCGGCGATGGAAAGCACCTCGGCGGCGCGGCGCAGCGCCACTAGTTCGTTTTCAGCGCAGTACGCTTTCAGGATGGGTGCTTTTTCACGCATGAAATTGCAAAGTTCAAAGAAATTATCACGCAGATTTTCGCTTTCGCTGACTGACATATACCCTTTCGCCTTGCGGAGTTGCAGATATGCAGCCAGGTCGATTCGGGCGTTGATCAGCTTGTTAAGCAGATCGCGTTTCAGTCTGTCAACGGACATGCTATTTCCTCCTCTGTCAGCCATGTTACCCTATTAATAATAAGGTCATTTTTTGTACAATGTGATGCCTGAGATCAATAAACGATAACTGATTAACATTCTTTACAATGTTACAACGATTGCCCGCCTCAACTGCGCCATCAAGAGTGTATAAATCCCCCGCGATACGCTGTAAAATCCCGCCCTGATAACTCCATAATTGATGAATTTTTAACCTATGAGCAATGTTACGCACCCGCCGAAAATCGGCTTTGTCTCCCTGGGCTGCCCGAAGAACCTGGTGGATTCCGAACGCATCCTGACTGAACTTCGCACTGAAGGCTATGACGTGGTGCCAAGTTACGACAACGCCGACATGGTGATCGTCAACACCTGTGGGTTCATCGACAGCGCGGTCCAGGAGTCACTGGAAGCCATTGGTGAAGCCCTGACGGAAAATGGCAAAGTGATTGTCACCGGCTGCCTGGGCGCGAAGGTGGATCAGATCCGCGAAGTGCATCCGAAGGTACTGGAGATCACCGGCCCGCACAGCTACGAGCAGGTGCTGGAACATGTTCATCACTACGTACCAAAGCCAAAGCACAACCCGTTCCTGAGCCTGGTGCCGGAACAGGGCGTGAAGCTGACGCCGCGCCACTATGCTTACCTGAAAATTTCCGAAGGCTGCAACCATCGCTGCACCTTCTGCATCATCCCGTCGATGCGTGGCGATTTGGTGAGCCGTCCGATTGGCGAGGTGCTGGCAGAAGCCAAACGCCTGGCCGACGCGGGCGTGAAGGAGTTACTGGTCATCTCCCAGGACACCTCCGCCTACGGCGTGGACGTCAAACACCGCTCCGGCTTCCATAACGGCGAGCCGGTAAAAACCAGCATGGTTGGCCTGTGCGAGCAGCTTGCTAAGCTCGGGATCTGGACGCGTCTGCACTACGTCTACCCTTACCCGCACGTTGACGACGTGATTCCGCTGATGGCGGAAGGCAAAATCCTGCCGTATCTGGATATCCCGTTACAGCACGCCAGCCCGCGCATTCTGAAGCTGATGAAGCGTCCTGGATCCGTTGACCGCCAGCTGGCGCGCATCAAGCAGTGGCGCGAGATCTGCCCGGATCTGACCCTGCGCTCCACCTTCATCGTTGGCTTCCCGGGTGAAACCGAAGAAGATTTCCAGATGCTGCTCGACTTCCTGAAAGAAGCGCGTCTGGATCGCGTGGGCTGCTTCAAGTACAGCCCGGTTGAAGGCGCAACGGCCAACGAGTTGGCGGACCAGGTACCGGAAGAGGTCAAAGAGGAACGCTGGAACCGCTTTATGCAGCTGCAACAGCAGATCTCTGCAGAACGCTTGCAGGAGAAAGTGGGCCGCGAAATTCTGGTCATTATCGACGAAGTGGACGAAGAAGGCGCGATTGGCCGCAGCATGGCGGATGCGCCTGAAATCGACGGCGCGGTGTACCTGAACGGGGAAACCAACGTCAAGCCGGGCGATATTATTCGCGTGAAGGTTGAAAACGCCGACGAGTATGATTTGTGGGGCAGCCGGGTTTAATCTTTAACCCCTCACCCCGGCCCTCTCCCCAAAGGGGCGAGGGGGAACAGACCGCACCGAGCAGTCCCCTCTCCCCTCAGGGGAGAGGGTTAGGGTGAGGGGTAAGTTCCTGCAAAAACCTACCCCTTAATCCGCGGATCCAGCGCGTCGCGCAGCCCATCCCCCAGCAGGTTAAACGCCAGCACGGTCAGGAAAATCGCCAGGCTCGGGAAGATCGCCACGTGCGGGGCGATCACCATATCCGCCCGCGCCTCGTTCAGCATCGCACCCCACTCCGGCGTCGGCGGCTGTGCCCCTAACCCCAGAAACGACAGGCTGGCCGCCGAGATAATCGACACGCCTATGCGCATGGTGAAATAGACCACGATAGACGAGACCGTTCCCGGCAGAATATGGCTGAACAGGATGGTGGCATCGCTGGCTCCCATGCTGCGCGCCGACTCGATAAAGGTCTGCTGCTTCAGCACCAGCGTGTTGCCACGTACCAGACGCGCGAAAGCGGGAATCGAGAATACCGCCACGGCGATAATGACGTTCGCCATGCCGCTGCCCATCACCGCCACCACGGCAATCGCCAGCAGAATACCGGGAAAGGCAAACAGCACGTCGCAGATACGCATGATGATGCGGTCCCACCAGCCTTCGTAGTACCCGGCCACCAGCCCCAGCACGGTGCCAATTGCTGCGCCCATCAGCACCGCGAAGACCCCGGCCGCCAGTGAGATCTGCGCCCCTACCAGCACGCGGCTGAATATATCGCGCCCGAGCGAGTCCACGCCAAACCAGTGCATCATCGACGGACCATCGTTCAGCCGGTCGTAGTCGAAGTAGTTTTCCGCATCAAACGGGGCTATCCAGGGGGCGATAATCGCCACCAGGATCAGCAGTAACACAAACAACCCGGCGACCATAGCGACGGGCTGACGACGGAATCGACGCCAGAACTCAACCCACGGGGTGCGAATATGGTCCGGCCTGATCCCCGGCATAGCGTTTAAAATGGCCTGGCGACGCCAGTTCAGTAATCGCATCTTACTTATAACTGATGGCCGGGTTAATGGCGGCGTACAGCACGTCCACCACGAGATTGATAAGAATAAATTCCAGCGAGAAAAGCAGGACTTCCGCCTGAATAACCGGATAGTCACGCATATCGACCGAGTCGACCAGCAGACGCCCCAGCCCCGGCCAGTTGAAGACCTTCTCTACCACGATAGAGCCGCCCAGCAGGAAGCCGAACTGTAGTCCCATCATCGTGACCACCGGGATCATCGCATTACGAAAACCATGCTTCAGAATGACCCATTTCTCACTCACCCCTTTTGCCCGCGCGGTGCGAATGTAATCTTCGCTCAGCACGTCGACAAAGGAGGCGCGGGTGAAGCGGGCCATCACTGCCGCAACGGCTGCGCCAAGCGTCATAGAGGGCAGAATGTAGTGCTTCCAGGTGTCGGCCCCGACGGTGGGCAACCAGCCCAGCTCGACGGAGAAAATCTGCATCAGTAGCATGCCCAGCGCAAACGCCGGGAAAGAGATACCGGTGACCGCCAGCGCCATACCGAGCTTATCCGGCCAGCGGTTGCGCCAGACGGCGGCGACAATCCCCGCGCCCAGGCCAAACACAACCGCCCAGCTCATACTGGCAATCGTTAACCAGAAGGTGGGCATAAAGCGGCTGGCAATCTCCTCCGACACCGGACGACGCGACACCATCGAGATGCCGAAATCGCCCTGAAGGACATTGCCAATGTAGCGCAGAAATTGCCGATACAGCGGCTGGTCAAGACCGAGCTGTTTACGCACCAGTTCTATAACCGTGGCATCCGCTTCCGGTCCGGCAATCAAACGCGCCGGATCGCCGGGCAGCATGTGGACAAACAAAAACACCAGCACGGCCACAATCAGCAGCGTCGGGATAAGCCCCAGCAGGCGTTTACACACATAATTCAGCATGAGTTTTATTTTAGATCCGCGTCATCAAAGCTAAAGCCCGTATCCGGCATGATGTAAAAACCGGTCAGCGCTTTATTGTGGGCTGAGACCAGTTTTTCCACCACCAGCGGCACCCACGGCGACTCTTTCCAGATAATGTCCTGCGCCTCTTTGTACAGGCGCGCTTTCTCTTCCGGTTTGGTGGTTTTCAGGGCATCGGCCAGATCCTTATCCACCTGCGGATTACTGTAGAACGCGGTATTGAACAGCGTTGGCGGCCAGTTCTGGGAAGCAAACAGCGGCGACAGGGACCAGTCCGCTTCACCGGTTGAAGCCGTCCAGCCGGTGTAGAACATCCGCACGCCGCTCTCTTTCTGTCCTTTGCCTTCCACTTCCGCCGCGCGCTGTCCGGCATCCATCGCCGTGACCCTGGCTTTAATGCCCACCTGTGCCAGTTGCTGCTGGGTAAATTGCAGCATCTTCTGCGCGGTACTGTGGTTATGCGACGACCACAGCGTGGTGCTAAAGCCGTTCGGATAGCCCGCCTCTTTCAGCAGTTCCCGCGCTTTCGCCGGATCGTACGGCCACGGCTGATAGCTCTGCGCGTACTCAATGGTTGGCGGCATCACGCCCGTCGCCGGGGTGGCGTAGCCGGCAAAGGCCACCTTCACCAGTGCCTGGCGGTTAATGGCGTAGTTGATGGCTTCGCGCACCTTCGGGTTATCAAACGGTTTTTGCGTGACGTTCATGCTGATGTAGCGCTGCATAATCGACGGGCTGGCCACCAGCTCCAGCTTGCTGTTTTTCGCCAGCAGCGCTGCCTGTTCGTAGGGGATCGGGAAGGCAAACTGCGCTTCGCCGGTTTGCAGCATCGCGGCGCGGGTATTGTTGTCCACGACCGGCCGCCAGGTGAGGGTATCCAGCATCGGCAGCCCCGGCTGCCAGTATCCGGCGAATTTCTTCACCTTCACATAATCGGTCTGGTTCCAGGTAAGCAGTTCGTACGGTCCGGTCCCCACCGGGTGGAAGCCAATCTCTTTGCCGTATTTCTTTAACGCCGCAGGGGAAATCATCACCGTCGCGGGATGCGCCAGGATATTGATAAACGCCGAAAACGGCTCTTTGAGGGTGATCTTCACCGTCGCCGGATCAACCGCCTCGGTTTGGGCGATATTTTTATACAGGTTGTAGCGCTTAAGACCGTTTTCCGGATTGCTGGCTCGGTCCAGGTTGACCTTAACCGCCTCGGCGTTGAAGTCGGTGCCGTCCTGGAACTTCACGCCGGTACGGAGTTTAACGGTATAGACCAGCCCGTCGTCCGACACGGTATAGCCTTCCGCCAGCACGTTTTTCAGCTTCATCTCGCGGTCCAGGCCGAACAGCCCCTGGTAGAAGGATTTTGCCACCGCCTGAGAAAGGGTGTCGTTAGCATCATACGGATCCAGCGTCGTGAAGTTAGACCCCACAGCCACCACCACGTCTTTCGCCGCGATCGCGGGGGCGGCGGCCAGCGCAGCCGTCACGCTCGCAGCAAGCAGCCATTGACGAGCAACAAAAGGAACCATTGTGTTCTCCTGCCTGTTGTAAGTTATAACCGCGAGAATGCATTGCCCTGACGCGGGGGTGCGACAAAATGATCGGGACCGACTTCACGCAGCGCCACGCGCTCCAGAGTTTCGCCCCGTTTACGAATATTGCTCGGCATTTCGTCCTGCAACAGCACGCGCTGGGCGTGACGATGTTCAGGATCGGCAACCGGTACGGCGGCCATCAGCTTGCGGGTGTACGGATGGTGCGGGTTTTCAAATACCGCCCGACGGGGGCCAATTTCAACAATTTGCCCCATGTACATCACCGCCACGCGATGGCTGATCCGCTCAACCACCGCCATATCGTGAGAGATAAACAGAAACGCAATGCCCAAATCCCGCTGTAAATCGAGCAGGAGATTGATGATTTGCGCGCGGATGGAGACATCCAGCGCTGACACGGACTCATCCGCAATCACCACTTTCGGATTGAGGGCCAATGCCCGGGCTATGCAGATACGCTGTCGCTGACCGCCAGAAAATTCGTGCGGATAACGCCAGGCATGCTCCGGTTTCAGGCCCACGCGCTCCAGCAGCCACGCGACGCGGCGCTGCGCGGCTTCACCGTCGAGCAGGTTGTGCACCCGCAGCGGCTCCATAATCGAGTACCCCACCGTATGGCGCGGATCGAGCGACGCATAAGGATCCTGAAAAATAAACTGAATATCCCGGCGCACCGCCTGCAATTTACCATTGGGGAGTGTATCGATGCGCTCACCGTTGAAGGTGATGCTCCCCTCCTGCGACTCAACCAGCCTGAGCAGCGCCCGCCCGGTGGTGGATTTACCGCAGCCGGACTCCCCCACCAGCGCCAGCGTTTCGCCCGGCCAGAGATCAAAACTGACGTATTCAACCGCATGCACTTCGCGCTTCACGCGATTGAGGATCCCGCTACGCAGCGGGAAACGGGTCACCAGTTCACGCACTTCAAGGATCGGCCTGCCGGAAACCACCGTGTTCTGCTCGGTTTCGTCTTCCTGTTGGCCCTGTTCGGTCTGAGAGAACAGCGGAAAACGGCGCGGAAAATCACTGCCATTCATGGCGCCCAGACGCGGGACCGCCGCCAGCAGCGCTTTAGTATAAGGATGCACCGGCGCATGAAAGACCTGCTCCACCGTGCCGGTTTCCACAGCATTGCCCTGATGCATAACCAGCACCCGATCGGCAATATCCGCCACCACCCCCATATCGTGGGTGATGAATATCACCCCCATCTCCATCTCCTGCTGCA
>OKQC01000277.1_pt1 | contig 8878 bp, 8 predicted proteins | sample 1611761 | NCBI WGS metagenome assembly OKQC01 (sample SAMN04436767, study PRJEB24849) | human gut metagenome | biome: human gut; feature: NICU; material: stool | host: Homo sapiens | place: USA: Saint Louis, MO | collected 2011-05-05
CGTGACGTCCTCTTCCCGCTCGGTCTGCGGGTTGAACACCTGCGGCATGCCGGGAATAGGCGATGAGATAGACGGCGCCGTACAACAGGCGCCGCAGGCGGTGCGACACTCCATACCTTTCCCCTTCAGAAATTTCCGCGACAATATCAGTCCGCCGCCGCAATTGCCATGCGCGCCGGGAAAAATTCCATGGGGATCTTGCCTGATCAGCTGGCCGGGAGTACTTTGTCGCGATTCTTTATTTCGACACGCAGAGAGAGTTGACATGCCAAGAGCTAACGAAATTAAGCGCGGAATGGCCGTAACCTGGAACGGCAAGCTGCTGCTGGTGAAAGATATCGATATCCAGAGTCCCAGCGCCCGCGGCGCATCAACCCTGTATAAAATGCGTTTTACCGATATCCGCACCGGCCTGAAAGTGGAAGAACGCTTTAAAGGCGACGACATTCTGGACGTCATTTCGCTGAGCCGCCGCTCGGTGACCTTCTCTTACGTCGACGGCGACGAGTATGTCTTTATGGATGATGAAGACTATACGCCCTACACCTTCAAAAAAGAGCAGATTGAAGAAGAACTGCTGTTTATTCCTGAAGGCGGCATTCCCGGCATTCAGGTATTAACAATGGATGGTCAGGTGCTGGCGCTTGAACTGCCGCAGACCGTGGATATGGAAATCGTCGATACTTCGCCGGGTATTAAAGGTGCATCGGCCAGCGCGCGCACCAAACCCGCCGTAATGAGCACCGGCCTTTCCATTCAGGTGCCGGAATATCTCAGCAACGGCGAAAAAATCCGTATACATATCGCTGAGCGCCGCTATATGGGCCGCGCCGAGTAACACCCTCACCCGGCGGCATCCCCGCCGGTATTTTTGTTATACTATAACAAAACATCTAATGTAAACTGAGCGTCACTACGCCCATTTTTTGCTGGCTGTCGAGCCAGGTTAGCTGCATATCCGCCACGGGCGTTGACCGCGTTTTTTCCAGGGCGAGTTCAGCAAGCGATTCCGCCTGTTGTCGCCATTCACCCTGTTGATAACAGCTGATCCGCAGCTCTTGCTCTATAACGAAAGAATGACAGCCGCTTTCATAAATGCTGCCGGTAAAAAGTATCATGCCGTTTCCTGCAGAAGCGGCAACACTGAACAGCATCAGGCCAGATAAAGCTACAGGCTTCATAATTGCTCCAGGCGATAGGTTGGTTCATTAGTAATACGATTAACTAAAAACGCTTCTGGCTTTTTTGCGTATAAGAAAAACGCCTGATGCAGATAAAAAGAGGTAAGTATGATCAAGGTCAATTTAGTTACTGGCTTTCTCGGTAGCGGCAAAACCACCACGCTGCTGCATTTAGTGGCCAATAAGCCGGAAGGAGAAAACTGGGCGATTCTGGTGAATGAATTTGGCGAAATCGGCATCGATGGCGCGCTGCTGGCGGAAAGCGGCGCGGTGCTGAAAGAGATCCCCGGCGGCTGCATGTGCTGCGTGAACGGTCTGCCGATGCAGGTTGGCCTGAACATGCTGCTGCGTCAGCATCAGCTTGACCGACTGCTCATTGAGCCGACCGGCCTGGGCCATCCCAAACAGATCCTTGATATGCTCAGCGCCGAGGTCTATCAGCCCTGGCTAACCTTACAGGCGTCGTTGACGCTGCTCGATCCGCGCCAGCTCAGCGACGCGCGCGTGCGGGAAAACGAGAACTTTCGCGATCAGCTGGCGGCGGCGGATATCGTGGTCGCCAATAAGCAGGATCGCTGGCAGGAACAGGATCGACAGGCGCTGGCGCAGTGGCAGGCAGAGGAACTCGGCGATCGTCAACTGATCGGCACCGAGTATGGCCGCATCGATCCCGCTCTGCTGGCGCAGCCGCGCCGCAATTTGCGCGCCCTGCCGCAGGGCGAAGCGCATCAGCATAGCCATCCGCGGCGTGATTCCGGTCTGGGCGCGCTGCGTCTTGACAATAATGCGCGCTGGCGGCGCGCCTTTAATCAGGGCCAGGGCTACTACGCCTGCGGCTGGGCTTTCGACAGCGAGACCGTTTTCGATACCGTCGGCGTGCTGGAGTGGGCGCGCCTGGCGCCGGTCGAACGCGTAAAAGGCGTGATGCGCATCGCCGAGGGCGCGGTCAGCATTAACCGCCAGGGCGCCGACTTTCGCATTGAAACGCGCCAGGCGCCGCCGCCGGATAGCCGCATCGAGATCATTCATCACAGCGACGCGGACTGGAATCAGCTGCAAAACGAATTGTTGAAACTCCGTTTAAGTGATAAGCGTTAACTTATGCCGTTATTTTTGACCTTTAACTTGAGTCCCTATGAACGCAAAACGGTTAGCGATTATTCTGCTGCTGAACCTGGCTGGAGCGGCGCTGTTTTTATCCTGGTATTTACCAGGCAACCACGGCCCCTGGTTCGGCATTGATAAGTCGATATTTTTTTGGTTCAACCAGCATATGGCAACCAGTTATGCTTTCGCCCTGCTGCTGGCGGTGACTAACTTCCGTGGTTTCGACGCCGTCTCTTTACTGGCGATGGGCCTGCTTTACTGGTCTTACTGGCGCAGTGAGACGCCGCAAGGGCGTCGCCGCATGCTGGCTATCGGCATCTGTATGCTGTTGACAGCGGTGATCCTGAATCAGCTGGGCCACCTGCTGCCGGTGAAGCATTCCAGTCCGACGCTGTTCTTCGATAATATCTGGCGCGTCAGCGAGCTGACCGGCATTCCGGCGAAAGATGCGTCGAAAGACAGCTTTCCCGGCGATCACGGTATGATGCTGATCATTTTCGCCTGCTTTATGCTGCGTTATTTCGGCGTTAAGGCATTTGCTATCGCGCTGGTGATTGCAGTGCTGTTTTCCCTGCCGCGCATTATGGCCGGGGCGCACTGGTTTACCGATGTGGCAGTGGGATCGCTGTCGGTTGTGCTGGTGGGACTCAGCTGGTGGCTAATCACGCCCGCCAGCGACTGGCTGGTCAACTGGCTCTATCGTACGTTGCCAGGCAGATACAAACCCGGCAGCGTCGCCTGAAAAAGGCCCGTCGGCGATGAACCGACGGGCCTTTTTTACCAGTTGATAATAAGCATGCTAATGATAAATTCGCAAAGACGCTATTTCGGCAATATTAAACGCATATTATGACGAAAAGGCTTTTGTCCAGCCCCTACTTTCTTAAAACATCCTCAATCCGCTAAATTGGCCGGTTAAAGCCCCTTTACTCTCCCCATTATTTGCACACATTTGTCTATAAAGTAACCAAATGGTTATATATTGATTTCACATCATAAAAACCTATAAAAAAGTGCGTAAAAGCACTCGCCATGCGGCATCCGATCGGGTAACCTCAGCCACAGCCAGGCATAAGGAGCCCTAAAAAGGCGTCGCTGAAAAAGAAAAATGTGCGCATTTACACATTTTAAAGATTCAGAAATTGTCTTATGTCTTTGCACTAATTAATCTCATGCCGTTTTGCTCATTAATCAGCGACCTCAGGTCGTAAGGACTTCAAGGGATAATAAACATAATGGTCAAATCTCAACCGTTTCTGAGATATATCTTGCGGGCAATCCCTGCTGTCGCGCTGGCGACGTTACTCTCAGCATGTAGTGGTCATCACAGACAGAATGCGCAAACTGAGACCCATGCAGTTAATAACCACAATGGTTTTTTACTTCAAGCGTCTCAGGATGAATTTGAACAAATGGTGCAGAATGTCGATATTAAATCGCGCATTCTGGAACAATATGCCGACTGGAAAGGCGTGCGTTATCGTCTTGGCGGCACCACCAAACGCGGCATCGATTGCTCCGCCTTTGTTCAGGTAACTTTTCGTGAGCAGTTTGGTCTCGATCTGCCGCGATCCACATGGGAACAAAAAGATACCGGACGTCAGGTTTCACGCAGCAAGCTGCGTCCCGGCGATTTGGTCCTTTTTCGCGCCGGCTCTACCGGTCGTCACGTAGGTATTTATCTGGGCAACGATAATTTTGTCCATGCATCAACCAGCAGCGGCGTCATGATTTCCAGCCTGAATGACGCCTACTGGAAAAACCGTTATCGGGAAGCACGGCGCGTATTGAGCCGAACGCAAAGTTAATTTATCCCTGAAGTCATTTAATATTAATGAGCAATTAAAAACGCTGCCACGGCAGCGTTTTTTTCGCCCGTTATTTCCACATTCGAAAAATGTTTTGCCTGACACGTCATCAGGAATAACAAGACATCAGGTCCCCACTCGTTATATTCTCCACGTTTATTATCAGAGCCCGGCTGTACTAAATCTCACCATAAGAACAGGCCAAAGCGAGAGACGATGCCCAATGCCGTTATCCAGAGTTATAAAGCGCCATGCAGTTCACCCGCGCAGGATAGCCGGACTCAGCGCCATTACAGGCTTCGTTTTTTTCATGATATTTAGTGCCGTTGCGCTATTTATTATTCATCATAAGCGTGCGCAGCAGCATGACAGGCTGGCTAATGCCGGCAAAGCCTATATTTATGCATTATTCGATAATCTCGAAAAAAGCCTGCTGCCGCTGCTGCCCTATACTGATGGCAATTGCCAGCAGGCCAGCGGCGAACTCTCGTCACGCGCCGCCTTTACCGCCGGCGTTCGCTCGATTCTGCTGGTGCGTGCGGGCAATGTATGGTGTTCATCGGCCACCGGCGCCTTTTTACTGCCGGCGCACACATTTTCCCCATCGCTGATGCTTTCCCGCAGCCGCGACGTCAGGCTGGTCGCCGGCACGCCTAAAATTCCGCACAGGCCCGCCCTTCTGCTGTGGCTGGCGCACCCAACGCATAGTCATCAAGGGGTGCTGACCACGCTCGATTTGAATATGACCCCTCTGCTGATGCTGGCGGCGCGTCAGCATGGTATTGACGGTCTGGCGATAGCGGCAGGCAACCTGGCGCTGTTGACCTGGAATAATCACCTTATCCCGCGCGCGGCGCTGCCAACCGCACCGCTGCGCCAGTTCACCCTGCCAGGTTATCCCTTAACTTTCTACCTGTACGGCAGCAATTTGCCGATGATGGATATGGCCATGGCCCTGCTGGCGGGGCTGTTGCTGGCGGTGGCGGTGGCTTCCGGCTGCTGGCTGATTTTTTCCCTGCGCCTGCGTCCCGGAAAAGAAATCCTGGCGGCCATCAAGCGCAATGAATTTCATGTGGTTTATCAACCTTTGATCGAAGCCGTATCCGGCCGCGTTTACGGGCTGGAGGCGCTGCTGCGCTGGACGCATCCCCTCACCGGTCCCATTCCGCCGGACGCGTTTATCAGCTACGCCGAAAGCCAGAATATGATTGTGCCGCTGACGCGCCATCTGTTTACGCTGGTGGCTCGCGACGCGCGTCTGCTCTGCCCTCATCTGCCGCCGGGCGTTACGCTGGGTCTGAATATCGCGCCTGGCCATCTGGCCGCCGACAGCTTCAGGCAGGATGTGGATGCGTGGATAGCAGCGATGCCGACCGCCCATTTCGACTACGTGTTTGAGATCACCGAGCGCACCATGGTCTCTGAAAAAAACGCGGCGGAGATGTTTGACTGGCTGCGCGCGCAGCAGATCGCCATTGCGATTGACGATTTCGGCACCGGCCACAGCGCGCTTATCTATCTGGAAAAATTCTGCTTTGATTATTTAAAGATCGATCGCGGCTTTATCCAAAGCATCGGTATGGAAACCGTGACCTCGCCAGTGCTGGACGTGGTGCTGAACCTGGCGCGCAAGTTGAATCTGAAAACGGTGGCCGAAGGGGTGGAGACCGAAGAACAGGCCGCCTGGCTGCTGAAGCGCGGCGTCACGCATATGCAGGGCTATCTTTTCAGCCGCCCGCTGCTGCCCGATGAACTGATCGCCTGGCTGCAAAAGCGCCAGGCGCACTTACTGATGGCGCAGCCCGAAAATGACTGACCAGCACGCCGATGGGCGTCGCCTATTAATGCGGGAGTTTACTGACCTGATGTTACTTCGTCTGTTGATACTGATCCTGTTTTGCAGCACGGCGCTGAACGCGCAGGCAGATATCATTCGTGAAAGTTATGCCTTCGCCGAGCTGGGGAAGCCTAAATATGATGTCAACTTCACTCATTTTGACTACGTTAACCCGGCGGCGCCGAAAGGCGGCAAGATTACCCTGGCGGTGATCGGTAATTATGATAACTTCAACCGCTACGCCTCGCGCGGTTATCCCGGCATACGCACCGATGCGCTGTACGACTCGCTGTTTACCGCATCCGAAGATGAGATCGGCAGCTACTATCCGCTGATTGCGGAATATGCCCGCTATCCCGCCGATTTCAAATGGGCGGAAATCACGCTTAATCCGCGTGCGCGTTTTCAAAACGGCACGCCGATCACGGCGCAGGATGTCGCCTTTACCTTTGAAAAATTTATGACCGAAGGGGTGCCTTCGTTCCGCGTGTTCTATAAAGGCACAACGGTCAAAGCGATCTCCCGGCTGACGGTGCGCATCGAACTGCCAAAAGCGGATCGCAGCATGATGCTGGGTCTGTTTACTTTGCCGGTGCTGTCGGAAGCGTTCTGGCGCCAGCATAAATTCAACGCGCCGCTGGGCTATCCGCCGCTCTCCAGCGGCCCTTACCGCATTACCTCTTATAAGGTCGGGCAATATATTGTCTATTCGCGCGTAAAGGACTACTGGGCGGCCGATTTACCGGTTAATAAAGGACGCTTCAATTTTGACACTATCCGCTATGACTACTACCTGGACGACAATGTCGCTTTCGAGGCGTTTAAAGCGGGCGCTTACGATTTTCGCGCTGAAGGCTCGGCAAAAAACTGGGCGACGCAGTATCGCGGCGACAGCTTCGATAAGCAGCAGATCGTGAAAGCGCCGCGTCCGAATCAGGTGACCACCGACGCCGCCTGGCTGGCGTTTAACAATGAAAAACCGCTGTTTCAGGACCGCCGCGTCCGTCAGGCGCTGACGCTGGCGTTTGATTTCGAATGGATGAATAAAGCGCTGTTTTATCACGCATACCAGCGCACCAGCAGCTATTTCCAGAACACCGAGTATGCGGCGCACGGCTACCCTGACGCCGCCGAACTGGAAATCCTGGCGCCTTATAAAGGCAAAATCCCCGACGAGGTATTCAGCCAGCGCTTTCAATCGCCGGTCAGCGACGGCAGCGGCTACGACCGCGCCAACCTGCTACGCGCGATGAAGCTGCTGGAAGAGGCTGGCTGGCGGCTGAAAAACCGTCAACTGGTCAACGCCGCAGGCCAGCCGTTTCGGTTTGAACTGCTGGTGAAAAGCGGCGGCAACATCAGCTGGACGCTGCCGTTTCAGCACAGCCTGAAGCGGCTGGGCATTATCATGGAGATTCGCCAGGTCGACAGTTCGCAATATTTGCGACGCCTGCGCCGGGGCGATTATGATATGACCTCGACGGTCTATTATGCCATGCCCTGGCCAAACAGCGGACTAAGCCAGATGTGGCAGTCGCAGTTTATCGACTCTACCTGGAACCAGGCGCGGGTGAAAAATCCGGTACTGGATGCGTTGATCGATCGCATTCTGGCGCACCAGGGCAATAAAAAGGCGCTGCTGCCGTTAGGACGCGCGCTGGATCGGGTGCTGTTATGGAACAACTATATGATTCCGATGTGGTATAGCGCGGAAGATCGCTACGCCTGGTGGAATAAATTTTCGCAACCTGCGGTCACGCCTGCCTATTCCGTAGGGCTGGATAACTGGTGGTACGATGTTAATAAAGCCGCAAAATTGCCGGCCCAACGGCGTTAAGGAGTGGGATTGGGCGCTTATCTAATCCGTCGTCTGCTGCTGATTGTGCCGACGCTGTGGGCGATCATTACGCTGAACTTTTTTATCGTGCAAATCGCGCCTGGCGGCCCGGTCGAGCAGGCGCTGGCCAACGCGCAGTTTGGGCAGACCAGCGGCCTGCCCGGAGGCGGAGAAAACGCCAGCAGCCGCGCGATGTTGAACAGTTCGCCGGGCGATAATCAGTATCGCGGCTCACGCGGGCTGGACCCCGAAGTGGTAGCGGAGATAACCAAACGCTACGGCTTCGATAAGCCATTGCATGAACGCTATTTCACGCTGCTGTGGAACTACGTGCGCTTCGATTTCGGCGACAGCCTGTTCCGCAGCGCTTCGGTGGTGCAGATGATCAAAGACAGTCTGCCGGTTTCCGTCTCGCTGGGGTTGTGGAGTACGCTGATTATCTATCTGGTGTCGATCCCGCTGGGCATTAAAAAGGCGGTGCGTAACGGCAGCGCCTTCGATATCTGGAGCAGCACGCTGATTATCATCGGCTACGCGATCCCCGCCTTTCTGTTCGCCATTATGCTGATCGTCCTGTTTTCCGGCGGCAGCTATTTCGACTGGTTCCCGCTGCGCGGCCTGACGTCGCCGCAGTTCGACCAGCTACCGTGGTATGCGAAAATCGGCGACTATTTTTGGCACATTACGCTGCCGGTGCTGGCGACGGTGATCGGCGGCTTCGCTACCCTGACCATGCTGACGAAAAATTCGTTTCTCGACGAGATCCGCAAGCAGTACGTGGTGACCGCGCGCGCCAAAGGGCTCGATGAGAAAAAGGTGCTTTACCGCCACGTCTTCCGCAACGCCATGCTGTTAGTGATCGCCGGCTTTCCGGCCACCTTTATCAGCATGTTTTTCACCGGCTCGCTGCTGATTGAGGTGATGTTTTCGCTGAACGGCCTGGGGCTGCTCGGCTATGAAGCCACCATCCAGCGCGACTACCCGGTGATGTTCGGCACGCTGTATATCTTTACGCTGATCGGCCTGCTGTTGAATATCCTGAGCGATATCACCTATACGCTGGTCGATCCCCGCATCGATTTCGAGGGACGCTGATGAGCCGTTTAAATCC
>OKQC01000281.1_pt1 | contig 8745 bp, 10 predicted proteins | sample 1611761 | NCBI WGS metagenome assembly OKQC01 (sample SAMN04436767, study PRJEB24849) | human gut metagenome | biome: human gut; feature: NICU; material: stool | host: Homo sapiens | place: USA: Saint Louis, MO | collected 2011-05-05
AATCAGGGCTGGCGTTAGCACATCCGCTTCTGATAAGCCTAAAAAAACATCCTGATTGACGACAGCGGTGGCTAAATCTTTGTTTTCTACTGATGGTTTTATTACCTGTCGAAGCAAAGCACGTTGGTAAGGATTCAATGTCGGGTCTTCTTCTCTTAAAACACCTTGGCGATCTACTAAGGTGAGATGCGTAATCCCCGCTTGAATACATAACTTAGCGGTCGCTACACCAGAAGCTCCAACTCCGTTAATCACCACACGTAATTCATTTAAAGGTTTTCCTTTAATTTTAGCTGCGTTAATTAGCCCAGCTAAAACGACAATGGCAGTGCCTTCTTGGTCATCATGATACACAGGAATGTTCAAACGTTGTTGAAGTTTTTCTTCAATTTCAAAACATTTTGGTGCAGAAATATCTTCTAAGTGGATTCCTGCAAAACTATTTTGTAAATTTTCAATTGTTTGAACCATCTCGTCAACTGATTTTTGTTCCAGTGCTAAAGGAATAGCATCGACCCCCGCCAAATTTTTATAAAGTAAAGCTTTGCCTTCAACAATTGGCAAGCCCGCTTGCGTGCCCATATTGCCGAGACCCAGAACAGCTGACCCATCTGTAATAACCGCAATTAACTTACCACTAATGGTCCACTCGCGCGCTAATTCATGATTTTGAGCAATCATTAAACTCAATTCTGCGACACCAGGTGTATACATTTTGGCTAAATCATGATGGTTTAACACCGCTTCTGTTGCTTCAAGACTTAGCACACCAATATTTTTTTGATGAATTGCTAGAATTTCTTCTAACACATTGTCACTTCCTTTCACGGGCTGCCTTTTTTCTATTTGATGAAGCAAGGGTTTGAACAACCGTTATCGTCGCTCAAACCCTTGCTTCTTTATACATTTGCGGAGCACTTGCCCGTTCTATTCTGGCAAGTCAAGTTTGACTGTCACTTTCTGTAACGGTACATCGTAAAAAGGATCTTCACGACGTCCTAAAAAGTCTTTTCCTTGTTGCGGGAACATCGCATATAATAGGACATCCTCTTCAGATTTTGCGTATTGTTGGATTTCCTTTTCTAAACTATGCAACTCTGGTTTCAATAAATCCGCTGGTCGACAAGTAATTACTTCTTCATCCCCAATGATTTTTTGCTTAATCTCTTCTGCGATAGGTGCTGGTGATTTGCCATATTCTCCGCGCACATAATCTTTGATTTCATTCGGTATTAAGGAATATCTTTCCCCAGAAATCACATTCATTAAGGCTTGTGTTCCAACCATTTGTGAAAGCGGCGTAACTAGTGGTGGATACCCTAAATCTGCTCTTACTTTAGGTACTTCAGCTAAAACTTCTTCATATTTGTCTTGTAAACCTTGCTCCGTTAATTGACATACCACCAGGCACTTGATAAATCAAGGTGTTCGGGTCCGTATCTTTAACTTTAGGGTTTAAAATGCCTTCACTTCTAAAGCGATCACGAATCGGATTGAAATAGTCAGCAATCTCTGTTACTTTTTCCATATTTAAACCTGTTTCAAAGCCTAAATCTTCTAACGCAATGGCTACAGATTCTGTGGCTGGTTGACTCGTACCGCCAGCGAAAGAAGAGATAGCTGTATCGATGATATCCGCACCTGCTTCAGCAACTTTTAAATAGGTCATCTCAGAAATACCACTAGTCGCATGCGTATGCACCTCTAAAGGTAAATCAATGGCATCTTTCATTTTGCTCACTAATTCAAAACCAGTTTGTGGCGTCAAAACGCCTGCCATGTCCTTAATACAAATGGAATCCGCTCCTGTTTGACTTAATTCTTTGGCTAATTTTACAAAGTAATCGATGGTATGAATTTCACTCGTAGTATAAGAAATCGCTGCTTGACAGTGTCCGCCAGCTTCTTTTGTTGTTTGAATTGCTGTTTGTAAATTACGGACATCATTCAAGGCATCGAAAATACGAATAATATCAATCCCATTTTCAACTGATTTTTCGACAAAGGCCCGCACTACATCATCAGCGTAATGACGATATCCTAGTAAATTTTGTCCTCGTAATAACATTTGAAGTTTGGTATTTTTAACTTCTTTGCGAATTTGGCGAAGACGTTCCCAAGGATCCTCGTTTAAATAGCGGACACAGGAATCAAACGTTGGCCCGCCCCACATTTCTAATGCATGAAATCCTGCCTCGTCCATTGTTTTAATAATCGGCAGCATATCTGAGGTTGGCATCCGTGTTGCAATTAAACTTTGTTGTCCATCCCGTAGCACCGTTTCTGTAAAACGAATTTTTTTACTCACTTGGCTGCTCCTTTCGTGTCAAAATTATTTCTGTTATTTTTTCTTGCATTGCTTCAAGACTGTGACGTCGATTTCGTCCACAGACTTTCGCCACTTCTTGGCAAATAAAACAGCGCCGTGGTGGCAAGCCTAAATCTCCTCGATGAAGGCTTTTTAGCTCCTCATTTCCCCATAAAACATCTAGGTCCACTAAACGACCATAAGGATGTGTTTCTTCAATTTTGACCATTCTTTGTTTTAATTCTTGTGGGGCTAACGAAACCGCCAAATAATATTCAGGCCCTGTTTTTTCATTCCGGTAAAAATTAACAATCGGTACTTGATCCAGCAATTGTTGCTCGACTTCGTCAATTACTTCTAAAAAAACAGCCGTTAAGGTGGGCGAATTTTTCACTTCTCCAGGAATATTCATTGTGGCAGATAAGAGACTAGCTTCTGGTGCTGTTTCTAACAACTCCTTCTGTGTGGCAGCTCTTTGTTCGCGAGCATCCAACATCTCTAAAAGTGTTACTTTTTCCCCATTAAACATTGCGTACCACATCAATTAGACTACCATCTCGGTATTCAATTAACGCAACGACTTTGTCTCCATATTTAATTGGTTCCGGGGTGCCAACAATGTTGTAGGCTTTGTCTTTCAACTCTTCTAACGTAAACTGAGGAACGTCTAAGGTTTTAAAACAATCAATTAAGTCTGTTCTTTTTGGATTGATTGCAATGCCAACTTCTGTTACTACGACATCGACACTCGTACTTGGTGTAACGACTGTATTTACTTGCTCAACGATTGTTGGAATCCGTCCACGAACAAGTGGTGCAATCACTAGACTCATTTTACAAGCCATACTTGTATCGGAATGTCCGCCAGAAGCACCACGGATGACACCATCTGAACCAGTAATGACATTTACATTAAAATCTGTGTCCACTTCTAAAGCAGATAAAATAGCTGTGTCTAATTGATTAATAACCGCCCCTTTGCTAAGCGGTGAAGCATACATATTGGCATCAATTTCATAATGATTGGCATTTTCCCCTAAAGAAATAGCTGATGGATGATCAAAGTCTTGGACGTCAATAATTTTTTCTACTAAGCCTTCTTCCAAAAGTTCCACCATTGCATTCGTAATTCCGCCTAAAGCGAAACTTGCTTTAATGCCATCTTTAAGCATTTGTTCTCTCATGAACCGCGTAACTGCTAGTGAAGAGCCACCTGTTCCTGTTTGGAATGAGAAGCCTTCTTTGTAGTAAGGAGAATGTGTAATTATTTTTGCGGCATATTCAGCAATCAATAATTCTTTAGGATTCTTTGTAAAACGTGTTGCGCCTTTGGCAATTCCATCTGGATCACCAATTGCATCAATTTCTACCACATAATCAACATCTGTTTGTGGAATACTGATAGGGGTATTAGGATATGGTACTAATGTGTCAGTAATGATGACCACTTGATCCGCATATTTTGCATCGACCATCGCATATCCAAGAGAACCACAGGTGGCTTTTCCTTTGGTTCCATTCGCATTTCCATAAGCGTCTGAACTTGGTGCACCTAAGAAAGCTACATCAATATGGATATCGCCTGCTGCTACTGCCCGTGCCCGGCCACCATGTGAACGAATCACCACAGGATTTTCCATGATACCTGCTGAAATAGCAGCTCCTACTTTATCTCTCAAACCTGAAGAAGTAATGTTGGTGACTACTCCATTTTTAATGTGTTCGATCAAAGGTTCATGAACATTTGCAATTGAACTAGGTGCAATCGAAATGTTTTTCAGCCCCATGGCGGCAATCTCGGCTAAAACTAAGTTCATCACATAGTCTCCTTCACGGAAATGGTGATGGAAAGAGATGGTCATGCCATCTTTTAAACCTGTTTTTTCAATTGCTTCACGAATACTTCCTAAAAGTTTTGTCTCCCGAGGTTTCACTGGTTTAATTGCTCGGCTCGCTTCTTGATAAGCATCAATGTGTGCTAATTCTCCTTCATAAATGCCGTATTGCTCTGCATAAGATTGAGGAATGTCTTTGCCTACTTTATTTACTACCATGTCTATATTTCCTCCTCGGTAATTAATTTAGCCGCCAATGCTAACGCAATGACCCGTTCAGCTCGTTCAACAATTGGTTTATCAACCATTTTTCCATTTACGGAGATAACACCGGAACCTTTAGCTTCGGCTTCCCGAATGCCCCAGATTACTTCCTTAGCATTCTGGATTTCTTTTTCTGTTGGCGCATAAATAGTATTAACCAATGGGATTTGACGAGGGTTAATCACCGATTTCCCATCGAAACCTAGCTGTTTAATCAAACGAACTTCGGCTTCAAAGCCTTCCGTATTGTCTACATCTGAATAGACCGTATCAATAGCTGCAATCCCAGCTGCTCGAGCGGCATGTAAAATCATGCTACGAGCAAAGAATAGTTCTTGGCCATCTGGATGGCGCCGTGTTTTCATATTGGTAACATAGTCTTCGGCGCCTAACGCGATGCCAATCAATCGAGTTGAACTTTTGGCAATCGCGGGCGCATTTAGAACACCTTCAGCCGATTCGATAGCAGCCATCATTTTCGTTGTTCCTACGGGAATGTCATTTTGCTGTTCTACTTCTGTAATGACTGCCTCGACATCAATGATATCTTGGGCTGTTTCTGTTTTTGGTAAACGAATCACATCGACACCAGCTAAGACCATTGCTTCAATATCTTCTGCGCCACCGGCATCTAAAGCATTGATCCGAACAACAATTTCAATATTGCCATAATCGAAAGTTTTCAAAGCAGAATGGACTAAAACACGGGCAGAGTCTTTTTCTTTTAATGAAACTGCATCTTCTAAATCAAACATGATTGAATCTGCCCCATACAATGGTGCATCTCTTAGCATTGCTGCGTTCGCTCCAGGGACAAACATCATTGTTCTTCTTAAACGTTCCATGAGTCCAACTCCTTCCAATCATACGTTTCTTTTTCAGCGCCTCGATGTAAAACTGTAATCATCCGAGCTTTGATTGTACAATCTAATGCCCCTTTATCAATCGCCTTGACCGCAACGCCTTGGACATCTAAATGTTCCAAAGTTGTCGTAATCACCTGACGAATTTGATTGCCAAATTGTTTTTCGACACTACTTTCTAATTCAATGGTATTTTCTGTTGATTCAATGGGTTGGACGGTAATCATAATATCACTTGATTCTACTGTCCCTGCAGTAGCATTTTTGATAATCTTCACTTTCTTCACCTCATTAGTTTCTTGTGTTCTACTAAGTATTGATAACTTGTTGCTGGTAAAAACTTCTTGAGTGTCTCTTTGTCGCCTTCAGCCATCGCTTTGCGAACTTTCGTCGCACTAATCAGCTCTCCATCACTCGCTAATCGCGGGACAATGGTTAGCGTTATCGTTTGTCCGAAAACTTGTTGCATTGCTTGATTGTAGACAGCGGTCACTTCTGAATAAGGCTCTTCTCCCACATAACGTTGCTGAATTTCAAGTATTGGCGCAATTCTTTCTTTAAATAACGTTGCATCAAGCGTTGCTTGAATTGCAGCTACCTCTAATGGCGCTTTTTCTTTCAAAAAATAGGTAGGAAAAGTCGCAGACGAAACTAAGTAATCTTCTGTAGATAGGACTGTCACATTGGGTAAATGGGCGCCCCCTTTTTGCACCATTGCGAAACGTGCTTCTTTTGAAAATAGCGATTTATCTTCAGATAAAACAAACACATAAACGTGTGGACTTTCTTTGGCTGCTTTTTCGACTAAGTACTGATGGCCTTTCGTAAAAGGATTTGCATTCATGACAATGCTACTGGCTGGCCCTGCTTTTTTATGCTGTGTCAGGTAACCAAGATAATCGGCAAAATCTGGTTTGCCTTGCTCCATAAATAGCACCTCTTGGTTCGCAACCACTTTTTGAAAGCCTAGCGACTGAAAAATTTGTTCATTTTTTGGTTTTGTATACAAAAAACTGTGTAATTGGTTTTCTTCTCTCAGTTTTTCAAGTAGATGAACCACCAATTGGGTTAACAAATTTTCAGATTGATATTTTTTACAAACGGCCACGCACTTAATCGTTTTGCCTGAAAGCGAGCCAGAGGCGATTAATGCTGTGTCATCATATATGCCAACGGTGTAATCAAGTGCTTCTGTCGTTTGCAATTCGGCTTTTTCCATTAATTCGCGCCAAGCTTGATAAGCTTTTTTATCTTTTTGCAACCAGATTCTTTTCATTGTATATACGCTGCTCACAGCAATAACCTCCTTTATTTTTTAATTGGAAATAATTTTGTTAGTAATTTAGATGCTAGATAAATGATAAATAAAACAACGAAAACGCCGCCCCAACCAAAACCTAACAGTTCAAAAGCAATTTTTAAATCTTCCATGTTAACAGACATGTATTCGTTCTCCTTTCCGTCCTATGTTAAAAAGGCTAATAGTAAGCCACCAGCAATTACAGAAGCGATTTGTCCTGAAACGTTGGCACCAGCAGCATGCATTAAAATAAAGTTTTGTGGGTCTTCATCTGTAGCCATTTTTTGAATGACCCGACTAGACATTGGGAAAGCGGAAATACCCGCAGCACCAATCATTGGATTGATTTTTTCTTTTCTAAATAAATTCAAGAATTTAGCAAAAAGTACGCCGCCGACTGAGTCCATAATAAAGGCGACTAACCCTAAGCCAATAACCATCAACGTATCGACTTTTAAGAACTCTGCATAGTTCATGCTAACGGAAATAGATAGTCCTAGCAAGATACTAATAATATTCACCAATTCATTTTGAGCTGTAATGGATAAACGATCCAAAACGCCACATTCTCTTAATAAGTTCCCAAACATTAAGAAACCAACTAATGGTAATGACACCGGCGCAATTAACCCTGCGACAATCGTAATAACAACCGGGAAAAGAATTTTCGCTGTTTGAGAAACTTCACCGGCCCGATAAGTCATACGGATACGACGTTCGGCTTTCGTCGTCACTGCTTTAATCGCTACTGGTTGAATAATCGGAACTAACGCCATGTAGGAGTAAGCGGCAACCATTATGGCCCCCATGTATTTTGAATGTAAGGTATTTGCTACGAAAATAGACGTTGGGCCATCAGCGGCACCAATAATCCCAATCGAAGCAGCATCGTTTAAATCAAAACCTAATAAAACAGCCATAATAACTGTAAAGAAAATCCCAAACTGTGCAGCGGCACCAAACATCAACATAAACGGATTTTGTAACAATGGACCGAAATCAATCATTGCCCCAATCCCAATAAATAATAATAACGGGAATAATTCTGTTTTTATTCCAAAATCAAAAAGAACATTAAACGGACCTGGCTCGCCGCCAGCGCTCAATACGCCGGAATTAGGAAAGTTCACTAAAATCGTTCCTAAACCCATCGGCACTAAAAGTGTTGGTTCATACTCTTTTTTTATTCCTAAATACATTAATAGTCCACCAATCAGCATCATCACAATGCGTCCTGGTTCTTGGCCCATTCCTATAACACCTTGAATCAGTGTCTCCACACAACTCACTTCCTCTTCTTAAATTAATTCTAGTTACCCTGGGTTCACAATTTGGCCTTGGGTAACATGAATTCCTGTTACCGTACCTGCTTTTCCTGCAACGATTTCATTTTCCATCTTCATTGCTTCTAAAATTAACAATGGTTGGTTCTCAGACACCGTATCACCAACATTGACTAATACTTTTAACACAGTTCCTGGCATTGGCGCAGGCATTGCATCTGCTCCTGCTGGGGCGGCTGGCTGTGCTGCTGGCGCTGGGGCTTCTTCAACAGCAGGGGCTGGTGTTTCTGTCGTAGCAACTGGCGCTGTTGGTTGTGGCGCAACAGGTGCTGGTTGTGGGACGCCACCGATTTCTTCCATCTCGACTAAATATTCTTTCCCATCAATTGAAATTTTAAATTTGCGTAACATAATGATCCTCCTCAAGGTTTTGTTTTGAAATTCTTTTGACAACTAGCTGAGACTCTTCTGAAAGCTCTGCAGCTATACTGGCTGCAATAATGGCAACTTCTTTTGCTTCTGGATTTCGTTTTGCGATTTTTTTGATAACAAAACGACTTTCTGGAAACTCTCCTGCTGCGATGGCAGTGGCCACAATACTTACCAATTGATATTCTTTTGGCTCAGCAGGAATATATGCTGGTATATCTATCCATCGCTTTTCCAAGTTATCCGCTTCACGTTGGATAACGCTTTCATTAATCTCGGTATCCTGCGTGTGTTGCTCTTTCTTGAATAAGGACTTAAATAGGCCCATATTGTCTCTCCTTTCACTAATTCTTGGTATACGTTCATTATAGAAAAAACCGTTAAAAAACCTAGTGAAAACACTAGCTCAGATTGTTCTTTTATTGTTTATTTTGTGAAAAAAACTCTGTAAACATTGGTATAT